>Ga0182024_10000181_pt1 | contig 148140 bp, 118 predicted proteins | sample P32metaG_FD_120480 | JGI IMG/M metagenome (GOLD analysis project Ga0182024, IMG submission 120480) | Permafrost microbial communities from Stordalen Mire, Sweden - P3-2 metaG (Illumina Assembly) | ecosystem: Environmental > Terrestrial > Soil > Wetlands > Permafrost | place: Sweden: Stordalen...
AGTTTGCCGGTGACCATACTGCGAGGGATCACCCGTTCCCATCCCGAACACGGAAGTTAAGCCTCGCTGGGCCGATGGTACTGCACGGGCGACTGTGTGGGAGATTAGGTGATCGCCGGCAATAAATTCAACAAGAAAGCCCTGCCGCGGAGGCAGGGCTTTTCTGCGTTTGGGGGAATGCGGAATCCCCATCCTAGTCGCAAAAACAAAGACGCGCCGAGGGTGGGGCAACCAGTTTCCGGTTTCTATCGAGCTCTCGGTCCGGCGGCGCGTACGGCGTCCGGCGCGTCGAACTGCTTGAAGTTGGATTCGAAGCGGGAGGCGAGGTCGGCGGCCTGTTTGTCGTAGGCGGCTTTGTCGGGCCAGGCATTGCGCGGGTTGAGGATTTGCGCAGGAACTCCGGGGCAGCTCACAGGGATGTGCAGGCCGAAGGCGGGTTCGGTCGCGAACTCAACCTGATCCAGGCCACCGTCGAGAGCTGCGTTCACCAAGGCTCTTGTAACCTTGAGGCTCATTCGCTTGCCCACGCCAAATTTGCCACCGGACCAACCGGTGTTGACGAGCCAGCAGGCTGCCTGGTGCTCTTTGAGCCGCGCGCCCAGCATCTCTGCATAGACCCTTGGAGCGAGCGGCAGGAAAGGCGACCCAAAGCAGGCTGAAAACTCGGGCACCGGCTCCGACCCCATGCCGGCCTCTGTGCCGGCCAGCTTGGCCGTATAGCCAGAGAGAAAGTGGTACATGGCCTGCTCCGGCGTGAGGCGGGCGATGGGCGGCAGGACGCCGAAGGCATCGGCAGCCAGGAACATCACGTGGCGAGGATGACTCCCAACCCCGGGAATGACGGCGTTTTCAATGAAATCGACGGGATAGGCGGCGCGAGTGTTTTCAGTGAGCTCGATGTTGGAGTAGACGGGATGGCTGGTGGCGGGATCGAGCACCACATTTTCAAGCACCGAGCCAAAGCGAATGGCGTGGAAGATCTGCGGTTCCTTTTCTTCGCTCAGGTCGACGCACTTGGCATAACACCCACCTTCAAAGTTGAAAATTCCGGAGGCGCTCCAGCCGTGCTCGTCGTCGCCGATCAGACGGCGGGCGGGGTCGGCGGAGAGTGTCGTTTTGCCGGTTCCGGAGAGGCCAAAAAAGAGAGCCGAGACGCCATCCGAGCCGACGTTGGCCGAGCAATGCATGGGAAACACCCTGTCATCGAGGGGTCGTGATGGCAGCAGGAAGTTCATGACCCCGAAGATGGATTTCTTCATCTCGCCGGCGTATTTGGTCCCGCCAATGAGCACGATGCGGCGGGTGAAGTCGGTAAGGATGAAGGCTCCGGAGCGGGTTCCATCGCGCTGCGGGACGGCCTCGAACTCGGGGGCGGCGATGACGGTGAACTCCGGTTTATGCGTCTTGAGTTCAGCGGATTCCGGGCGGATGAAGAGCTGGCGGACAAAAAGGGCGTGCCAAGCGTACTCGGCGATGATGCGGATGGGCAGCCGGTAGGCGGGGTCGGCACCGGAGTAAAGATCCTGAACAAAGAGATCGCGCTCGCGCATGTGCTGCGTCACGCGCTCCAGCAGGGCCTCAAACCGGTCCGGCGCGAAGGGCTGGTTGACGCGTCCCCAGTCGGCCGTGACGTGGGTGACGGCATCGTCCACAGTGAACTTGTCACGGGGACTGCGGCCGGTGCGCGTGCCGGTTGTGGCTACCAGGGCGCCATTGGCGGCCAGGCGGGCCTCGCCGCGCAGCAGCGCGCTTTCCACCAGTTGCGAGGCCGGAAGGTTCAGATGGACTTGCGGGCCCGTCGCCAACGTCCGTAATGCCTCCGTTGCCGAAAAACTACCCATGAACGACCCCTTCCGCGCGCAAAATAAAGATTTCTCATTGTGCCATAAAGCGATGGGCTAAGCGATGACGGGCAAGGTCGGCATGGAGCCTTGCTTTTTGGCTTCGGCGACTACGGCGTCGAGATGCGAGAGGACTTCGGGGACGGTCATAGTGTAGATTTCGCGGCGGGAGTCGTAGCCTTCTTCTACGATTTGTTTCAGGTAGCGGCCGGCAATTTGCGCGGCAAGCTGGTCGGTGATGACCATCCCGGTGCGCTGCTTCTGCTGGACCCAGGCGGTGCAGGGGAGGGCGATCCACATGGGGCGGCCGTTGATGTCAAAGCGGATGTCGACGGCATCGGCGTGGCGAGTGGCGATGGCCACAATGGTGCCCTTCCAGCGGCAGTGGAGATCTTCGTCGGTCCAGCGGTCAGCTACGTGGAAATCCTCGTACATAGTGATAGGGTATCGTTCCGGTGGTTCAAGGGGCAAGCGGGCTGTCGTTTCCGGGAGCCGGTAGACTCTGCTATTGGCGCGCTGATAGACTGATAGGGTTGCAGTCGCAGCGCCCTCCGACCGTATGGACCCGCCTGCAGGTTAGCTTAAGAAGGATAAGAAAAGACCCCGTGGATACTCAAACCCGTCACGCCCTGAAAAAAGATAGTTTTGCCCAGGCCACTGCCAGCAGCATGAGCTGGGTCAGTGGACATCGCTCCGGCGTTTTGCATTGGGCCATTGCGGCTGCTGCCGCGCTGGTTCTGGTGGCCGGCGCATTCATTTATTACGACATGCAGTCGACCGCCGCAGATACCGCGTTGGGGGCCGCGTTGGATATCTACGACGCCCCTCTGGCTCAGCCAGGCGGTCCAGTCGAAACGGGCACCTATGCGACGGCTGCCGAGCGCTCAAAGACAGCGAATCAGCAATTTATGGCCGTGGCCAAGCAGTACGGCTGGCTGCCGGAGGGCGCCAAGGCGCACTACTTTGCCGGCATCACCGACCAGGAGCTGGGGCAGACCGCGGCCGCCGAAACGGAATTGAAAGCTGCAGCCGGGGCCGGATGGGGGCTGGGAGGCCGCAACCTCTCCAACCTGGCCAAGCTGGCGCTGGCCGGGCTTTATCACGACACGGGCCGCGACGCGCAGGCGATCAATCTCTACTACGATCTGGCCGCCAAGCCGTCAGAAACCGTGTCAGCCAATGTGGCCAAGCTTGACCTGGCGGACCTCTATGCCGCAACCGGCAAGCAGGACCAGGCCCGCGCGCTTTGGGCCAAGGTCAAGGATGCCGACAAGGATGGCGCCGCCGGATCCATCGCCGCTCAGAAGCTGACCCCCAAGCAGTAGTGCGATGGGCCGAAGGGAACCCATCTCTGGTACAAGCAGATTTTGCTTCACAGGGTGCGGTTTCTGAGCATTTTCCCACGCGCCTGCGTCTGGTAATTTATGAGTGCCAGCCACGCAGTATTCGCAGGTTGGATGGAGAATCCCAACACCGCTGTGGACGAGGGAGCCCTTCTCCGTATGGAACGAGCCGGGGCAGAAGAAGCCACGCTTGCGACCCTGGTGAGCCAGTACGCAGGCACACTTTACCGCGTGGCGTTCTCTGTGCTGCGCAATCCTGCCGATGCCGAAGACGCGGTGCAGGAGGCCTTTCTGCGCGTGCTGCGCCACAGCGACATGCTGGCTGAGGTGCGCGACCAGCGAGTGTGGCTGATCCGCATTGTGTGGAACGTTGTGCTCGACCGCAAGCGCCGCGCCAAAACCAGGCCGGAAACTGACGACGTGGCGGAACTGGCGCGAGTGCTGCCCTGCAAGGGACTTTCCGCGGAGCAGATTGCCTCTGCCGCGCAACACCACGCTCATGTGCTCGCCTGCCTGGAGCAACTGCCCGCCAAGGAGCGCGCGGTGCTGATGCTTTCAGCCTTTGAGGAGCTGAGCAGCGTGGAGATCGCTGCGGTGCTGAACATCACCGAGTCCAGTGTACGTTCCCGGCTGTTTCGCGCGCGCAACCTGATGGCCGGCCTGCTGAATCACGCAAGGAGTTTGCGATGAATTCTTCAAACGAAAACCCGTCGCTTGGCCCGGCCGGTTCCGGATCCACTTCTGGGGTCGACTCTGGCGGCTTTGAAGAGACTCTGCATCTGATCGCTCATCTTCCCGCGCCGGAGGGGCTTGCGAAACGCGTGCAGGCCGGCTTGCGCGCGAGGGTACTCGCCGAACCGCGCGCGAGCCGCCTTCTGGCGTGGCCGGCCGGGCTGCGAGCGGGAAGCGAATGGATGCGCAGCGCCGCCGCGGCGGCTATCGTGTTTGTTGTTGTGGGAGGGGGATGGGGCGTCTATTCCCGCGTGCAACAGCAGCAGCCGGCCCGAGTCATCATCATGCCGCCGCGGGTGGTGGCTCCGGGCGGTTTTTCAGGCGCCAATGCCATCCGCACGCCGAATACGCTGAATGGGCCGCTGCTGGCTCGGCCCGGCAATGCTGCCCCGGCGGCCCACACTGCCCCCGTGGTGACGTTGCGGCCGGCGCAGAATAAGGCTCCAGAGCGGACGGCGCTGAAGCCGAAACATCGCGGGTCGCATGCCAGCGCAGACGCCGCTCATCCCGCCGCGGCCGCAGCGAAGTAGCCGTACTCCTTACGTACGCCCGGGAAGCGGTGATCGGAAGCGGATCTCTAAATCTTCTTCGAGCCCGCGTGGACCGCGATGCCCACCAGAGCCAGCGCCACCGCGCCCCACAAGGCAGGAATCCATCCGGCCACATGGAAGCCGGGGACGATGCGCGCCGCCAGTAGGATCATCATGGCGTTGATCACCAGCAGAAACAGGCCCAGGGTGATGATGGTGATCGGGAAAGTAATAATCTTCAGCAGCAGGCCCAAGGTCGCGTTAAGCAGGCCAATTACCAGCGCGGCCACCAGGGCCGGCTCTAGGCCGCGCACGACGAAGCCATGCAGAAAATGGGAGATCACCAGTAAAGTGACCGCACTCAGCAGCCAGTGAATCAAGAGTTTGATCATTCCGTCTTTCTCCTTGTTGCGCGGCCGGATTCTGTCGCCGGGCAGGGCGGCGGGATGCAGCTTTCGCGCCTCCGGCAGCGTGATCTCACACGATACTGTATGGAACGGCCGTATTCAAGCTGATCAAAACGGATCAACGTTTTGGAGGGCACAACCTTTCGAGGGCGAGCGGGGTCCAAGTTGAGGACTCCTGCACGCCAGGCCCCGGTGCAGGCCGCAGTCTTTCCCAAGGAAATGTCTTCATGCGCGCTCGACGCTTCTTATGCATTGCCGGTTTCATGACGCCGCTGCTGCTGGCTCCGCCGGGGCACGCGCAGTCCGCAGTCAGTCCGCCAAGTCCTGCGATTCCGGAAATTCACCAGCTTCTGCGCGAAGTGCAGGATCACCAGAAAGCCATGGAGAAGGTTCGCGAGAATTACACTTACAGCTCCATGCAAACTACGCAGGACATCGACGCCAAAGGCCAAGTGATCCAGACCAAGTCCGAACAGGGCGAGGATTTTTTCGTCAACGGACACATAATTGAGCGCACGGTGAAGAAGAACGGCCAGCCACTTAACGAACATGACCAGCAAAAAGAGACTGAGCGGGTTACCAAACTGGTGGAGAAGGCGCAGAAAACGCCGCCCGATCAGCCGCTGGAAGGGCAAACCATCCGCGTGAGCCGCTTGCTGGACATCATGGACGTGCGCAACCCGCGGCGCGAGCAGTGGCGCGACAGACCGGCTATCGTTTTTGATTTTGTGGGCCGCAAGAACGCACGGACCCACGGGCTGGCCGAGGATGCGTCAAAGAAGCTTTCAGGGACGATTTGGATCGATGAGGCCGACCGCCAGGTGGCCCATCTCGAAGTGGTGTTCAGCGATAATTTCAAAGTGGTCGGCGGGCTGTTCGCCAGCGTAGAAAAGGGCTCCCATTTCCGCTTCGACCAGGAGTTGGTCAATGGGGAGATCTGGCTCCCCACCGGCGCCGAAGGCATGGTCGACGCGCGTCTGCTGCTGGTAAAGAACCTGCGCCAGCACTTTATCGAAAGCGACTACGACTACAAGCGTTTCCACGTGGAGGCGCAGGAGACGAAAAGCGGCAAGCCGGTGGCGGAGAAGAAGCCGTAAGCCCGACTGCAGATAAATGAGTAGAACGGTTGAGGTCGTGCTCTTCCGCGGCTCAAATCGACACCCCGCATTTTGGTTTTATGGTTTCCCACCCTTGCGCCAAGAAGCGTCGCAAGGATGGGGCACCCAGATTTGTGGAGTGGATGAACCATGTCTTATGCGCCCGGTGGGGGAGGTGACGGCGCATCGCCGCCGGGGCCGCGGCGGTTCTGCATGCGCTGCTGTTGCCAAGCGGCGAATTTGGCCTTCTGGTCGTCATTCAAGAGCGCTGAAATCTTGGCATCGATGTCCTTGCGAATCCCCTCCATCTGCTCGCGGGTTGGTTGTGTGCCGCTGGAGCGCAATGCCTCCATCTTGCCCCGGCGCTCCTGCAGCAGGGCCTTTACCTGGGTTTGCTGGTCAGGAGTGAGCGAGAGCGTCTGAGTAAGCTGGCCGAGGAGCTCGCGTTCGGCGTTGGGGCCACGGTGGCCCATTCCGCCCGCCGGCGGTCCCGTTTGCGGTTCATCCTGCGCCCAAACAGCGCAGGAGCCGGCCAAAAGAACGCCAGCCAAAAGAAGCGTAAGGCGTGCGGTGAAATTCCCATTTCCAAACTTGATCATGATGCGGTACTCCTCTCGTCCGGTGAAACTTAAAGGGCGGAAAGCGCCGAAGTGGCCGCTCCGCCGCTGAACCGCAGCGCCTGTGAAAGCGGAGTGTTCATCCAGCTAGACGGGTTGCCGACTCAATTCGTTGACGTGGGAGCATGAATAGTTTTTGTTTGAGAGAAACCGGCCCGACGGGAAAGGCAATTCCCGCGGCCGATGCGGTTGCTGAGGATTCTAAGCCGGCGCGGTCCGGGTCCGTTACAGTGGAAGCATGTTTGTGCGCCGCATCTCCATCCAGCGTGTCGATTCTTCCGCGGCGCGGCACCCATGCCCGATCAGCTGGATCGATAACTTTGCCATGCGCAACTTTACCAATGACGCGGTCTTTGACGACACGCTGCCCGCCGCCGATGGACTGCTTGAGGCCGGCAGCCGCGTTCCGCTGGATCGTCTGCAGCCGGCCATGGAAGACTGGTTTCGCCGCAAGGGCTACCTGAAGCCGGAGGAGCGGCTGGAAGCGCTGGAGCTGGATCGCGAAAAGTTGTGAGTGTTCCGCGCCGGTCTCGATTCAGGCGATGACCGGTTGCCGCAAGCTGGGGTTGTGCCAAAGGTGAAACTCGGCCTCGCGACGGGCTTTCAATCCGGCGCTCTCGCGGTCGCGCGCGTGATCCCAGCGAAGCAACTGTTCGGCGGCCGCGTCATAGCGCCCGATGTTCAGATCCTGCAGCAACGTGGATGCCGCCAGCCTGCCTTGCCCGAGGTTGAAGACAAAGTCCACCAGGGCGTCGAACTGACCCTGCGTGAGAGCCACCCGGATCAGGCGCTTGACGGACTGCTCGGCAACGAGCACGTCGCGCACCAGCAATTCCGTGGCTTCACCCTCAAGAATGCTGTTGGGAAAAGACTCCGAAGCCAGAATCCGGTGGCCATAGCCAATGGTCGGAATCCCTGAGGCATCCAGATACATGCGATCGCGAAAGCCCTCCGATTTTTTGAGTAACGCCAGCCCTGCCGCGCTCAGTTGCATCGCTCCCTCCGCTGGTGGCCTGGATGGCCCAAGCCTCAAGCTAGCAGGATGCGAAGATTAATCTGCAAAGCCGGAAGCCAGTGGAAGCGAAAAACGGCCGGCCGGTAAGTGCTGGCCGTTATTTTTCGATCGGTTGCGATTGCCATGTGAACAGGCGTTACTCCGTGGCGGGCAACTTGTACGGCTTTTGCAGCCATTCCCGGGCCTCGTTCACCGCGCCCTGGGTGTTGTCGTTGGTCTGCACCGCCAGGCGGTACTCATTCACGGCGCGGTCCCGCTGGCCGGTGATGTCAAAGATTTTGCCCAGCGCAATGTGGCTCCAAACCTCAGTCCAGCGCGGCTCTCCGTCGCCGCGGAGCGCATCCCGGTAGGCATTCACGCTGGCCTGAAAGTTGTGCTGCGTAAACAGCAGCTCGCCGATGCGGTAGTTGGCAAGCGAACTCTGCGAGTTAGCTTCCAGCGCTTTTTGATACTCGGCCAGGCCGCCAGTCAGATCGCCCTGGGCCACCAGTTGCTGACCCTTGAGGATGGCGATACGCACCTGCAGATCAGGCGTGGACTTGAGCACCCAGTCGCCGGGATCGATGCTGATGTGCCGCGGCCGGCCAAAGGTATCCACCACATACTGGGTGTCGGTGCCCACCACATCGATCTTCTGGTTTTCGGTTTTGCCGTCGGTCTCCACGCGCAGCTCCACCGGCATGCGAAACAGGTCGAGGTCCTGCTGAATCTCGCCGATGGTGCGGAAACCTTTGTTATTGCCCAGCCGGTACACGGCGTACTTGTCAGTAAACACCGGTGCGCCGGTGCCGTCGATCCATTGCGCAAAGAAAGCGGTCAACTGCTGCTGGCTCTGCGCCTCAGCTACCTTGATAAGGTCCGCGGCGCGTATCCCGGCGTCAGTGTACTGGCTCAGGGCACCCTTGAGCGTGGACAGAAACGCCTTGTCGCCGATCTCCCAGCGCAGCATGTGGAAGATCATTGCGCCTTTTTCCAGGGTCATGGACTGGAACTCAGGCGAGAAGGGACTGAGCCGCCCGGCGCTGGAAAGCGGAATCGTATCGTAGGCCAGCGCGCCGGCGGAAACGTCTTGCAGCGCCGCGTTCATGGCGCTCTTGCCGCTCTCGTCCTCCACATACATCAGTTCGCCGTAACGGGCCATGCCGTTGGTGATCCAGGCATCGTTCTCGGTGCGCGGGCTCACCTCGGAACCCCACCACTGGTGCGCGATGGTGTTGGCCAGCAGGCGCACGCCGCTCTTGTCACTCACGCGCGAGCCCAGGATGGCGGCCAGCTCCGGCGCCCAGACAGCGGGCAGGGTATCGTCGGGCAGCTCAACGACGTTAAGATGGCTGGTCTCCGGCGCGCCAAAGCTGTCGGTAAAGAAGTCGTATTCCCTGGCCGCGGTCTGCGCCAGTTGGCTAGCGGCGGCTTGATGGCTCACCGTCAAGTAAACTTTGATATTTCCGGGGCCGGCGGTAACCGGGCCCACGTAGCGGCCCGCAATCACTGTGCCCGGAAATCCCGGCTTGGTCCAGTTGAAGTCATACTGGTCGCCTGGTTTACCGCTGGCAAGAGTCACGGACTTTGACGCGCCCGTGCTGCCGCTCGCAAACACTTTCATGCCCTGCGGAACGCGGATGTGCATCTCGGCCGTGAAGCGGTCGGTCATGTAGCCGGTGGAGGGAAACCAGCGCGCGGCGTAGAGCAGGTAGGTGATGGGCTCCTGAATGGCGGCCAGCTTCAGTCCCTCAACAGGGCCGTCTTCGTTCCCGGTGATCGCGCCCTCATACTCAAAAGTCCAGTGCGATACTTGTCCTTTTGTAAAGGGCGACGTCGGAGTAATGCGGATTGTTCCATCCGCAGTCCGCTCCCCGATGAGCACCTTGCCGGTGTCGTCGGTGATTTTGCTGATCTTGAGCGCCGGGTGAAATCCAAAGCTCACCACATCGAGGGTTTCCGGAGCGGTAAAAGCGACTACCGTTTTGGCGGCCAGGTGATGCGTGGTGGTGTCCAGCTCGGCGTCGATCACATAGCCGGTAATGGCCAGGGCGGCCCGCTCCGGCCTCTGTGCCGCCAGGGGCGCCGGGATCAGCAGGTCAAGGATCAGGGCTGCGGTCAGGGCCAGCAAGGCTCCCGGGGACCGGCCCAGTCCAAGCGCCGAGTTTCGCTTCGATCTATGCATAGAAATTATCATCGCATCGTGACCGTCATTGTGAAAGCTGGTCTCATTCCCCGGTTCCGGGCTCCATCAAGAAGGCACGGCTTGAACCGTTTGTGACGGCGATGCCGCGCCAAGCTGGTCGAGCGTAATGGTCGCCACTCGGTCAATCGCCCCGCTGCTTCCGCCTGCGGAGCCGGCCGGCCGAGGACTCAACAGGCCACGAATTCGCCGAAGCTCCTTCATCATGGACTCACGAGATGGCCCGTCCGGTAGCAGCCGCTCGATCTCCTGGACGATATTTGCCGCCGTGAAGTGGTCCTGAATCAGTTCCGGGACCACACGCTTGCCGGCAATCAGGTTGGCCATGGCCACGTGCGGCACCGTCACCACCCGTCGGGCGATGGCATAGGTCAGCGGCGAAACCCGGTAGACCACGACAAAAGGATTGCCGATAAGCGCCGCCTCCACGGTGGCGGTTCCGCTGGCTACCACCGAGGCTCGGGTGTGGAAGAGCGCGGCGCGAGGGTCCTCGACAAGCCGGACAAGCAAGCCGGCTGCTTGGGTTTTTATCGTCCGCCGGACCTGGTCACGCTGCGCCGCATTCAGTGTCGGGGCCATCGGGATAAGGAACTCATATTCTCCGGAATGGCTTCGCGCAGTCAGCAACCGCGCGGCCTGCAGCATCTCCGGCAGATTGGCGCGAATTTCCCTGGGCCGGCTGCCGGGAAGCAGGCCGATCCAGGTCTTCGAGGGATCCAGGCCGTTTTCCACCGCAAACGGCTCGCGGCTCATGGCCGGGGGCGGCAAATCCGCCAGCGGGTGACCGACAAACTCCGCCTGCACGCCGCGCTCGCGATAGAACGGCTCCTCGAAAGGAAAGATCACCAGCATGCGCCTGACATACTTCTGAACCAGCTTGATTCGATGTTTCTTCCAGGCCCATAACTGGGGGCTGACAAAGAAAATTACGGGAACGCCCAGCCGGTGGAACTCTTTGGCCAACTTGAAATGAATGTCGGGAAAGTCGATGAGCACGGCCACGTCCGGCCTCCGCTCCCGAACGGCCTGCTTCAATCTTCGAAACTCGCGATAGATACGCGGCAGGTGGCGGACGACCTCGGTAATGCCCATCACCGCCATGTCTTCCGACCGCACCACGCGGTCCAGGCCGGCCTCCACCATGCGCTCGCCGCCCATGCCGAAGTAGCGAGCCGTCCGGCCGGTTGCTGCAAGCTGCGTCTTCAGGGCCTCAATCAGCAGCGCGCCGTAGTGCTCGCCGCTGGCTTCGCCTGCCGAAATGAAAATGGTGGGGGACATGGATGTACCGGCGCCGCTGTTCCTGGCTGGTCACAATCATAGCCGCTTCGCGCATTTGCTTCGCCCTTTTTCCCAACCCAGAAAGGCCATCATTCTGAGTGAGGCGCAGCGGAGTCGAAGGGGACCTGCGGCCAAAAAATCAAATTCAAAATCGCGAATTCTGACTTACATTGGTAGCGAGAGGTGATGCGATGCGGATTTCCCCAGGCTCACTCCGCACAGACTAGCTTGTCTCCCCAGTCGTTCTCATGGGGATGGTCTTCGCCGCGCAGCTTCTGATGGTTGGGGGGCTGTTTTCCTTGAGTGCGGCCGCGCAGGACGCAGGCGCGCCTTTTGCCCCGCCGGAACCGCCTCCGCCTCCGGCCGTCTTTCAGAACCCGATCCCCAGCGATCAGCTTGCTTTTCTGAACGACTACGCGGGCAAGACGGCAAAAGAGATCATGAAGGACAAGAGGTTTCGCAACTTGATGAAGCTGGCGACCCCGCGAACGGAGTATCACTACGGCAGGGATATGCCGCTCTCCGAAGCCAGCGAAACACTGCTCGAAGGGGCGCCGCTGCCGATCGATATCCGCGAGGGGCGCTATGTGATGGTCGCCAGCCATGGCGGCCCATTCCTGAGCGGGCGGGGATTCCTGTGGTTCGACATGAAGGAAGGCATCGCCCTGGGCGGCGTCTATTTCCATCCCGTCAACGGCGAACCCACGCCCACGCTGGCCATCTTTTCCCGGCAGTTGCGGCAGACCTCACTCTCGAATAGTCAGTTGCCGCCGGCCTTCGCGGAAGACTTGAGCCAATGGGTGCTGGTTGCGGGCGTGCGCTGGATTTCGCCGCGCTACTTCATTCCCGAAAACGGCAAGAAATATGTGCTCCTGCACGACGAAGATTATTGCGCCCATCCGGCCGACACACCCGCGCCCCCGCAAGACCAGTGCGAAGAGCTGAATGCCGAAGCTGCCGATGCGGACCTGAACGCTGCCGACTTCATGGCGCAAACTCACAATGCCGCCAATGCCACGGCGTGGATGCTCAGCCCGGAGCAAGTGGTCTGGATCGGCGTGAGGGACCAGGGTTGCGGAGCGGGACCGAACGCGCTGGTTTGCCGGGTACGGCTGACGAGGCGGCGGACATGGGCGATTCTCGGCCGTTCGTGGCCCGTTCGTGCGTAAGACCCTATGCCTTTTCGAGCAGCGGGGTTAGACTTTCTGCTGGGCAATGTAAGCGTGCCAAAGGAGAACTCCAGCTATGGGCGGGTTGCGCATTGCGTGTTTTCTTTTTCTTGCCGGATTGCAGATGGCGATTCTGGGACAGCAAACTTCGGCTCCGCCGGACCCCAAGCTCACCGAGCGCCCTGCCCAGCCGACGAATCCCCCAAGCGTTGTGACTTCGGCGGGTCACGTCCATCTCGACGTCACGGTGACCGATGCGGCCGGAAAGCCCGTGCTGGGACTTGATCCGTCAGAATTCAAGCTCATCGACAACAGCCAGCCGCGCAAGATTCTGTCGTTCCGATCTTTTGATGGAATCAACGCGAAGCCGAATCCGCCGGTGCTGGTGATCCTGGTTATCGATATGGTCAACCTTCCGTTCCAGCAGGTGGCCTTTGTTCGCCAGGAGATTGACAAGTTTCTGCACGAGAATGGCGGACACCTGGCGCAACCGGTTTCGATCATGCTGCTGACCGATGCGGGGCTGCGTGTGCAGCCTCGCCCGACCGTTGACGGAAATGCGCTGTCCGGCCTGGTTCAACAGATCCAGGGCAATATCCGGAACATCGACTCTGCCATGGGCGGAGAAGGGTTGCTCGAGCGCTTCCGGCTATGCGTGCGGCAAATGGAATCCATCGCGGAGAATGAAGCAACGAGGCCAGGCAGGAAGCTTGTGATCTGGGTTGGCCCCGGCTGGCCGATGGTGACCACTCCGGAGCTTGGGTACTACTCCAACCGGGATCAACTGAGCTACTTCGAAGGCATCGTCGAGCTTTCTACCCGATTGCGGGAAGGGCGCACGGTGCTCTACAGCGTATCCCCTGCCAGCGGGACCGCCGGCGGCACGAATTCGAACAACACGCAGTTTTATCGGAATTATTTGAAAGGGGTGCCGTCGGCGAAGCAGGCGAGTCCCGGCAACCTGGCGCTCAAGGTGCTGGCGACGCAATCGGGCGGACAAGTTCTGGGACCGGATAATGACCTCGCCGGCCAGATCGATCGCTGTGTTGCGGATGCAAACGCCTTTTATTCGGTCTCCTTCGATCCTCCGCACACCGACCATCCGGATGAGTATCACGACCTGAAAGTGGAGGTGAGTCAGCCGGGAGCGACCGCCCGCACGAACACAGGCTATTACGACCAGCCGTAACTTCATCGTTCGCCTCAAGGCGGAACTGCCGGTCCAAGGCGCCCAGGATAAGGCCTCGCTTGCAACTAGACTTTTGTTCTTATGCGTTCAAGCTGGCTGGAATGGTCCGCGACTAGGCCGGAGTTTGAGGCCGGTGAGCGGAATGCCGGAAATCGGGCGTGAAACCCCGGTAATCACGATGGCCTGGTTCGGCTTGACAGGAGCCAGGCAGAATCCATACCATCAGATGGGGAGCTTCATTCTTTTCCCTTCGTAAGTGTAAGCAGTACAAGAGATTAGGGAAATTGTTGGCAGCTCGGGCGAGATAAATTCCCTGTTTTTCAGCGCCATGCGGACGAGTATGGGGACCGGGGATAGAGAGCAGGGGAGATGACCGATGCGCGCGTCAGTCCGCGGGAGCGGCTGGTGCTCACTACGATTATCGAGCTATACATCGCAACCGGTGAGCCCGTAGCCTCGCAGGCTGTCGCTCAGTCCTTTGCCGACCGCGAGGGGCTGAGTTCAGCCACGGTGCGCAACGTGATGGCCACGCTGGGCGAGGCAGGGTTGTTGGAGCAACCACACACTTCCGCCGGCCGTGTTCCCACAGCGGCGGCGTTCCGCTATTACGTGGAGCAGATTACCCAGCCGAGTTCGCAACTGGGCGCGCAACTGGATCGCATGGCAGCGGGCGCGCAGCCGGCCAACTCCCTGCCGCAAGTCCCCACCAATATGAGTTCTTCGCCTTTGAGCGAGGCTCGGCGCGGGCAAATTGAGGACCACTTCACCGGCGTCACCAGTTCGCACGATTATCTTGAACGCACCTCGCATGTGCTGGCGCTGATTTCCAGCGGCTTGGGCGTAGCTCTGGCCAGTTCCACTGCGGGCCAGGTGCTGGAGCACATCCACTTTTCGCGCCTCTCCACGGGCCGCGTGCTGGCAGTGCTGGTTACCCAGGCCGGCGCGGTGCAGGACCGGGTGTTGCAACTGGATCGCGACCTGGCGCATGTGGAGCTCGAAACCGCGGCGCGCTATTTGAACGAGAACTTTCGCGGCTGGCCCATCGATCGCATTCGCGCGGAGATTGCCCGCCGAGTGGAAGTGGAGCGGGAAGCCTACCAGCAGATGCTGGCCTCGGTGGAGGAACTCTGCCGCAAGGGCGCGCTGGCCGGCGATGAAGCCGGTCCCGCCATTTTTGTAGATGGAATGGCCAACCTGATCAGCGCCGAACTGGACCGCGGGCGCCTGCGCCAGATGCTGCTGGCGCTGGAGGCCAAACAGCGGCTGGTGGAGCTACTGACCGCCTATGTGGACGGCCGCCAGCAGGAGGTGCGTGTGGTGGTCGGCCTGGACGACGCTTCGCCCGCCATGCAGGACCTGGTGCTGATTGGCGCTCCGGCACGGCTGGGGGGCGGCAATCTGGGCACGGTAGCCGTAATTGCGCCCACGCGCATCCAATATCAGGAGATGATCCAGGCAGTGAGGTACATCGCCCGACTTTCCGAGCGCCTCTTAGAGGTTCCCGCGGATTAGTGGATTTTCACGGATTGAGCTTCTGCTGGCATTCTTGAAGCCGGCATCGCAAACCGCAAGGAGCGCGGCGGCCCTCGCGCCCATTATCATGGAATCAGGCCATTTGATGTTTCGGAGAAATCGCAGAGTTATGCCAGAACAGGAAACAGAGTTGAAAGAGTTGGAATCTCGGGACGTTGTGCCCGGCGCCACGGAAGAAATCTTCGCCGACGCGGAGCAAATGCCAGCGAACGCCGAAACTGTCCCAAGCCGCGCCGAGTTCGACAAGTTGAAGGCAGAGCGGGACCAATTGCTGGACCGCGTGGCTCGCCTGCAGGCCGAGTTTGAGAACGCCCGCAAGCGCGCTGAACGGGAGCGGATCGAATTTCGCGAGTATGCCACGGGCAGCGTGGTCGAGCAGTTTCTCCCGGTGCTCGATAACTTCGAGCTGGCGCTCAAGTCCAAAGGCTCGGCTGAACAGTTGCGCTCTGGCGTGGAGCTGATTGTGAAACAAATGGAAGAGATCCTGCGCCAGTTGCAGGTGAATCCGGTTTCCGCGGTCGGTGAGCCTTTCGATCCCCGCCTGCATGAAGCGCTCGGCTCGGTCGAGCGTCTCGACCTGCCCGACCAGCACGTGGCCGAGGAGGTTCGCCGCGGCTACCGGCTGCGCGAACGGCTGTTGCGCCCGGCGCTGGTGCGCGTGGTCTCCAACCCCAAGCAGACAAACGAATGAGTGCAAGAGTGGCCAAAGCAGACTACTACGAGGTCCTTGGTGTCTCTCGCGAGGCCAGCGATCAGGAATTGAAGAGCGCTTATCGCAAGCTGGCGCTCAAGTTCCATCCCGACCGCAATCCTGGCGATCATGCAGCCGAGGAGCAATTCAAAATGGCCAGCGAGGCCTACCAGGTGCTGAGCGACGCCGACAAGCGCGCCGCCTACGACCGCTTCGGCCATGCCGGGCTGGGCGGTCAAGGCTCCGGCTTTGGCGGCGGCCCCTTCGCCGGCGGCGTTGACATTGGCGACATTTTCGGCGATCTGTTCGGCGAGATGTTCAACGTGGGAGGCTCCTCGCAGCGCGGTACGCGCCAGCAGCGCGGAGACGACCTCCGCTTCGACCTGACCATCGACTTCGAGGCAGCCGTTTTTGGCATCGAAACCGAGGTCCGGATCCGCCGCCTCGAGGCCTGCGCTACCTGCGGCGGTCGCGGCAGCGCCTCCGGCCGGGGTCCAACGGTCTGCGCCCAGTGCCAGGGCCGCGGCCAGATTCGTTATCAGCAGGGCTTTTTCTCCGTGGCCCGTACCTGCAACGCCTGTGGGGGCGCCGGCTCCATCATTGGCGATCCGTGCCCCACCTGCCGCGGCGCAATGCGCGTCCATGGCGAACTGAAGCTCAACGTCAAGGTCCCCGCGGGCGTGGAGGACGGAACCCGCATCCGCTACGCCGGCGAAGGCGACGCGGGCCGCTCCGGCGGTCCCAGGGGCGACCTCTACATTGTGCTCTCGGTTCGGGCGCACGATTTCTTTGAGCGCACCGGCAACGATCTGCACTGCGTGATTCCCATCAGCTTTCCGCAGGCAGCCCTGGGCGCCGAGTTCGAGATTCCCGGCATCGACGGCCCGGTTACGCTCAAGGTCCCCGAGGGCACGCAGAGCAGCCGCGAATTACGCGTCCGCGGACGCGGCGTTCCCTACCTGAACGACAAGGGCCGCGGCGATCTGATCGTGAAGGTGCTGGTGCAGATTCCCAAGAAACTTTCCCGCGCCCAGCGCGAAATGGTGAGCAAGCTTGCCGAGTCGCTGACCGTGGAGAACAAGCCGGCCTCGCCGGGGCTCCTGGAGAAGATGAAGGATTTGTTCAACTAGGAGCTCTTCGGAATACGAGATCCTGTCGGGGTATCGGAGACTTCATCGTCGCCCTCACAGCGCGAGCCACGCAATGACCACCACTGCAAGGCCGATCAACTGGCTCATGCGGTCGGTGAGCGCAAAGGTTACCGGGTCCTCGTCCATTTCCCCACGCGAGGCCAGCAGCCACACGCGATTGAGCCACAGGATCATCAGCGGTGTGATCAGCCATAGCAATCTCGGCTGGTGGTAGAGCTTCACCACGTCCGGTCCGCTGATATAGATGGCGAACACCACCACTGCGGCATACGCGCTGGCGGTGCCGAAGCTGCGCATCTGCGCCAAATCCGCCAATAAATAGCCGCGTCCGTTCCGGGGCGTTGTATTGCTGGCGCGCAAGTTTTCGAGTTCCGTGAATCGCTTGACGATGGCGAGCGAAAGAAACAGGAACATGGAGAAGCCGGCCAGCCAGTGAGAGATGGGTGTCTGAGTTGCTGCGCTGCCGGCCAGCAGGCGCAGGATGTACAAGCCGGAAAGCACCAGCACATCGACCAGCGCAATCCGCTTCAGATAGATGGAGTAGGTGAGCGCGGTGGCCAGGTAAAGAAGCAGCCAGGCGTAGAAGCCCACCGGAAGCAAATGGCCGCCCAGAAGTCCAAGCAGGAGAAAAATCGCCGCGATGCCGATGCCGGTGAAGGCCTGCAGATCACCCGACGCGAAGGGTCGCAGGCGCTTGCGGGGATGGCGGCGATCAGCCTCGATGTCCAGAAGATCGTTCACAACGTAGGCCGCCGATGCGATGAGCGAAAAGCAGCAGAAGGCCGCCAGTGCCGTGAGCAGCTTGCCCACGCTCAAGGCGTGCGACAGCAACAGGGGCACAAAGATGAGCAGGTTCTTGGCCCACTGATGCAGACGCACGGCCTTCAACAGGGATCGAAGTAAATGGCCGCGTTCTTCAAACCTGCGCGCGGGTCGTATGCCGCGAGCGCTGAGCCTTATTCGCAGCGACAGGCTCGGGTTGGCAACCATAGCCTCCGTGGCCTGGGATAGCATCGGCAGATCGGGCCCGCTATTGCCGATATAGTCGAATGGCACGGCGCCCAATTTGCTGCGCAAACTCTCCAGTTTTTTCGATCCGGTCAGATTGGTTGTGCCGTCCGATGCCAGAACGCCGCTGAAGATACCCAGATGGGCGGCAACGCGGCGAGCCAACTGGATATTCGCGCCTGTGGCCAAATAGATTGCGCGGCCTTGGGCATACTCCTGCTGAAGATATCGCAGCAGTTCGAGGTTGTAGGGCAGGTGCGCGACATCGAGGGAGACGGATTCAGTAACCATGGCCTTGAACGCAGCCTTACCCTGAAGAAGATGGCCAGGCAGCGTAAACCCCAGCAAAGGGCGCGTGCGCAAAAGCACCAGCAGGGAGTCAACGAGGGTATCCGACTTGACCAGTGTGCCGTCTAAATCGACGCAGAGCGGGCGGACCGCCGCAACGGGCTCTTCCGGGGGCGAGATGGGCTCGGAGATAGGGTTGGAGATGGACTGGGACAACCGCTCACCTCGTCGAGGATCGCCGGCTCATGCTGCAGATTGCTTGGTGGAGCTGAGCGGGATCGAACCGCTGGCCTCCTCGTTGCGAACGAGGCGCTCTCCCAGCTGAGCTACAGCCCCACAACTTCCTTATCTTATCAGCGAGCCTGCAATCGGGGAAGGGCGCGGTGCTGTGGGATCACTTTTGAGCCGGGGCCAAAGCTGTTGAATGCCTCGGCTGGTAGAGACCGACTTCGCTTCCGCCGGGAAGCCGAATCTTGGTGATCGAGCCCCATCTTGCTTCCTGGACCTCCGAACACCGAACACCTTTCTCACCGAGCGCCGATATCTCTGCCTTCAAATCGTCACACATGAAGTAGAGTTCGTGCTGGCCGTGCACTTCGGCGGGATGAACTGCCACTTCCGCCGGAGGCAACGCAAAGATCAGCCACCCATGGCCGGCATCCACAGATGGAAACTCAAGAACTTCGCGGAAAAAAGCACGATTTGCCACCGCGTTCATACTGTATATGACTACATGTGCGCCAAAGATCATGAGCGATGCCCACTTTCTCGTCTTCCGTCTCTCACTCGCGGGAACTACAGCTGGTTCATGTTGGCGAGGAACTCGGCGTTGTTGCGCCTCTTATCCAGTTGGCTGATGAGCAGTTCCATGGCCTCGACCGGCGAGAGCGGGTTGAGAATCTTGCGCAGGACCCAGATGCGCTGTAAATCTTCCTTGGGGATGAGCAGCTCTTCCTTGCGGGTGCCGGAGCGCTGGATGTCGATGGCCGGGAAGACACGCTTGTCGACCAGCTTGCGGTCGAGGATGATTTCCATGTTGCCGGTGCCCTTGAACTCTTCGAAGATGACCTCGTCCATGCGTGAGCCGGTATCGACGAGCGCAGTGGAGATGATGGTCAGCGAGCCGCCTTCTTCAATATTGCGGGCCGCGCCAAAGAAGCGCTTGGGCCGCTGCAAGGCGTTTGAATCCACGCCGCCTGACAGCACCTTGCCCGAGGGAGGCACGATGGTGTTGTAGGCGCGCGCAAGACGCGTGATCGAATCCAGCAGAATCACCACGTCGCGCTTGTGCTCTACCAGCCTCTTGGCCTTTTCAATCACCATTTCGGCTACCTGCACGTGGCGGGCCGCCGGCTCGTCGAAGGTGGAGCTGATCACTTCGCCCTTCACAGAGCGCTGCATGTCAGTTACTTCTTCGGGCCGCTCGTCGATGAGCAGCACAATCAGCACCACCTCAGGATGGTTAGTGGAAACGGAGTTGGCGATCGACTGCAGCAGCATGGTCTTGCCGGTGCGGGGTGGAGCGACGATAAGGCCGCGTTGGCCCTTGCCCACTGGGGTCAGCAGGTCCATGACCCGGCCGCTGATGCCCTCGCGGACGGTCTCCATCTTGATGCGCTCCTGGGGATAGAGCGGGGTGAGGTTGTCGAAGAGAATCTTGTTGCGCGTCTCCTCAGGTGACTCGAAGTTGATGGCCTCGATCTTCACTAGGGCAAAATACTTCTCACCCTCGTGCGGCGGGCGCACATTGCCGCTGATCGAGTCGCCGGTCTTGAGATCGAATTTTCGAATCTGGGAAGGGGAAACGTAAATATCGTCGGGGCCGGGCAGATAGTTGTAGTCAGGGGACCGGAGGAAGCCGTAGCCGTCGGGCAATATCTCCAGTACGCCTTCGGCAAAAATATGCCCTTCTTTTTCGCTTTGCGCCTGGAGAATCTTGAAGATAAGATCCTGTTTGCGGAGGCCGCTGGCGCCTGGGATCTCCAGGGTGCGCGCAATCCGGCTCAATTCTGTGATGTTCTTTTCTTTCAGTTCAGCGATGGTCATGTTTACCTGCGATGGGAGGGAGTTTGTGAGGGGGTATGAGAAGGGAAGTGCTCCAGGGGAAGATCGGGCGGGAGATCGAAGAAGCTGCCGGCGCATACCGCGGGCCGGTCTTCTCCCAAATGCGCATCTCCCGAATTCAGGTGGACTATTGTAAAGCCGGAAAGGGCAGCTGCCTTGAAACGGTTGCCTGATTCAACTATACGCTTTCGAGACGCGATCAGGCCGCGCGGCGCCGTTCAACCGGCTGGGTCGCGGGCGCCGCAACCGGCGCTGCTGACCCAGGATTGGTGGTGTGAAAGCGATCCAGAACTTCATTGGTGGTATCTTGCAGCCGTGTATTCGGCTTGTGAAGCATCCGGGTTGCCTTGCTAGCCAGTTGACAAAGCTGGTAGCGATTGGACACATGAGAAAGTGCCCCAAATACCAAATCAGAACGCATGACGAGTCTCTCCTTCTTGTTAACCTGCCCGGCCGGAACTACTTGGCACCGCCGGTGCAGCAGGGAAGCCATCTCGATCGAAGGCTGCCCTAATTTGCCACTTCCAAGCTTTAGACGCGCGAAGTGCGCATCCAGTTCAAAAATCTTGACGCACTTTTGCACACCATGGAGCAGGCTTCTTGCCGAATCCGCGATATACATGGCCGACGGGGTTATCCATTTGCCTTTTTTCCCGTTTCCGGCGGAGGTCGAAACGCACCGGGGGCATCAACGGCTGAGCTTTCTGCTCATTATGATGCGGGAAACGATAGAAGGCTGTGCAAAATTGCTCACGCAACTCACACTTTTGGATGGTAAACCTCAATCTATAACAATTCGAATCCCAGGTCAACCTTTTTTTCGCACTTTTCCACTTCTGGTTTCCCCGGATTATACGGTCGACGAAGAGACACTAAAGTATGTTTAATTAGATAGATATGGTCTTTATTGCGAGGTAGATTCCGGACGTCTCTTCCGCCACCGGCCTGCTCGGAACACCATTTTGCCGTGCCGGGACCCATCTGGGTTCCGGGGAGCGCCGGACTCCGTAAACTGCATTGACAAAGTTCAGCACTACGGGCATCGGCCCCTACCCCGGCACGGCGTCCAACTTTCCCAAGCTTAGGCCCAATAGCTGCGGTCCAGGGTGCGGTATTGGATGGCCTCGGCCAGGTGAGATACGGCGAGGGTCTCGGCGCCTTCGAGATCGGCAATGGTGCGAGCAACCTTGAGAATGCGGTCATGGGCGCGGGCGGTCAGGCCCTGCTGCTGCATAGCGCGTTCAAGCAGCCGCTCGGCATCGGCGCCCAGTTCGCAGTGCGTGCGCACCTGCCGCGTGGTCATCTGCGCATTTGCGAAGATCTTCTCCCCAGCCTTCCTGAACCGTTGCCGCTGCCTTTCACGGGCAGCCATCACCCGGCCGCGAATCTCGGCTGACCCCTCGGCCGCCGCCCCGCCACGCAGTTCTTTGTATTGCACCGCCGGCACCTCAATGTGTATGTCGATGCGATCGAGCAACGGCCCGGAGACCTTGGACACATAACGCTGGATCATCGGCGGGGTGCACATGCACTCGCGCGACTTGTCGTTGAAGTAGCCGCATGGGCACGGGTTCATGGCCGCCGCCAGCATGAAGCGCGCCGGAAAGCTCAGCGACATGGAGGCCCGCGCGATGGTCACAGTGTGGTCTTCGAGTGGCTGGCGCAGAACCTCGAGCACGTTGCGCGGAAACTCCGGCAGCTCGTCGAGAAACAAGAGCCCGTTGTGCGCCAGTGAGACTTCGCCTGGACGAGGCACGATGCCGCCGCCGATCAGGCCCGCATCGGAAATGGTATGGTGGGGCGCGCGGAATGGCCGTTGTGTGACCAGGCCAGCCGCCCCATCCAGCACTCCGGCAACGGAGTGAATCTTGGTGGTTTCGAGAGCTTCGTCAAACGTGAGCGGTGCCAGGATGGATGGCAGCCGCTTGGCCAGCATGGTTTTTCCCGAGCCGGGCGGCCCGATCATGAGAATGTTGTGGCTGCCGGCAGCTGACACCTCGAGCGCGCGCTTGGCTGTTTGCTGCCCACGCACGTCTTTGAAGTCTACGGTGAAATGCTGCAGCTCGCCCAGCAGCGCCTCAGTCGATACCCTGAACGGCTCGCGCTGAATGACGCCGACCAGCGCCGAGTTAAGCAGTTCAAGCACATCGAGGAGCGACGAGACGGGGTAGACATTCACACCCTCCACCACGGCGGCCTCCGCAGCGTTGGCTGCGGGCAAGATCAGGTTGGGAATGCCTTTCTCTCGCGCCAGGATCGCCACCGGCAACATGCCCGCCACGGCACGCACGCTGCCGTCAAGGCCAAGTTCGCCCACCAGCAGAAAGCGGCCGAGGTCGTTGGTGCGGAGCGCTCCGTAAGCGCCGAGCAGGCCCACGGCGATGGGAAGATCGAAGCCCGCGCCTTCCTTTTTCATGTCGGCGGGGGCCAGATTGATGGTGATGAAGGTGGGCGGGATCAGGTAGCCGGAGTTCTTGATCGCGGCGCGCACACGGTCGCGGCTCTCGCGCACCGCGGCATCCGGCAGGCCCACGGTATGGAAGACTTCCTTTTCCGCAACCACGCCGCTGTAGTCGACTTCAACGTCAATCAGGTTGGCGTCAATGCCGTATACAGCCGCGCTGAGGGCTTTGAAAAGCATGATGCAAGGTTGCTCGAAGTCTATCACCGGCAGCCAACCCCGCGTGGTACGAAGACCAACCGTGTTCATCAGCCAGCCCAACTTACCTATTCCACGCTACAATCTGTTGCGTGACGACCAGTCTCTTCGACCTGTACAAAATCGGTGTAGGCCCTTCGAGTTCGCATACCATGGGGCCCATGCGCGCGGCCTGCCGGTTTGCCTGGGAACTTGAACCGCGCGGAAAGCTCGAACAAGTGGCGCGTGTGCAAGCGGATCTTTTTGGATCGCTGGCTCTCACCGGGATGGGCCACGCTACCGACCGGGCTGTCCTGCTAGGTTTGTCAGGCAACGAACCGGCATCGATCGATCCCGCGGTCATCGAGAGGACGGTCGGAGAAATTCGCGCGACCGGAAGGATTCAACTCGCCGGAGTCAGATCGATCCCTTTTCAAGAATCGAGCGACCTGGTTTTCCACCGCTCGGTCATGTTTCCGCCCGGTGCGCGCACCCAGCATCCCAACGGATTGCGGCTCACGGTTTTTGACTCGGCCGGCGCGGTGCTCGACGAGCGCACGTTTTTTTCCATCGGTGGCGGATTCATCACCGAGGACGGCGTTGACCCGTCCGTTCAAAATCAGCCGGCCATTCCGTTTCCATTCCACAACGCCGCCGAATTGCTGGCCACGGCGCAGGCCCACGAACTCTCCATCAGCCAGTTGATGCTTGAGAACGAGTGCGCCCTGGTGACGCGCGAAGCGGATCGAGCGCCGGTCCAGATCGTGCGCGAAGGAATCGACCGCATCTGGCAAGCCATGCAGGCCTGCGTCGAACGCGGCATGGAGGCGGAAGGCATATTGCCCGGCGGCTTGCAGGTGCGCCGCCGCGCGCACCGACTGGCCGAACGATTGCATGCGAAGGAAGCGGCCGGCGCGCGCAACGATCCGCTGGCCCCGCTCGACTGGGTCACGGTCTACGCGATGGCGGTGAATGAAGAGAATGCCGCGGGCGGACGCGTGGTGACCGCGCCCACCAACGGCGCCGCAGGCGTGGTGCCCGCCGTGGCGCACTATTACGAACGCTTTCTGCCCGAAGCCGACCACGAGGGGCTGATGCGTTTCTTTCTTACCTCGGCGGCCATCGGCATTCTTTATAAGGAGAACGCTTCGATCAGTGGCGCGGAGGTGGGCTGCCAGGGCGAGGTGGGCGTGGCTTGCTCGATGGCCGCCGGCGGACTCACGGCCGCTCTCGGCGGCACCAATGGACAGGTGGAGCACGCGGCGGAGATCGCGATGGAGCATAACCTGGGCATGACCTGCGACCCCATCGGCGGCCTGGTGCAGATTCCCTGCATCGAGCGCAACGCCATGGGCGCGGCTAAAGCCGTGCAAGCCTCGCGGCTGGCGCTCAACGAGTCGGAAGCGCACAAGGTTTCGCTGGACCAGGTCATTCGCACCATGTATCTCACTGGCCTCGACATGCAATCGCGCTACAAAGAGACCAGCCAAGCCGGCCTCGCCCTCAACATCATCGAGTGCTGAGCCTGCCGGCTAAGCATCGACGGACGAGCCCCTCTGCCTGCCAAATGACCTGACCGCGATCAAGCGTCCGCCCCCGGGCTTGCTCGTCGCATCCTTCTCCCGGCTCAGCTCTCTCAAGCTCTCGTGCGCTGCTTAGCGATGTCGCCGCCTCCGCTCAGGAGATCGCGTTGCGCAACTCCATGCAGAGCTCGTTCATTACGTGAATGCATGGCGGAGTGCCCGTGGGCGCGCCGTTTTCCATGTTCGGCGTTGGCGCGGCCCATGCGTACGAAGACGCGCGCAGCGCGATTCTCGTCGCTATATTCGGTGCTCAGTTCAGCCTGCTCGCGCATGTTTGACGCGCTCCGCGGCGCGTAATATTTTCGAAGGCGGTTCCCGATTTCATAGCCGGCGCGGCGCTCGCATGGCTCAAGTCGCACCACTTTATTTGAATGCGCACATCGATCCGCCATTCCGCCCTCAAAAATTGTTGACCCTTTTTCCACTCTTCCTTCGTTTTTTTCTTGACACTTGCGATACATAAATCTATACATTCATCAACTGCAATTTAATTTTGCAGACTCGATGCAACCCATCGAAAAGGGAGAATAGGCAAATGGCAACTAAAAAGGCAGCCAAAAAGGCACCCGCGAAGAAGGCGGCAAAGAAGGCCGCAAAGAAGAAGTAGTCGCGGCAACCAACCAAAAGGCAACACTGAGGGGGACGCAAAAAGCGTCCCCCTCAGTGTTTTGCGGAGTGATTAAACGTCAATGTTTATGCGGACGGAATAGACTTCAATCAGAGAGAATGCTGTGGAGAGCTGATGACGCGTCGCCGCTGGATTGCCGAACATTGGGATGAAGCCACCGCCACAATCTTGGGCGCGCAGGCCGAGCATTTGGCGCGCGTGCTGCGCGCCCAGCCGGGCATGGAGGCCGATGTGGTCGCCGGCGGCCATGTCTTCCACGCCGAGGTTGCCGCTGCCGCTCCGGGTGAGGTCCGCTTCAATTTGATTGCTGAAGTCGAGGCCGACCCCTCGCTACCCGTTACGTTAGTCATGTCCGTTTATAAGTTCGATCGGATGGAGTGGGCCATCGAGAAGGCAACCGAGCTGGGCGTGGCCGCGGTGGCTCCCGTGATTGCGCGCCGGACGGAGAAGCATCTGGCCGAAGCCGCGGAGAAGCGCGCCGAGCGATGGCGCCGCATTGCGCGCGAAGGTGCCCAGCAGGCGCGCCGCTCCGATGTGCCGCTCATTTACACCCCGGCTCCGCTTGCCGAGCGTGTGCGCGCGGCATCCGCGGCCACGCGCCCCTCTGCCGGGTCTACATTCATCGTCCTCGCCGAGCAGGAGCGCACCACCACCCTGCGTCTGGCGCTCGATGAAGCCATCGCAGGCGCGCAGGCGGAGATGCCCACGCTGGAGATTGCGATCGGTCCCGAAGGCGGATGGGCTCCCGAAGAGGAAGCCCTCTTTGACGCCAACGGCTGGCGCGCCGCATCGCTCGGTCCGCGCATACTTCGCGCGGAAACTGCCGCCATCGCCGCGCTCGCGGTGGTCGGGTCGTGCCTGGAGTAGATGGCGAAGATTTCACGGGTTCTAAAATCGAGACCTGGGGCACCCGCGGCCGTCGCTTCCTGCCCCGAGTGAGGGAAAGTCTCTGAGCTACAGCGAAACTCCTCGCTTCCAGGGAATGAAATCGTTCTGGCCCAGCAGTTCAGCCTTCGTGAGCCGCTCGCCGCTGGCCACGGCAATGGAAAGCTCAAGCAGCTTTTCCGCGCATTCCGGGATGGTCGCTTCGCCGGTCACAATCCCCCCGGCATCGAAGTCGAGGATGTCGCCCATGCGCTCCGCGAGCGCGGAGTTGCTTGCGATCTTGATCACCGGCGCCACCGGATTGCCGGTGGGCGTGCCGAGTCCGGTGGTAAACAGAACCAGATTCGCACCCGCGCCCACCTGCGCCGTGACGCACTCCACGTCGTTGCCCGGCGTGCACAGCAGGTTCAGTCCGGATGTGGTCGCGTACTCGGGAAAGTCCAGCACGTCGCGGATCGGCGCCACGCCGCCCTTGCGCGCCGCGCCTGCCGACTTGATTGCGTCTGTCGTCAGCCCGTCATCAATGTTGCCCGGTGACGGGTTCATCTCGAAGCCGGACTGCACCGCACGGGCGCGCGCCTGATAAGCCTGCATCAGATCGCAGAATCGTTGCGCCAGCGCGTCGGTCGCGCAGCGGTTCACCATCTCCTGTTCCACGCCGTGCAGTTCCGGAAACTCCGACAGCAGCGTTTTGCCGCCCGCGCCCACCACCAGATCGGAGACGTAGCCGACGGCTGGATTCGCCGAGATGCCGCTGAAGCCGTCAGACCCGCCGCACTTCAATCCCACAGTCAGCGTCGCCAGCGGCGCGGGCGCGCGCTCCATGCGGTTGGCCTCCGCAAGCGCGTCAAAGGTCTCATCCAGCGCCTTGCTCATCAACGCCGCTTCGCGTCCCGACTTCTGTTGATCGAAGACCAGCACCGGCTTGCGCAGTTGCGGATCGCGCTTGCGCAGTTCGTCCATCAGCATCTCCGCCTGCGCGTTCTGGCAACCGAGGCTCAGCACCGTGGCGCCGGCCACATTGGGATGGTGGATATAGCCGGCGAGCAGCCCGCAGAGCGCCTGCGCATCCTGCCGCGTTCCGCCGCATCCGCCCTGGTGGGTGAGAAAGCGAACGCCGTCGAGGTTCTTGAAAATCTGCCCCGCGGCATCATGCATTGGGTGCCCCATCCTTGCGGCGCGCTCTGTCGCAAGGGTGGGCGGCCCAGCATGCGTTCCGTCCTCGCTCCTCTGCTGCTGAATCAACCGCCGCACATGTTGGCGATAACTGTTCTGGCTCCCGTAACCCAGCTCCTCTTCAAGAGCTTCCTTCATCCGCTCCACGTTGCGGTTTTCGCAGAACACCAGCGGCAGCACCAGCCAGTAATTGCGGGTTCCCACCTGGCCGTCCGCGCGATGAAAACCTGAAAAGCTGCGTCCGGCCCACGCTGAAGCATCGGGCACAGCGGTCGACGCAGGCTGGCGCACCGGCGAGTACGCCCCCGCGCGATGGCGCACGTTGCGCGTGGTCAACAGCCCTCCGCGTTCAATGGCCTGCGTCACTTCACCCACCACCATGCCGTAGAGGTAGATCAAGTCGCCAGGCTTGAGAGACGCAATCGCCATCTTGTGCTTGGCCGGAATCGCATGCGCAACCGGACACGACGCAGGCCCGAACCGCGCAGCCGTGCCCGGTTCAAGAGCCGTCAGCGCCACCACAACATTGTCACGCTCGTCGAGTTGTAAAACCTTTTCCGGCATGGCGCATTTTCTTCCCAAGTCAACGGAGTGGCTGGCAGGCAGTCCCGCTCCCAGCAAGGATACAACTGCCGCGAAAAGGGCGTACCGCAGCGCTCGACGAGGAGCGAACGTCTTTCACTACAAATGCGCGTAGCGCAGCAACAGCCCGGCCAGCGCCGCCCCCGCAAGGTCGCCGATGATGGGGATCGGCGCATATCGCCAGTTTGAACCACCCTTGCCGGGAATTGGCAACAACGCGTGAACGATGCGCGGGCCCAGATCGCGCGCCGGGTTGATGGCGTAGCCTGTGGTTCCACCCAGCGAGAGACCAATGCCCCACACCAGGCTGGCCACCAGCACCGGACCCATTCCGCCGGGCAGGTTCGATCCCGCGCCGTTCGACGAAACTCCATGCGAGGAGATAGCCCCCGCAACCACCACCAGCACCGCCGTGCCCAACGCCTCGCTCAGAATATTGAACAGTGGACTGCGCACCGCTCCGTTGGTGCAGAATACGCCCAGCTTGTCGACCGACCCTGGCGTGAGTGCCCAGTGCGGCGCATAGTGCAGCGCCATCAGCGCCGCGCCGGCCATTGCGCCCAGCAACTGCGCGGACCACAAGCTGACTAATTGCGAGAAATTTCCGCTGGTCACGGCGCTGGCCAGCGTGATCGCCGGATTCAGGTTGGCGCCTGGACTGCCAAACGCCTGCGCCACCAGCACTCCACACAGCACACCTATCATCCACCCCGCGGTGATCACGATCCAGCCGGAATCCGCCGCATAGGACTTGCGCAGGGTTACGCCGGCATTCACGCCGGTGCCTAACAGCACCAGAACCAGCGTGCCCAGAAACTCACCCAACCAGACAGAATGCATCAAGGCTTCCTTTGGGTTGCACCTCCGCCAGCGGAATCAATGGGCGCAGTATGCAAACGAAAACAGAATTTGCTGAACTCAAGCATTCTGCACTGTCTGGTCCTGTATCGCCAAGGAGATTCGGTCCTGCGCGGACGGCGAGTAATGAAAAGATTCTTCCGGGGACTCAGATTAAGTGAGCGTACTCTATGGCGACTTGGGCGCAGCTTGCTCTTCGCCAATCACTGTTTGCTCATATTTCGGCCAATGCGTGAGCAACTCGCTCACCACCACGTGACCCACCGTGTAGGCAGCTTCAAGCGAAGGGAGATAGGCGCCGTATTGGCCCACGCGCTGGTGCTCCAGGCTCTCGGCCGCCGTCATGCCGCGCGGCTGGCGGTCGTAGTTGCTTACGGTCCGCAGCACCAGGATGCGCTTCGCATCCACGCGGCCCGCACTGCCCAGGAACTGCATCGACTGCAAGGTTCCTGTGTCTTCCATCGCCGTGGTCATAAACACGCCCTGCCCTCCGGTAAAGTAGGGCACCCACTCGGAGGCCCAGGCGTCCATCAGCGTTCCGTGCCAATACGTCGAAGACGATAACTCATCGCCCATGGTCACAAACGGCGGCCGCTGTGCGGCAGTTCCGTCAAAGTGGCTGCGAATCTCCCTCAGATGGTCCGAATCGGCGAGTGGCGTGTTGCGCGTCAACCCAAAGGCCCACTCCGCCAGCCCTTGGTTCAGCGCATACACCTGGCCATCCAGCGGCGTCGCCGGCTGCTCAAAGGGCCGCGTTTTGCGCAGTGGCAGATAGCCGGTGGACCAGTCGGGTGGAATTTGGCGCGCATCGATCTCGTAGCCCAGGTCCCCATCGACTACCCATCGCGCCCACACTGCCGACCCCAGCGATGCCCGATCCGGACTGGCTCCGGCAATGCCGGCAATCAGCCAATATGCGTGGCTCAGGTCGAACCGTGGGTCCAGGCCGAGGGCCATGATGGTGGCCGCGGCATGCGCTGTGCCCTGCCCGGTCAGCACCGCCATCTCGCCCTCGCCGTTCATGCGCACTGCATGGGAGCCGGCGGCCAGTGGATACACGCGGTCGAGATGGTCGCGCTCCACCCAATACTGCAGCTCGCCCGGCACATCGCCGGTGTCAGCGCCCACCTCAAACATGGCCACCACCACGACCTTCACCGCGATGGGACGCGGCTTGGCGCCGGCCTGGAGGGTCAGAGCCACGGACAGTAAAAGAGCAATGAAGGATTGCGCGCGGGTCATGCTTGATTGCGATGGTAGACGAGACCTGTCGATCTGCAAAGCGATTCGCGCCGGCAGGCGATAACATGGGAGCAAGCGGGGAGACCACGCACATGCAAAAAACAAAAAAGATTCTGGTTTGGGTGGCGCTGGCAACGATGTTCGCGTTCACGTCCGCAGCGCAACAACCGCTGAAAGTCATCGGCTTCATGACCGACTTCGACGTCAGAGACGATGCCGTCGGCATCTGCAAGGCGGTCATGGACGGCGTGACTCCGGGGGTGCGCATCATCGACATCACCCACCAGTCTGAGCCCTACAACATTGCGATGGGCGCGCGTTTCCTGGCCGGCTCAGCGCCTTATTTTCCGAAGGACGCGGTGTTCGTCGTGGTTATCGATCCCGGCGTCGGCTCGACGCGCAAGGCCATCATTGCCAAGTCGCGCGTAGGCCAGTTTTTTGTGCTCCCCGACAACGGCCTGCTCACCCTCATTCAGGACCGCGACGGCATTGTGGAAGCCCGCGAGATCACCAACCCCGCGTGGATGATCGGCTCCGGCATCTCTTCCACCTTTCACGGGCGCGACATTTTCTCTCCTGCCGGAGCTCACTTGGCGCGCGGCGACGACTGGACCACCGCCGGGCCTGCGCTCGATGTAGCCAAGCTTGTCCGGCTCGATCTGAAGAGCGCAACCATCGACGCGACGGGCATGCACGGCGAGGTGCTCGGCACCGACGGGCCTTATGGAAACCTGGTGCTCAATGTCCCGGCTGAAGCTTTCGCCAAGCTCGGCTACAAAATTGGAGACCAGGTCCCCGTCGACCTCGATGGCAAGCATTATGTTTTCCCGTTCGTAAAGACCTTCAGCGATGTGCCGGTGGGCAAGGAGCTTTTCTACATTGACTCGCGCGGACGCCTTTCGCTGGGCATCGACCAGCGCAACTTCTCTGAGACGTATAAAGTGGGCGAAGGCGCGGAACTAACAATTCCAAAGAAGTAATTCGACTGTCTGCCGGAGGAATTGCCCATGAGTAAGATTCGCTACGCAATGGCTGTTGTCGTTGCTGTGGCCGCGCTGGCCGCCATAGCCCAGGCGCCGCAGCCTTCAGCCCACCACTGGGCCATTGTCGTCCACGGGGGTGCGGGAGTGATTGAGAGGGCCGCACTGGGCCCCAAGGGCGATTCGGATTATCGCGCTGGGCTGACCACGGCTCTTGATGCGGGCGCAAAGGTGCTCGACCGGGGCGGCTCGGCGCTTGATGCGGTTGAGGCTGTCCTCAACATTCTGGAAGACGATCCGCTCTTCAACTCCGGCCGCGGCGCTGTGTTTACCTCCGAGGGAAAGAACGAACTGGATGCCGCCATCATGGATGGCGCGAATCTCAAGGCAGGAGCGGTGGCCGGCGTTACGCGCACTCGCCATCCCATTAGCCTGGCGCGCGCCGTGATGGAGAAGTCGCCTTACGTAATGATGGTCGGCTCGGGCGCCGATGCCTTTGGCGCGCGCGTCGGCCTGGAGCAGGTCGACCCCAGTTTCTTTTTCACCGAGGCGCGCTGGCAGTCGCTGGTCAAGGAGTTGACGAAAGAAGGCAAGCCCATTCCGCCGCGTCCCGCAGGCGCGCCGCCTCCGCCTCAGGGTCCGGCCGTGCCGGTTGCCTTCTATGACGAGTCGGCCGAGTCGCGCAGCCACGGGACCACGGGCGTGGTCGCGCTCGACCGCAACGGCAACATCGCAGCGGGCACTTCGACGGGTGGCTTGCAAGGCAAGATGCCGGGCCGCGTGGGCGATTCGCCTATCATCGGCGCGGGCACCTACGCATCCAATCAGTCCTGCGCCGTCTCCGCCACCGGCACCGGCGAGTACTTCATCCGCCTCGGCGTGGCGCGCGAAATCTGCAACCTGGTGTACTTCAAAGGCATGCCGCTGCAGCAGGCCGCCGATCAGGTCATTCACAAAGAGCTCGAAGCGCTAAAAGGCGACGGAGGAGTAATCGCCCTCACCCCAGACGGTCAGCTCGCCTGGAGCTTTAATACGCCGGGCATGTTCCGAGCCAAGCTGGCCGAAGGCGGCAAGCTGCAGATCAGCGTCTACAACGATGAGCCGTAGAGGTCTGACCCTCATAGAACACGGACGGAAGTTGCAGCGAAGCTAGTGACCGTATGCCTTAACTACGGCCTCAGGAGATTGCGACGGTTCGTCCAGCAACGGCTCTTTTTCATCTTTCAAATATTTGTCTAAGAAGGCACGCGTGAATGACTGGGTAAGGCGCAAGTTGTGCAAGGCCTGTTCAGTCTTTGCAGGGTCACCGTTTGCGATGCGTAACGGGTAATCGCTGAAGCTTCCATGCACCAGGCCTGGCGACTTTAACATCACGTCGTAACTCCCCTTCGGACAAAGATTGAGTTGCGCTTCCACCTTCTTCCGGAAATCAGTGTACTGAACGGCGCTGAAGGGCATTCGCTCGCCAGTGTGATCCAACTCGAGAAGCAGGACAGGCTGCTGAAACCCCTTCCCATCGGCGAACTCGGGAAATGCCATCACCGGTGGCATCTCTCCATCCAGGCTTACGCACGCATGAATGCGCACATCGAGCTGGCAAGCTCCCGTCGCAAATGCCTCCCCTGCGGAATGACCCACGGCCGCTATCCGATTCAAATCGAGCCTCCCACTGAGCAGAAAGCCCTGGGCGCCGCTCTTGTTTAGCGCCGCGAGCTTGTTCATGACAAAGAGGACATCCTCAGCGCCTTGCCTGATTTGCAATCCAGCCGAATCCATCATTCGTTGCCACCGCTGCGCGGAAGAGAGCCCGGCCGGTTCGGTGTCGCGATGCCAAGGAACGACCTTTCCGTCTGGAAACACAACTGCCGAGGCGGTGTAGGTGTGCTCAATCGCCGCAACCACATACCCATGACTCACGAGGTCTTCGATCAATGAAGTGTATTCAAGACCTGTGCCTCCCAGGCCGTGCGAGAGGAGCACTACGGGAAACTGCTGCGGGGTTCTGGAGGCCGGTGCATCTTCGATTGCATGCGACTTGATTTCTCCCGAAACGCTAAGCGGCCAAAGCGCGCCGTACTCTTCCTTCATCTGGTGTTGAACATCGCGGTCCGCATCCATTTGCTTGGCGCCAGGCAGGTATGCCGCCGTTTCTCCGGCAGCGCTACGTGCAGATGGATACCACAGATAAACCATCAGAGCGCGATGCGCGCCAGGGTCAGAAGAATAGGTGTCCGGACGCGAAGCATCGATCCACTCGTAGCCGACACGGCCAATCGCGAACGGTCCGGAAGGTTCGGGCAGCTTGAAAGCCGGCGATTGCGCCGACCCAGCCTGGACGTTCTGCTGTGCGGCCGAGCCGCTCGCCTGGGCAAGGAGACTCGGGAGCCGGCCGGAAAGACCTGCGATTGCAAGGGCGTATACGAACGCTCTCTTCTTCATCCCCATTCTCCACCCTCCGATCCTTGCTTCACTGTTGTTTGGCGATCGCGGCAGTGGCCAGCGTTCCACCCAGCCCCATGGTCTCAACCGCGGAGGACGGCACAATCACCATCGAGCCTCGTTCCTTGATCGCCTCGTAGAGCATGTTCATGGCGCGCAGATGCAGTGCGCCGGGATTGTCGTTGTAGACTCGTGACGCCTCGGCGAACTGTTCTGACACCTGCACCTCGGCGTGGCCCAGAATGACTCGCGCCTGCCGCTCGCGCTCGGCCTGCGCCTGTTGCGACATGGCGTCTTCCAGCGATTGCGGAATTCTCACATCGCGAATCTCGACCGATTGAACGGTGATGCCCCAGGGATTGGTCTTTTCATCCAGGATGCGCTGCAGTTCGCGTCCCATCATCTCGCGTTCGGTGATCATCTGCGCCAATTCGTGCCGCCCGATCGACTCCCGCAGCGCCGTCTGCGCGCTCATGTTCACCGCCTCGGTAAAGTTCTCCACCTCCAGAATCGCTTTCTCCGCGTTCCATACCATCCAGAACACAATCGCATCTACATTCACAGGAACCGTATCGCGTGTCAGCGTCGACTCCGCCGTTACGCTATGAACCCGGACTCGCTGGTCGATGTAGTAGCTGATGGTCTCGAAGACGGGCACCACGTGGAACCAGCCTGGACCGCGCAATCCCACGTAGCGGCCAAGCCGCAGCAGCGCAACTTTCTCCCATTGCTGAACCACCTTGATGGCGAACAGCAGGTAGATGCCAATCAGACTGCCCACAACCAGCGGCGCCCGGTTGTGTATCAATGCGCTTCCTGCGGCTCCCGCGCCGAGGCAGAGCACAAATGCGGTGACCGCGACGCGGTTCAACGGAACAGTTTCCACTCTTGCTCTCATCTTTCACCTCCTGCGGGCCGGCTCAAGCGCCAGTCCGCGCAACTCCTCGATCAGTTCGTCCACTTTGAATCCCGCCGCTCCGGCACGCGAAACGCAATCTGCCACAATCTGCGCCAATTGCCGCCCGCGCTCGGCGTCGGCCCGCTTTATTTTCTGAACGCCGATAAAAGTGCCTGTTCCCTGGTGAGTCTCAAGCAAACCGCCAAGTTCCAGTTCGCGGTAGGCGCGAGTCACTGTATTCGGATTAATGGCCAGGTCGACCGCAAGCTGGCGAACCGTGGGCAGTTGATCGCCCGCGACCAACATGCCCGATGCAATGCCGCCGCGCACCTGGTCGATGACCTGCCGATAGACCGGCACGCCGCTGTGGAGATCCAGTTGAAGCCGAAAGCGGGTTGAAGGCGGCTGTTGGCTCATCGCAAAATCAATGTACTATAAGACTAGTACATTATGTCAAGAGAAAAATTCGTGATTTACGAGCGGAAGCATTCCTCAGGGTCTTAAGCCGCGTGGATTATGCCTGCCTTTGCGGCACGGCTGAAGCCGTGCCCTTTCAAAACGGGTGCTATGCCACCAAGCAAAAAAGGCCAGCCCTGCAGGGATGGCCTTTTTGCATAAATCGCCGCCAGCGATTGCGCTGGACTACGGTTGCAGCGGCACGCCGTCGGTCCCGGAGTTGCGCGCCTGCGCCTTCTGCGCCAGCACCTGGTGCGCATGATCTTCGAGCGCCTGCGCCTCGGGCAGGAAAGTGAGCGCCTTCTGGATCTCCGGGTCCCAGTCGGCGAGTGTGCGCAACCCCTGCAACTGTCCAGACTCGATGGTCACGATCTTGTCTTTGATGTTGGCTTTCAGCCAGTCGCTGACTCCGTTCAAATCGCTCTCGGTCCAAGGAATGTTCTGGGTGGTTAGGAACTGCTTGAAGTCGCCAACTACGGCGTCGTTCACTTCAAAGCTTTTGTCCACCGTGTGGCTGGCCACATAGACTGGCGCAAAGTGGAAGAAAACATCCTTATAGATTAGCTCGTCCTGAAAGTGGTTGCTTTTCGCGGTCTCGATCTTCTCATCGGGAGTAATCCCCCCGCCCCCGTAAACAGTGCGGCCGGCATCGGTCAGCTTGACTTCCTGGTTGGTCGAGTTGGAGGGCAGCGCCCCGGCATGATTGTAGTAGTAGTCGTAGAGTGAAACCCCGGTGTAGTTGCGCTGGATGAGCCGTCCTGACGGCGTGTAGTAGTGATAGGTGGTCAGCGCCAGTCCGGTATTCTCGCTCAGGTTGTAGACCGTCTGCACCAGTCCTTTGCCAAAGGTGGTTTCGCCCACAATCAGCGCGCGGTCGTGGTCCTGCAGAGCGCCGCTCACAATCTCCGCGGCTGAGGCTGTATTGCGATTCACCAGCATCACAATGGGGAAGGTTTTGCCGTCGTTGCCGTGGGTGGCCGTATATACCTGGTCGGGATAGGCGCGCCCGCGCTGGGAAACGATAGTCTGTCCCTTAGTGAGCAGGTGATCGCAGACCTCGACCGCCTGGCTCAACAGCCCGCCGGGGTTGTTGCGCAGATCCAGGACCAGCCCCTTCAGGTTGCTAAAGCCGTCGACGGCCTGAATCACTTCTTCCGCCGTGGTCTCCTGGAACTGTTTCAGATGAATGTAGCCGATGCCCGGCCGAATCTCGTATTTGAGGTCGACGGAGGGATTGGGAATCTCGTCACGGATCAGGTCGAAGACCATCTGCTTGGGCTGGCCCTCGCGGATCATGCTGACCTGGACATGGGTGCCCTTGGGGCCCTTGAGCGCCTTGGCTACCTGATCGGAGGTCCAGCCGTCTGTGCTCTTGCCGTCTACCGCGGCAATCACGTCTCCCGGATGGATACCGGCCCGGAACGACGGTGTGTTCTCGTAGGGCTCAATCACGTACACCTTGTTGAGCTGCTGCTGGATCACCATGCCCACGCCGTAGTAGCGGCCATGCTGATCCTCGCGCATCTTGGCGTAGGCCTTGGGATCGTAGAAGTTCGAGTGCGGATCCAACACCCGCAACATGCCGGGGATCGCGCCGTCGTAGATTGCCCCGTCAGCCTTGTCGCCCTCAATGGGCTCGGCGTAGTTCTGCTCCACCAGCGCATAAACATTGGTGAACGACTTCAGGCTGTCGCGGAGCTGGCTTTCGTCGGCCGAAGACTGGGCCCCCACCTTGCGCTGTAGAAGGGCGCCGGACATGGCGCAGACGGCAAAGAACAAAATGATGGTGAATAAAGCGCGGCGGGCGCGGGAATTCATAGGCGGAACAGACCTCCAGACGGGCAACTGCAAAAGCGGCTCGATTGCGGTTTCCCCTGGGCCGAGTCCCAATCCGCCGCGTGAGGCCGGCTTGGGACTCGAAAAAATTAACCTTGCCCAAAAAATTAACGTTGCCTAGGAACAGTGCCCGACTCCGGCAAGGTGATAGGGATTGGGAACCCGCTCTAAAGCACCTGACAGAGCAGTCTTTGCAACCAGTATAGCACCGCAGTCTTTGACTGCCGGGCGGGCCAATCGGTAGCCGACCCAGCAGCCGGCGGGCGCTCCGCCGCGGTTTGGATTCTGCCGGTTCCAGGAATTTCCGGAAGATTCGCACTGTATTGCGCGACAGGCCGCTCCAGAGAAATCGTGTTCCAGGTTTCCTCTTCGGCTCCCAGGCCATTTACAATTGCGTCTATACCCCAGGCGGTTTCGTTTCGCCTCCGGCCGTTTCCAAGCCTATGACCCTGAATCTTTTTCGCACCTCCGCGGCGTTCGTGTTCTGCTCACTGCTACTCGCAAGCTCGACACGGGCGCAAACGCGTCCAGCCGTACCGGAGAGCCCCTATGGCGGCAACACGGTGGAAGAAATCATCGCCCGGGTCAACGACCAGATCATCACCCGCTCGGACTATGACCGGGCGATGAAGGAACTGGACGACGAGATGCGCCAGCACGGCGCTACCATGCAGGAGATTGCCGATGCCCACAAGGATCTGCTGCGCAATTTGATCGACCAGCAACTGTGGCTCTCCAAAGGCAAGGAACTGGACATCAACGGCGAAACCGAGTTGGTCCAGAGGCTGAACGAGATCCGCAAGCAATATAATCTTGCCACCCTTGAAGACCTGGAAAAGGCGGCCAAGGAACAGGGCGTCTCCTTCGAGGATTTTAAAGCCAATATCCGCAACGGCATCATCACCCAGTTAGTGATGCGCGACCAGGTGGGCCGCAAGATCCAATTCACGCCCGGGGAAGTGGAGCGCTACTTTGAGGAGCATAAGCAGGAGTACGCCCAGCCGGAGAGCGTGCGCCTGAGCGAGATTCTCATCGCCGCGCCAGCGCCCGCCGCCGGCGCTCAGCCGAGCGATCCGGCGATCCTTGCGGCAGCACAGGCCAAATCGGACGACATTGAAGCCAAGCTCCACGCGGGCGGGGACTTTACTCAGTTGGCAAAAACCTTCAGTGACGGCACCACCGCCTCCGAAGGGGGCGATCTGGGCACCTACAAGCGCGGTGAACTCAACAAGGTCTTTGAAGATCAGACCTTCGCGCTCAAGGCGGGCCAGTATACCGATCCCATTCGTACCCGTCAGGGCCTGGTCATCCTCAAGGTGGATCAACACGTTCCTGGCGGTGTTCCAGAGTTCAAGGACGTGGAGCAGGACGTGGAGCAGAACTACTACATGGCGCGGATGGAGCCGGCCATGCGCGACTACCTGACCACCATGCGGGAAGAGGCGTACATCGACATCAAGCCCGGCTATAGTGATGCCGGCGCCAGTCCCAAGCAGACCAAGCCCGTCTACAGCGCCTATACGCCACCTGTTGGAAAGAAGAAGAAGAAGGTCGAGCGAACCCGCTTCCGCGAGTCGACGCGCGGCTTCCGCCAGAAATCGCCGCAGACCGCAGCCACTGCCGACGCAGCTCCGCCGACCAAGAAAAATGCGAGCCTTGACACGTCAAAGAAGAAATCCGACAAGGCGATGAAGTCCGGCAAGAAAGAGAAGATTCGCTACGGCCAGTCGCCCACCAAGACATTGCCCAGTGCGCCGGAAACCAAGGCCGAGGACGCGGGCGCAACGCAGCAAGCCGCCGCCGCCGACGAGCCGGTGAATCCGCTGGTGGCTGAAGCCAAGCCCACGCAGAAGACCCGCTTCAGCGCACGCGCCAAAGTGCCTAAGCAACCCAAGGCAGCTTTCCCGCCGCCGGACAAAATGGCTCCCGCGCCGGCCGACGCCGCCGAGGTTGCCGACCGCCAGACCCAGGCAGGTCCGCTTGGCCTGGCCGGTGATACCAGCAAGAAGAAAAAGAAATCGGTTACGACCACAGGCGAAAAAACCCGCCTGGCCGACAAGAACAAGACTCCGCAGGCGAAGCCGCAAGGCCCGGAGATGACGCCGACACCCGTCGTACCGGGAGCGCCCGCCCCAGCTCCACAGCCGGCTCCAGCGGCGCAACTGCCTCCTGCTGCGCCATCGCAGCAATAGGGCACGCGCTTCATCGATCCGTTCGGGCTTGGGACCACACCCCAGGCCCTCTGCTCTTTTGGCAAGATCGTGCCCATGGGTTAATCTTCTCGGCAGAATGAAAGACATCTACATCGCCGATCTGGCCGCCTTTGACGAAGGCAAACCGTTCGATGGATTCTTCCTGCTGCTGGTCAAGCAGCAGCGGACCACCAAATCGAACAAGCCCTACCTGAACCTGATGATGTGCGACAAGACCGGCCAGCTTGAGGGCCGCGTATGGGAGCCGGGCGATCCGCGCATCGCCAGGGACATCGAACGCGGCGACATCGTGAAGGCCCGCGGTTCCGTCTCCCGCTTCGACGACCGCATACAGATGAAGGTCGATCAGATCCGCAAGGCCACGCCCTCTGAAGTGGACAAGGCTGACCTGATGCCCGCCACCACCTATGACGTTGCCGCGTTGTGGAGTCAGCTTCTCGGATTTGTCGATAGCCTTACCAACCCCGACCTCAAGCGCCTGCTCACAACATTGCTTGCCGATCCGGTCCTTGCGCAGGCCTATCGCGAAGCCCCCGCCGCCAAGCAACTGCACCACGCCTGGCTCGGCGGCCTGCTGGAGCATGTGGTCAGCCTCTGCACCCTCGCCGACCGCGTCGTGCCTCATTACCCGCTCCTCGATCGCGATCTGGTGATCACTGGCGTCCTTCTGCACGACATCGGCAAGGTTCGCGAGCTCTCCTGGGACATCGGCTTTGAGTACACCATTGAAGGCAGCTTGCTGGGCCACATCCAGATCGGGACCGCAGTGGCAGAAAAAACCATGGACAGCCTTCCTGACTTCCCGCCCAGGTTGAAGTTATTGGTGCTGCACATGATCCTGTCGCATCACGGCAAGCTGGAGTTCGGCTCCCCCAAGTTACCCATGATTCCCGAAGCTCTGGTGCTTAACTTCCTCGATGACTTAGACGCCAAGATGCAAGCCGTCCAGGGCGAATTCGATAAGTCCGCCAAGGAAGGCAACGGGGCCGACGAGCTCACCGGCAAGGTGTGGGCGCTGGACAATCGGCAGTTGTTGAATACGCGGCGGTGGCTGGGGGAGGACAAGGAATAGCCGGGGGTATGTTCCTTGTGGGGGATGGGCCGCCTCGCTGCTTAACGCCGGAGTGAAGGTCTCGCTTTTGAGAGCCGGAAAACGTCACTTTTCCATCAAGATCCCTCTTGAAAAGCCTCACGATCCGATGCTCCGAATTGACCAAGAGTTTTCCACTTAAATCAACTGATTTCCACAAAATAATCAATTGACAGTGCACGACGCTGAAGAGCATAGTTACTTTCATTCCGGGTTGAACGGTAAGCCTGAGCTTCTTCACTTCGTGGAATTGAACAGGTCTACCACTGGCCCCATCAGGAAGCACTAAGTGTTGAACGCGGAGCGATCCGTGGGCAGCACAGGGCAATCGGCGCCGAGCATGGAGCAATCTGTGTGGAGTCCAGAATGCCAAGTGTCGAGCGCGGAGCAATCTGCGCACGGTGCGAAGCGTCAAGTGTCGGGAGCGGAGCAATCCGAGTCCGGTGCAAACACGCTAAGTGTTGAGCACGGAGCGATCCGCGAGCAACACAGGGCAGAAAGTGTCGAGCGCGGAGCAATCCGGGCACGCCATGGAATGCCAAGTGTCGAGCACGAAGTAATTCGTGCCCGGTGCGAAGCGCTAAGTGCTGAACACGGAGCGATCCGCGTCCAGTATAGGGCACCAGGGGACGAGCAAGGAGCAATCCGCGCTCAGAGCCGAATGCCAAGTGTCGAGCACGGAGCAATCTGTGAACGGGGCAAAGCGCGAAATGAGGAGCACGGAGCAATCCGGGCTCAGCATGGAGCGGCAAGTGTTGAACACGGAGCAATCCGTGTGCAGCACAGGGCAGGAATGCCGAGCACGGAGCAATCCGGGCACGGCAGGGAATGCCAAGTGTCGAGCATGGAGTAATCGATGCCCGGTGCGAAGCGCTCAAGTGTTGAACACGGAGTAATCCGCGGGCAACACAGGTACTCGGTGTCAACCACGGAGCAATCCGTGTATAGCACAGAGTGCAAGTGTCGAGCATGGAGCAATCCATCTTCGGTGCGAAGTGCGAGAGTTGGGACCAGCAACTCGGGACGTTTTTTTGCCCAAAATACTTATTGCGCGACTTAGAGAACTTGGTCCTCCGCCTTTCCCCATCCCCGCCACACCCCCTACAATAGGAAAGAACATCAAACCCCGAGGAAACCTATGCCGCTCTCCGGAGAAGCGATCCGCCTGATGAATTACATTGACGACGTTGCGGTCACCCTGCGCCGCGTCCTGGCCACTGTCCCCACGCTTTCTGCCGAGGAGCGCGCCCGCGTGGCGGAGCACCTGAGCCACGCCAGCCCAAGCGCCGATGACGTTGCCAAGGCCCTGGCCTCGAAGTCCATCCCGATTGCCTGAAGCCGCTTGCCTGAGACGGTCGCCATTATCGGAGCGGGGCCGCTCGGCCGCTGGCTGGCCCTCTCGGCGGCCCGTGCCGGCTTCCACGTCTTGCTGGAAGATGTGATGCCGGCCAATCTCCACCATGCCCAGGAGTTCTTGCGCCAGGAGTATTTGCGCCAGGAGTCTCTGCGTGAGGACCTCGACCTCCAAGCGCGGACGGCTGTTTCGTTCGTCTCCACCATCGAGGACGCCGTACGCGATGCCGATCTGGTCATCGATTGCGTTCCAGACGAGCTCGAATCCAAGCTGGAAATTTTCTGGCTCCTGGACCGCATGGCGCCGCCTCGCACCGTGCTGGCCACGCCCACCACTCGCTTGTCCATCGCCGATCTGGCCGCATGTACTTACCGCCCCAGCCAATGCATTGCGATCGCCGCTGAAGCCTCAAGCTTGTCAGGCAGCGCACCTTCCCAAATCCTGATGCGCACCACCACGCGAACCAGCGCGGAGACCATCGCCCTGCTCACGCGGTTCTGGCATCAGCTCGGCTTTACGCCCGCGTTCGAACCCGACCCCGCGGAGCATCCGCTGCCGCCTCCACCACTCCCCGCTCTTTGATCGGCTAGACTTAGCAATTAAGTTGAACCATCGATGCGGAGGGAACGACATGAGCGATTGGAAGTACGTGCAGAAAGATCCATCGGAGGCTCTGGCCCAGTTGCACTTTTTCTCAGTCACCAAAAAACATGCGTCGGGTGCAGTTGAGGCGCGGATCACGGTGAAAGAATTTGCGACACCGGAGCGGAACGATTTGCGATTCTTCGCCTCGGCCGACATTGAGCTGAATCAGAAAACCTGCAAATTCCAACCGGTGGGATGGCACGAAACGCTGATGGGCGCGCTGGCCGAATGCCTGAGAAATCTGCGCAAGTTTGAGTATGAAGACTGCGAGCCCAGTTCAACGACAGCTGCGGATTGAAAAAGCTGAATTGGAGATCGGGCGATCAGGCTCTATGGCTGCAACATAGTATCTGCGGAGACGGAGGCAGTCAGAGGCATTCCGGGCTCGATTTCAGCCTCATCCCCTGGAGGCAGCGCACCGGTTACATGGACCAGGGAAGGGTTTGCAATTTTCTGCGCTTGCGCCGCAAGGTCGGGTGCGGCCAACGTCAGGTTTGCACTTAGCGGAATCGCGACTCCATTTGCATTGAGCGGCTGAACCTGAAAAGCGAGCACGCCCGATTTGCCGCCTGGGCCTGCCTGATCGACCCTGGTAATGGTGGCTGCGACCGGGGTTCCTTTGGCGGCGACGATCGTTTCATCGACCATCACATTTTCATCCAGCAGAAGAATTATACGGTCGCCGGCCTGCGCGGATTCTGAGGAGACATACGCGCTCGTCACCAGGCGCAGGGGTGTGCCTTTGCGCAAAATGCCGTCGATGGCCAGCACTCTATTTGGCGGGAGCGCCGCTGGTCCACTCACGGTGTAGAGCACTTCGGCGATGGTGCTCGGCAGCTTGTTCGGTTCTTCGGCCATGGCCTGCAATCGCGTGTCGGCATTGATCGTGATCGGTCCTGTATAGCGCAGGGAAGCGCGGGTCGGCGTCCGGTTGTCGGTAGTGTAATAGATCACTGCGCCCTGGATTGGGCTGGCGATGGTGACCTGGGTTCCCGGAGCCACGTCGCCGGAATGGTCAGGGAAGTAGGGCTGTCGTGCGCATCCGCAGTCTGGCAAGGGCTGCGGCGGGTAGGCGTCGATGTTTTCGAATGTTGTTGGGCGTTCGGACGTCGGTTGCGCCGAGGGCCGCACGATCTGGATCGAGGGATGGTTGGCATTTTGCACGCCCTGCATGGTGGTCTGATTCAGCAGGACCGTCTGCCCGATGTCCTGAGCGAGGGTATCGCGACCGCAAGCGAAGACGCAGGCCAACAGGATGATACCTGGACTGATTCTCATAATGCGCCCCTGCGGGTTCATACAAGAAGAGTGGATCAGAATGAGAAAGAGTTGACAAGAGCGAGTTGCACTTAGCGCAGACGTTAGTAACTCGTGGCTGGCGCGGGGAAAACAGTGGGCCGGTTATCGCATGAGGCGGGTCATCCAGGCGGCGAGGATTAGGATTGGGCGCTCCGGCAAGTAACAGGAAGATCAGCCGCCGAGGTCGACGAGTTCGACATTGCCGACGGGACGGCCCAGGAAGCGGGAACCGAGGCGCGCGAATTTTTCTACGGAGTCGGTGGCGAAGCAGCGCAACTGCGCGCTTTCTTGCGCCAGAGGCGAGGCGTTGGACTGGGATTGGGTTTGGCCGAGGAGATGCGCAGCGCTTTCGGCAACGGCTTCGGCGGAGTCGATGACCTGGATGCCGGTAGGGACGGCCTGTTCGATGAGCGGGCGGATCAGCGGATAGTGAGTGCAGCCAAGGACGAGGACATCGGGATTGAGGCCCAGGGCAGAGGATTCGGCGGTCAGCTCGTCCAGATAGATCCGGATCACCTGGGCGGCTATGCTTCCGGTGGTAAGGGAAGGATCGATCCAGCCTTCTTCGACGAGGGGGACGAGAAGTGGGCAGGCTTTCTCGTGGGCGCGCAAGCCCAGGGCGCGGCAGGCGGCGGAGTAGGCGTGGCTATGAACGGTGGCGTCGGTGGCGATGACCAGAACGTCGCCAGTGCGGGAGGCGGCGCGGGCGGCGGATGCGCCGGGGGCGATGACGCCCAGGACAGGGACGGAAACGGCGTCCTGAATGGCGTCGAGGGCGAGGGCGCTGGCGGTGTTGCAGGCGATGACGAGGAACTCAGCGCCCTGTTCGCTGACCAGGAACTGAGCGCTCTGGGCGGCGTAGCGGGCGATGGTGCGGCGGGACTTGGAGCCGTAGGGCAAGCGGGCAGTGTCGCCGAGGAATGCGAATCGGGCTTGCGGGAGCTGGTCGATCAGGGCGCGCAGGACGGTGAGTCCGCCGAAACCGGAATCGAATACGCCGATGGTGGGGGAGTTGGCTTGGAGATCGCTCATGGATTGGCTCCATCGGTGGGACTGGCTTCAGTGGCGAGGAAGGTGCGGCTAAGGTCGGCGTGGCCGGCGAGGGTCGTGCGCCGTTGGCCGTCCACCAGGAAGCGGACCTGGGTGATGCGGGGCAGGTTGGCGTGGAGCGTGCCGCAGATGGAGAGCAAGGTGAGGGTCTCGGTTTCAATGCCGGAGGGATGGGTGGCGGCGAAACTGGCGGTCAGGTTGACGACGGCGAGCTGCGGGCTGCTGTCACTGGCTTTGGGAAGCGCGGCCTTGGGATCTGGGGCTTGGGCTGGGGCGAGGGCCGGCATCAGGAAGACCTGGGCAACGGAACTGGCGCCGCCGGAGACCGGGTGGGCTGCGCCGGGAGCGGCATAGAGGTCGAGCAGTTTGCCGAGGATGGCGCGCGCGCGTGCGCCGGGATCGGCGGGGAGGGGCAGGGACTGGACCTGGGCGAGCATTGAATTGTCGAAGTCATTGGCGACCAGGAGGGTGGCCGGCTCAGCGGGCGCGACCTCGGGGGCCTTGGTGGGCGCTGAGTCCTGTCCCGCGACCAGGCGCTGGTGAGCGCGCTCGCGCAGGTGCCACAGGGTGATACCCATGGCCACGGAAGCCAGCAGCAGAATGCTGAACAGGATGGTCTGGTAGCGAGGGATCACGGGTGAGCTGTCTCCATGCGCCAGGCTTCGGCGCGCCATTCCAGCAGAGCGGCGGCCAGCGCCTCGGCCACGCGGGCTTGGTAAGCGGAATCGTCGAGGGCCGAAGTGACAGCGCGGCTGGCGTCGCGTTCCGGGGCAATCTCAACGGCCACGGCGGGGCAGGTCATGCTGTCGACGGCGGGCAGCGCGGCTCGGCCCAGCGTGACGTTCATGCCGGCGTGGACAAAGGCCGAGTTGAGTACGCCGACGAGGGCCAGGCTGCGGGTCACCCAGGCGGCCTGTGCGGTTTTCCAGGCGGGGAAGCGAGTGGGCTGAGCGGGGGAGAGAGAAGAGGCAAACAGGTGGACGCCGGAGCCGCTTTCAGTGGCGTGGAGGCTCACGCAGGCCTGGGCTCTGGCGTGGTTGGCGATTTCAGCGCGGCGGTTCAGGTCGATGGACGCGTCGGACTCACGGGTGGTAAGCACCTGGATGCCGCGCGCGGCCAGGAGCGAGCGCAGCCGGACGCTGAGGGCGAGGGTGTAGTTCTTTTCCAGTTGGCCGTCGTTCAGGCGGCCTCCGGAGTCGTCGCCGCCGTGAGCGGCATCGAGGACGACCAGAAAGCGGTTGGGGGGAGCGGCCGGTGAGGACGGAGATTGATGGGCGGCCAGCGTCGCGGTTGCCGCGATGCCAATGAGCGCCCAGGCAGGCACAAATTTAGTCCAGTGCATAGATGGCCAGGCCGCTGAGCAGCTTGGGGAAGAAGTCGGTGGATTTCTGGGGCATGACATCGCCGGCAAAGGCCACTTCCCGCAACTGCTCCATGGAAACGGGCTTGGTGAGGAAGGCGACGTTCGCTTCGGCGCGGCGCACCTGATCGACGGCTTCGGCGGCGTCGCGCAGGTAGCGGAGATTGGTCTGCTCGCGGACTTTTTCAGCGTCCAGGCCGAGCAGCCGGTCGAGCAGGATGGAGTGCAACTGGCTGAGGTCAAGCTGGCGCTGGCGTTCGGGGAGGCCGGCCAGGGCGGCGGCGACGGGTTCCGGTTTGGGGCGCAAAAGCAGAGCGCTGGAGCGGGTGACGACGACGAAGGCTATGCCTTGCTGGCGGGATAGCCACTCGATCAAGCTTGCGGTGTCGTCTGAGGTAAGGGTTTCGACTTGAAAGAACGCTTCAGCGGAGCGGGTGAATGCTGCGGGGTCAAAGGCGGCCAGGCTGTGAACCACGCGATGGGTGGGCAGGATGAGGAGGCCGTCGGAGTCCATGTTGACGAATGTCATCATGACTGCGGCTTCAGGGTAGGGCGGCTGGAGCAACGGGCCTGAGTTGTATTCGCCTTGCGCGGATGGGCCGGACGCGCGGGATTCCGGACCATGTTCCCGGGAGTAATTCAGCGCGGTTTCGTAGCGGTGGTGGCCGTCGGCGATGATGAGCTTCTTGTCGTCCATGGCGGCGGTCAACAGGCGGATGGCAGCCGGGTCGGCGATCCGCCACAGGCGATGCAGCACGCCGTATTCGTCGGTGACTTCGGCTTCGGCGGGACCACTGTCGTCGTAGAGGATGCGCTCTACGCTCCCGGCCGGGTCAGAGTAGAGCATGAAGATCTGGCCGAAATGGGCATGGGTGGCCTTGAGCAGGTTGAGGCGGTCGCTCTTGGGCTTGGAGAGGGTCTGCTCATGGCGAAAGACGACCTGATCGGCGTAGTCGTGGAGCTTGCCGAGGGCGATGAAACCGCGGCGTTCCTTGATGATTTCGGTGCCGGGAACCGTGAAGCGCTGCGAGTAGGCGAAGACGCAAGGGTCTTTTTCCTGGAAGAGAACGCCCTGTTCGCGCCACGCGTTGAAGTCGCGGGCCGCCCGGGTGTAGACGCTTTCGCCACGCTCGGCATCGAAGAGCTCAGGGAGTCCCAGAATGATGCGCACCAGGTTGAAGGGGGAACGCTGGTAGTAAGCCTGTTGCATGGAGGGAGAGATTTTATCGTAGGGCTGGGTGACCACATCCTCCAGCCGAACAGTGGAAGGATTGTAGCGCCAGGCGCGAAATGGATAAATGCGGGCCATACGGAACGTCTTGCTCCCCGTCAAACAAGTTAGATTTGCGCACCGGTACCCCGGATTTCCCGATCTGGTAACCGATGTGCGCTCAGGCACGATTGTATCTCAGCGGAAACAAGCGGTTTGGGGTTCCGGCAGAGCGGGCGAAGCGGTTGATGGTGGAGAAAGCGGTGACAAAGGGGTGACACCAGCCAGGCGCCAACCGTGCTAATATCGCGAACATCCTGTGGTGATGCGGCATGACGATGCTTCTTTTTCGGCGCGAGTTTCAAAGCGAGCGGACCCCGCTGCGGCGGCTCCAGCGCGGGCTGTGGATTTGCGGATTGGCCGGGATGTTTTACGTGGCGCAGGCGCATGGCCAGGACCAGGAAAATCCCTTGAACAAAGTGCATGTGCCGGTGCCGGATGCTTCCGCGACGCCGGCGACTGGAGCGCCGAAAGATGCTGAGGCGCCAGCGACAACGGGAACGGCATCGCTGAAAGTTCATCCTGGGTCGTTCATCCGTTTGAATGTGGACATGGTGCTGGTTCCGGTCACGGTGACAGATCCGATGAACCGGCTGGTGACGGGCCTCGAAAAGGAAGACTTCCAAATCTACGAAAACAACGGCCAGCAGAAGATCGCCAGCTTTGCCAGCGAAGATGCGCCGGTGTCGATCGGCATCATCTTCGACCTCTCCGGTTCGATGTCATCAAAGCTGATCCGGGCGCGGGAGTCGATTCTGCAGTTCATCAAGACGGCCAACCCTCAGGATGAATTTTTCGTGATCGGCTTCAACGACCGGCCGGAGTTGATTGAGGACTTCACCAATTCGGTGGAAGACATCCAGGCCCGGCTGGCGACGGTGCGCAGCGGTCACAGGACGGCGTTGCTGGACGCCATTTACTATGGCATGGCGAAGATGAAAGACGCGCGGCACGAGCGGAAGGCGCTGCTGGTGGTATCCGACGGGGGCGATAACCGTTCTCGCTACACCGAGGGCGAGGTGCGCGCCGAGGTGCGGGAGGCGGACGTGGAGATGTACTCGATCGGCATCTTCGATCCCTACGCGGCCACTCCCGAGGAACGGACCGGCCCGCAACTGCTGAACGATTTGAGCGAGGAGACGGGCGGACGGCTGTTCCGCGTGGACGACATCGCGGAGATGGGCGACATTGCGGAGAAGATTTCGACGGAGTTGCGCAACCAATATGTAATCGGCTTTAAGCCCAAGGACCTGACCCGCGACGGCAAGTGGCGTAAAGTGAAAGTGAAGATCACTCCGCCGCAGGGATTGCCGCCGCTGACCGTCCATGCTCGCACCGGTTACTATGCGCCATTGCAATAACTTAGTTCTCGTGGTTCTTTTGTCGACAGCAGCGTATTCGCTGCAGGCGCAACAATCGCCCCCATCGTCCGCCCCGGCGCCGGCTGCCGCGGGTCAATCCCCATCTTTGACGGTGGACCGCGATCCGGTAAGGTCGCCGGATGCGGAGCCGTCCGCGCCCGCCCCATTGCGCAAACAGGGCGAGGGCTTTGTTCTGCATGCCGAAGTGGAAGAGGTGGTCCTCAACGCGACGGTGCTGGAAGGCAACCGGCTGGTTCCTGACTTGAAGAAGGACAATTTTCAAGTCTTCGAAGACGGGGTCAAGCAGACCCTGATCAGTTTTCAGCACACCGATCTTCCGGTCTCGATCGCCATGGTGGTGGACAACTCCGGCTCGATGTCGAGGAAGCGGCCATCGGTGAACAAGAGCGCGCTGGACTTGATCGAGGCCTCAAATCCGCAGGACGAGGCGTTTGTGGTGAATTTCTCCGACGAAGCATTCATCGATCAGGAGTTCACGTCGGACGTGAACAAGCTGCGTGACGGCCTGGGGCACATCGAGTCCAGGGGGGGAACGGCGCTCTACGATGCGGTGGTGGCCTCGGCCGACAAACTGGTGGCGGATGCCAAGCGGCCCAAGCAGGTGCTGATCCTGATTACCGACGGCGAAGACAACGCCTCGACCCTGAACCTGGAGCAGACGATCCGGCGGGTGCAGCAGCTATCCGGGCCAGTCATTTATTCCATCGGCCTGCTGTTTGGCGACGAGATGAGCCGTGCCGAGGTGCGCCACGCGCGGCGGGCGCTGGAGATGCTTTCGACCGAGACGGGCGGGATCGCCTACTTTCCCAAGTCCATCGAGAATATCGACCAGATCGCCGCCGAAGTGGCGCGCGACATTCGCAACCAGTACACGCTGGGCTACCACTCGACCAAGCCAACCACGGAGCCGGGATTCCGGCGGGTGCTGGTGACGGCGGAGGCCAAGGGGATGGGCAAGCTGACGGTGCGGACACGGACCGGGTACTTTCCGGTGGTGCGTGTGGACAAGCGAACCGCCGCGCAGAGCAAGAAATAAATCGGGGCAGGCCATGCGGTAGACTGAAGCTGCCATGGCCGTTGCTCCTTCAACCTCTTCCTCGCTGCGTATTGCCGCGGACATTACACAACTGGTGGGCTCAACGCCGATGCTGCAGCTTACGCGCGTGGCGGCCGTCGGGGCAGCTGCGGTGTATGCCAAGCTGGAGTTCCTGAACCCCGGCGGAAGCATCAAGGACCGCGCGGCGCTGGGGATGATATTGGACGCCGAAGCGCGGGGCCTGTTGCATCCGGGCTCGACGATCATTGAGGCTACGGCGGGGAACACCGGTGTGGGGCTGGCGCTGATCGGCGTGAATCGCGGGTATATGGTGAAGCTGTTTGTGCCGGAGGGGTTTGCCGAGGAGAAGTGCATTCTGATGCGCGGATTTGGCGCTGAGGTGACGCGCACGCCCGAGGATGAGGGCATGGAGGGTGCGATCAAGCGGGCGCGCGCGGCGGGCGCGGCGATTGCGGGCTCGTTCACGGCGCTGCAGTTTGAGAACCAGGCCAATCCGCAGTTCCACCATGACACCACGGCGGTTGAGATATGGGAGCAGATGGAAGGCCGGGTGGACGGGTTTGTGGCCGGCGTGGGCACCGGCGGCACGTTCTCCGGCGTGGCGCGGTTTCTGAAGGAACGGAATCCGGCGGTGGTGAACGTGGCGGTAGAGACCGAGGGGTCGATCTTGCAAGGCGGTGAGCCGGGAAAGCATAAGGTTGAAGGCATCGGCGTACATTTTGTTCCCAAGACGTTTCATCGCGACGTGTGCGACCGGGTGGCGACGGTGACGGACATCGATGCGTTTGCGATGGTGAAGCGGCTGGCCGCGGAAGAGGGTCTTGTGGGCGGTTCGAGTTCTGGAGCGGCGGTGTTTGCGGCAGTGGAGCTGGCGCGTGAACTGGGATCGGGGAAACGGATTGCTGTGATCATTCCAGACTCCGCGGAACGGTATTTATCGAAGAAGATTTTTGAGGGTGGAGTGTAGGTGGTTCTTATAACTCATATATGCTCATGCGTTTGCATGCAGCGATTGATGAGAATCCTATCGGAGCGAGCTTTTTTCTGAGTGTTTTGAATCGTTTTGAAACTAATAACAAAGCTGCCAGGGCACTGAGCCTGTTTTGCCAATTATATGGGTGCCGGCGCGCAATTTATGCAGAGTCCCAGTATCCAACCGAACGGGCGTAGCCCGCATCTGACAAGGACTAGGCGGGATGTACTAGTTCAGGGGGAGCGAAGACACGCCGATTGACTCACATTCTCTGTTCAATGCACTTCGGGAGGGCGCGCAGTCGGCTGAGCACCAGGCACACGGGTTGGTTGCGTGCTAAGCTTGCCGCGATTCGACACGATCGTTGCCAGACACATTTGTCTCGCTATTGGATTGACTTATTCAATTGTTGCTGTTCGCGGTTGTGAAGTTGGAGTCGGTGCGTCTGAACGACGATATGTGCTCAGAACTGTTTTTCTCGGTTCGCGGCCGCACAGGTAAGGCTGGGGATCAGCGATATTGCCAGAAGGGCCAGAGGAGAGCGCGTGAGAAAGACTCAGGTTTATCGCATCGGTTCGTTTCTTCTTTTTTCAGTTTTGATATTGGGATGCAGTCACCTGGCCCAGGCGCAAGACATTTCCGTTTCTCCGAAACTGATTCCATTTCCAAATCAGGGAATCGGGACAAGCAGCGGCGCAAGCAGCGTAACGCTGTTGAATAACCAATCCGGGACCCTCACGATATCGAGCATTCAGACATCAGCGCCGTATTCAGAAACGGACAACTGCGGCGCCGGCCTGGCGGCGAATCAGCAATGCACGATCAATGTCACGTTCAGCCCGACGGCGAAAGGATACTATTCTTCGTCCCTTACCATTACCGACTCCGCCGGTAACTCGCCTCAGACTGTATCGCTGACCGGCAGCGGAGTGATTCCGGTTACATTCTCGCCGGCGGCGGTCAATTTCGGGAACCAGGCCGCAGGCACGACGAGCAACATTACGAACGTCACGATGTCGAACAATCTGCCTGCTGCGCTTGCCATCTCCAGCATTCTAGCAACGGCGCCGTTTGCACAGACAAATAATTGCGGCACTGCGCTCGCAGGCGGAAGCACGTGCACGCTGGCCGTCACGTTCTCCCCGACGGCGGTGCAAAATTCTTCATCCTCCATCACAGTCAGCGACGGCGCGTCAAGTTCGCCGCAGACGATCGCATTGACGGGCACCGGAGTGGCTCCCGTCAATTTCACGCCCAAGACGATAGCCTTCCCGAATCAACCCGTTGACTCTACCAGCGCGGCCTCGGTGGTAACGGTCACAAACGTTCAGACCACAGCCCTGAGCATTGCAAGCATCGCCGCTGCCGCGCCGTTTGCAGCGACGAACAATTGCGGGACCTCTCTGGCGCCGGGCCAAAGCTGCATGGTGAATGTGACATTCGCTCCCACTGCAGTCAAGTATTATTCGGCTAGTTTGACCATCACCGATGGCAGCGCGACGTCACCGCATACGGTTTCGCTGAGCGGCAATGGCTATCTTCCAGTGGCCACGTCCCCGACGCAGATTTCCTTTCCCAACCAAGCCACGGGCACGACCAGTTCCGGATACACCGTGACGCTCACCAATAAGCAGCCGGTCACGCTGAACATTGCAAGCATTCAGGCACCGTCTCCGTTTTCGCAAACGAACAATTGCGGGCCGACGCTTGCATCTGGAGCGAGTTGCACGGTGACAGTGACTTTTGCACCGAATGCTCCGCAACACTATTCTTCGAACCTGACGATCGCAGACGATGCGGCAACGTCGCCACAGCTTGTGCCGCTCTATGGAACCGGTTCTGCGCTCGTCTATTTCACGCCGAGTGTCATCTCATTCCCGAGCCAGGCAATCGGAACAACGAATGGGCCCACGAGCGTGACACTGACGAACAATCAAACAGTGGCGATGAACATTTCCGGAATTACTGTGGCGGCCCCGTTCTCGCAGACAAATACCTGCGGAACTTCTTTGGGAGCGGGCCAGAGTTGCACAGTGAGCGTGAGCTTCAGCCCAACGGCGGTGCAATATTATGCAGCGAACGTCACCGTGACGGACGATGCGCCCAATTCGCCGCAGGTTTTGGCGGTGAATGGCAACGGGATCGTCGGCCTGACTTATATTCCCAAGGTCGGCGGCCTGTATTTCGACAACCAGATTATTCAAACGCCCAGCACCCCGCAGCCGGTAACGCTCACGAACAATCAGACGACCTCAATCACATTCAGTTCGATGGTTTCATCGGCGGATTATCCCTTCACGACCAGCTGCGGAAATGGCGCAGGCGGAGGTACGCTCGCGGCTGGTGCAAGCTGCACGGTGCTGGTCTCGTTTGATCCGCAGGCGATCGGAAGCCGTACCGCGAACCTGGTCATTTATGAGAATGCTGCCGGCGGCCAGGTTACGATTCCGTTGAAAGGGACGGGCATCAACGGCACGCAAGGCGCGCTCGTAGCCATCACGCCGCTCGCACCGTGCATGCAGCCTCTGCAGACTTTGCAGTTCACTGCTCGCGTTTCGAACCTGACCAATACCGCCGTGAATTGGTTCGTGAACAGCATCGCCGGCGGCAATTCCACTTACGGCACGATATCGCCCACCGGGCTCTACACCGCCCCCCCGGCGGGGGGAACCTACCACATCGAAGCAGTCAGCCAACAGGAGCCGTCGCTGACGGGTTCGGCGACTGTCCTTGTTGAATCCGCCACGAGCCTTGCTTTCGAGATCTATCCGTACGTTTCGTCGATTCCGACCGGAGCGGAGCAGCCATTCTCGGCACAAGTCTGCCTGGTGCCGGATTTGAATGTCACTTACACGGTGGATAACATCGCCGGCGGAAACGGGACAGTGGGCACGATCTCGAGCACCGGCTTGTACAGCGCTCCGGCGACAGCTGGCAAGCATACAGTGCGGGTTACAGATGCGAGCCTGAACCGAACCAGCGGCGCAGTCGTCACGGTGTTCACGAGCGTCACCGCGGACTACGGCTCTCGCGCAGGAACAACGGCGCCCATTCCCGCAAACCTGTTCGGTTATGGACGCGGAGAATCGATTCCCACGGTATCAGCCCGCAATCTGCTTGGCGAGGGCGGTCTCACTGTGGCACGCACATCGGCGCAGATTGCCGCGGTGTACGCGACCCAGACGCCTAACTGGACGCAGATCGATCCGATCATTGCAACCATCCAGGCCTCGGGCCAGCATGCGCTGCTCCAGCTTCATCAGTCGCCGCCGTGGTTGCAGCCGACAACCGGACCCTGTGCCGGGAACGTCTTCGCTGCACCGACCGACGTGAACCAATGGACACAGATCGCAACAGCCTATGTGGCTCACATGGACGCGGCATTCCCGGGCGTAGTGACGGATTACGAAATAGGCAACGAGCCAAACGCGACCGGCATGTGCTCGACGTCGAACCACCTGACCGTGTACCTGAACCTCTATGCGACGGCTGCCCCGGCAATGAAGACACAAGCCGCGCAGGATCAAGTAACGATCCGCATCGGCGGCCCGGTGGTTTCAGGATTTACATCTTACTGGGTCAACGCTCTGTTGACGACGAGCACAACCGCACCGTACGTGGACTTTGTGAGCTATCACCAGTATTTCTATGGCTCTTCACAGCTCGAGGCCACATGGGATACATACACCGACATGCCTTCGATGTATGAGGCGGAACAGGATGTGAGCACGGGGGCCTTCGCCAACTACAACAAGGCGCTCGCATCGGTGGCGGCAGGGCAACAACCGGGCGGCGCGAACACACCGATCTACATCACGGAATACAACACGAACTGGGCGTTCTACCAGGATTGCTGCCGCAACAACAACACCTACGCGCCTCTGTTCAATTCGCTCTACGCGACTGACATACTCGATTCGGTTTTCAACGGCAGTGCGCGAGAGCCGAGCAAGATCTTCTACTTTGCCGGCTCTGCGTATCCCTACTTCTGCCTGATTGGAGTTGTAGACAGCAATAATGACTGCCTGTACTCGTTGGATGCAACACCGGTGCCCTATCCGCAGTATTACGCCTACGACTTGATAGCATCGCCTGAATATCTGGGGCTGTCGGCAGGCGGTTACATGGCCAAGTCCATCTCGACGCCGACAGGGGGAGGCGGCCTGGCCACCACGGCGTTCTATACGGCCAATCAGGATGCCATCGTCATCACGAATCCGACTTCCACAGCCTACTCCCAGATTACGGTGACGTTTGCTAATCCGGGTCTGACAGGCACGCAGGGAACGCTCTATCAAATATCGAACGGGGCGCAGATCGTGACCTCGCCGATTTCCTTCACCGTGCAAGGAACAAGTCTTTCGACGACGATCAGCGTGCCAGCTTATTCCGTTCAGGCAATCTCACTACCTTAAAGTTCGAGGGCTCCTCGAAGCGGGTCCGGCCCACGCCCTTACCAGGCAGCGACCGGACCGCTTCGCGGGGCCTGCGATGCATCCTTCGGAAAAGTCAGCGGACTGTCCCCTTCGCGGTAAGCTAGAAGGCAGGAGCCGAAGCCTCACCCCTGACTATGCCCGACTACAAATACGCGACCCTCGCCGTTCATGCAGGGCAACATCCCGACCCGCTTACGGGCGCGGTGAATGTGCCTGTCTACCTTTCATCGACATTTGAACTAACAGGCATTGGCACCGACAGAGGGTGGGACTATTCGCGCGCCGGAAACCCGACGCGGGACCGGCTGGAAGAGGCGCTGGCAGCGCTCGAAGGCGGGATCAGCGGCCATGCGTTTGCAAGCGGAATGGCGGCGATCTATGCGCTGGTGGCGACACTGCATGCCGGCGACCACCTGATCTGCTCGCACAATGTGTATGGCGGGACGCAGCGTCTGTTCAACCTGATTGTGCGGCACTACGGCATCGAGATCGAGTATGTGGATACGGGCGATCTGGATGCCGTGGCAAAGGCGATACGGCCGGCGACCAAGCTGATGCATGTGGAGACGCCGACGAATCCGCTGATGTCGCTGACGGATATTGCCGCGGTTTGCGAGATTGCGCATGCTCACGGGGTTGAGGTGAGCGTGGACAATACGTTCATGTCGCCGGTGCTGCAAAGCCCGCTCAAACTGGGCGCGGATATTGCGATGCATTCGACGACCAAGTTTCTCAATGGGCACTCGGATGGGCTGGGCGGGGCGCTGATCGGGACCAAGCCGGAGCACAAGGAGCGGTTTCTGCTGGTGCAGAAGGCTGCGGGAGGGATTCTGTCGCCGTTTGAGTGCTTCCTGGTGCTGCGAGGGATCAAGACGCTGCCGCTGAGGATGAAGCAGCATGAGGAGAACGGGCGCGCGGTGGCGGCGTTTCTCTCCACGCAGCCGAAGGTGAAGCGGTTGGCTTATCCGGGACTGAAGAGCCACCCGCAACACGCGCTGGCAGTGAAACAGCAAAAGGGATTCGGATCGATGCTGAGCTTCGATCTGGGATCGAGAGAGGCCGCGGGGCGTTTTCTGGGTGCGATCAAGCTATTCCTGAGCGCGGAGTCGCTGGGCGGGGTGGAGTCGCTTGCGTCGCACTCGGCAACCACGACGCATGCCGCGCTGAGCGACGAGGAGCGGGAACGGCTGGGGATTACGCAGGGGCTGGTCCGGCTGTCAGTGGGGATCGAGGACAAGGACGATCTGATTGGGGATCTGGAACAGGCGCTGGGGGCGGCGTAACGCTGCTCAGTGGGCCATGGGTGCCGCAGCCGCTTTTTTGGGCCTGTTCATGAGGAACGGCAGCGGGATGAGAACCGCGGTGAGGACGACCATGATCCAGATGACGTCGACATAGGCGAGCAGGCGAGCCTGGATCTGGGCCATGCCGTAGATTTGCGCGCCAGCATGCTGCATGGCGTCAGGCATAGACGAGCCGCGCTGCCTCCATGCGCCGGCAAGGCCGGAGCGGAGGGCGTCGAATGGACCGTTGCCGCTGACGGTGTGCGCGCCGAGCATGGCTAGGTGCTTTTGAGTCTGCCGGGCCAGCAGGGTGGTGACAAAGCTGATGCCGACGCTGCCGCCAAGATTGCGCATGAGCGCGGTGAGGCCGCTGACCTCGTTGTATTTTTCCTGGGGAATGCCCGCATAACACAGCGTATTGATGGGGATAAACAGGAAGGGCAGCCCCAGCGCGATGAATACGCGCCAACTGACCGCCATGCCAAAGCTCACGTCGAGATTGATGCCGGTCATGCGCCACACGCCGAAGGTGGTGATGGTGAAACCGAGGGCGACCAGCTTGCGGGGATCGAACTTTGGCGCGAGAATGCCGGCCACGGGGAAGAGAAACATGAGCGCGAGTCCGCCGGAGGAGACGGCCATGCCGGCCTGGCGGGCGGAGTAGCCCATGATCTCCTGGAGAAACTGGGGAATGAGCACGGTGGAGGAATAGAGCGACATGCCCACCACGAACATGACGAATTGGGTCATGCCGACGTTGCGCTGGGCAAAGAGGCGCAGGTCGAGGATGGGATGCGCAACGCTGAGTTGGCGCACGACGAAGATAATCAGTCCCACGGCGCTGACTACGGCGCAGGTTATGATGAAGCGGGACCCGAACCAGTCGTCTTCCTGGCCCTTATCGAGCATGGTCTGCAAGGCGCCGATGGTGACAACGAGCAGGCCGAGTCCCCAATAGTCGATGCTTTCGCGGCGCTTGCGAATGGCGGCGAGATAAGGTGGGTCCTCGACCACGCGGCTGGTGAGGTAGAGCGACAGGATGCCGACGGGAATATTGATGAAGAAGATCCAGCGCCAACTGTAGTTGTCGACGATCCAGCCGCCGACGGTGGGGCCGAGCACCGGCGCCATCACCACGGCCATGCCGTAAACAGCGAAGGCCATGCTGCGCTTGGCAGGCGAAAACGTGTCGGCGAGGATCGACTGCTCGCTAGGCTGGAGGCCGCCGCCGGCCGCGCCCTGGAGGACGCGAAAAAAAACCAGCATGCCGAGCGTGGGCGCGAGACCGCAGAGCAAGGAGGCTGATGTGAAGAGGAAGACGCAGGTCATGTAAAAGCGCTTGCGGCCGATGCGATTGGCGATCCAGCCGCTGAGAGGCAGGACGACTGCGTTAGCGACCAGATAACTGGTGAGCACCCAGGTGGCTTCGTCGCGGCTGGCGGAGAGCGAGCCGCCGATGTGCGGCATGGCGACGTTGGCGATGGAGGTGTCGAGCGCCTCCATGAAGGTGGCCAGGGTAACCGTGATGGCGATGACCCAGGGGTTGGCGCGGGGCCGCCATGTGTCGTGGAACGAGAGTGTCGCCGCGGCTGCCAACGCTGCTCCTTTCTACCTTTGTCTTCACTCCATGGCGGGGTCTTCGGCAGATGGTTTTTCGGCGTCCAGGTTTTCGCCACGCTGCGCCGCCGTTAATTCCGATTGACGCTGGCAACAGAATAACGGACGCGGCGGGCCAGATGGTGAACGCCGGCAACCTGTTAACGCGGGAACGAGTTCAAGATTGTTTTACCGTGCGGTTGCAGAGCCTGAAGTGAGCAGACGCATGGCAGGAGGCGCAAGCGGCAGCTTCTCTCAAGTCCGCGGGCCGGGCGGGACGGACTGGCCGCGGTTGTTGGCTGGCGGGGTGGTCACTGGCTTCCGCTCCGGGTGGCGCTTTTCAAACGGCAGGCAAAGGGACGAATCCTGGCCGCGGGCAAGTCCGGAACCGGAGTCCTGCGCCAGGCAGAGCCGCTGCTTGATAGCCTCGGCGTCTTTGCCGCTGAGCTGCTGGGTCCGATCGAGGTGGCTGACCGGTTCCAGATCGTAGCGGTAGACGAAGTCCTCGGGCGGCTTCTGCCTGCCGTAGTCAAGGTGCCTCCATGCAGCCACAAATTCGCGGCCATCCGCATCGGGAATGGCCGCATAGACCTGGGTCAGGACCACGCCATCCGGCGCATTGGGGCCCCAAACCGGCGCTCCCTGACCTCCGCGCATCCATCGAGCAGCCCACATATGGCTGGGAAAGTCGTAGTGGAAGGCGGTGAAAAAGGTCTGCGATGAACACTCGATGCAGTTATCGTAAAGTGCGGCGGGCTCCGGCGGCGCGTCGTTCAGAAAATGCATCCAGTCGAGCCAGCGCAGGTTCGCTCCACTGAGCAGTGGCGCAACCACATGGCTGGTGAGGGACACATGCCACACGGTGAAAGTGTCCGCGTCGGGCGACGACTGGGGAGAGGTTCGCAACGTGGTTACAACCAGGGCCGCGTCGTATTCGACGCCGATCTCGCGAATGGCGGTCCACTTGGCGGGATCCAAGGACCGAGTGACCCAGACGATCACGTCCTGATCCTTCTGGGATTGGGGCTGAGGCCGGGAGTGGAAGTCGACCCAGCGAAAAGTATCCGGTTCCTGCTGGCCGCACAAGGGGGTTGCAATGGCCAGCGATGCCGCAATCCAAACGGCGACGGGCCGGGAGAAGACGCCACGCATGGGTTTAGGTATATCAGAAGTGGGAAGACGGCCGACGACGCGGGGCAATCCGGGATCAATTCCAGGCTCTGCTTTTTGTCAGTTTGGAGCTGGGAGGCGCGCGAGGTTGGCTTTGGCCCGTGCGTGGTCCGGCTGCAGCCGCAAGGCGTGCTCGAATTCGGCGCGAGCGGCGGCGGTCTGGCCGGTCCGGGCCTCAAGAGCGCCCAGGTTGTTCCAGCCGTCGGCATCGTTTTCAAACAGTTTGAGCGCGATTCGCTGCTGGTCGATCGCCTCATCCAGGCTTCCGGTGCCGGCCAGCACTTGAGAGAGGGCCGAGTGCAGTTGCGGGTCTACTGGCTTGAGTTGGACCGCTTTGCGCAACTCCGTCAGCGCACCGCTCATATCGCCGGATTGCGCATCGGCGCGGGCAAGCTGCTCTCGCGCGTCGGCCGACGAGGGATCGATGCGAACGGCGTCTGCAAGGAGGCGGGCGGCGTCGCTGGTCTGCCCTGCTTCCAGTTCCAATCCGCCAAGGCCGGAAAGCGCAGATACGTTGGCAGGATCGATGGCGAGACTGCGGCGAAACTCGGCCGTTGCCGCAGCGGCCTGACCCTCGGATACAAGCGTCGCGGCCAGCCCGGTATGCACCTCGGCGTCGTCGGGGCAGGACGCGAGTTGCGCGCGAAAATCGGCCTCGGCGGCTTTCAGTTCCTGTTGACGCAACTCCAGGTTGGCCAGATCGAAGCGCGCGTCACAGCCGGCGGATGAGTCGGCAGCCGGAGCCTGGATTGCGCTACGGTAGCGTTCCTGCGCCTGCTGCCACTGGCCCGCGCCATCGAACGCCGCACCGAGGGCGGTGAGTGTGCGAGGGTCTCCAGGGTCGAGTTGCAATTCCTGCTGGTAAACGCCGATCGCCTCGTTGAACTTGCCTTGCCCGGCGAGCGCGGAAGCCAGGTTATACAGGCTCACACGATCCGACGGAGTCTTGGCGAGCCGATTTCGCATCCACGTCTCTTCGAGCAGAAGTCGCGGGTCCGGAGCGTTGGCCGGCGTGTTCACCGGCAACACCTGCAGCCAGAGGTGCCCCATCTCATCCACTGACCGGTTCCCGGCGCGCACCCTGATCGGCGGCGAATGCGGATTGTGCGGGTTGGCCGCCGAGTTGTCATAGGTATAGCGCATGTGCAGCACGGTGCCCCTGGGCAGGAACAGCGGCTCCCGATATCGATAGACACTTTGGCGATCGATATCCCAGTTGCGAATCCATACCAGCCATTTCTTCTCGCCATCGGGCAAAATAGCCCAGCCCTGCATATCGTGGCCCAGGTAATGCGCGTGCGGATAAGAGCCCAGCACGTCCACGTCCACCGGCAGGGTGAGTGAGTCTTCGATCACAAAATGGTCGTCCCCGGCCGGAATATCAAGCTTGTCGTCGCGTTCCAGGGCCACCAGCATCGGCTGATGGGTCGGAGGACTGTTAGAGAAATAGAGCCCAACCTGCGCATCGAGGGTCTCGGGTTTGCCGGAAGGTTTGAGGTGGATATTCAGGATCAGGTCGTTGCCGGGATCGAGCCGCCAAGGCATTCCCGCGGGTTCAACGAGGGTGGGCGTATCAGGCTTCCAGAAGAGGAAATGGCTATCCGGTTCGAAGCGGTTGCCGGAGTCGACGAACAACTCCATGCCGGGAATGCCGCTTTGCCAATCGTTTGGATGGTCGCGGCGCAAACTCGCCGAACGGTCGACTAGCACGTTGGCGTGGTGAACAACTTGCGGCGATCCGGGCCGGATCTCCATCGCCCGGACGAAATGGGTCTGCTTGAGCGGGTAGGGCAGGATCAGGTTGCGAAACACATCCGTGCCACCGGCTGGAAGCGTGTAGGGACGTTCGACTTTGAGAACCAGGTCGGGCTTGCCGAACTGCCAGGTGGCGTCGTAGTGCGGAGGCGTGGGCGCGTCCCCGGGGTCGCCTTGCGGCATGCCGCTGCTCACCCAGCGCTTGAGGAGCGCACGATCCTGGTCGCTGAGCCTGCGCACATCGGCGAAATCTCCGTAACCAGGCTCCGGAAGCCACGGAGGCATGAAACGAGACTGGGTGACGGTCAAAACCTGGGGACCCCAGCGCCGCGCATCGGCGTAAGTCAAAAGGCTGAAGGGGCCCGCGCCGCCCGGATGGTGGCATGTGGTGCAGTTCTTGTAAAGCACGGGCGCGACATCATGTGCCCAGGTTTCGGATGCGCCCGCAAGAGCGGCTTCAGAAGGGGCCGGTTTCGCGTCTTCGTTTTGCTGACCGGCTGCGGACGGGACGATGCGGATGGCGGTGGAACCCTGTGCCGGCATTGCCTCAGCAGCGCGCATGAGCTGCGGCAATCGGCAGGCCGGACACAGGAACGCTGCAAGCACGGAAATGACGGCAGCGATGCGGAGAATCTTCATTTCTGCAGGAAGACGATGGAGCAGCCGACCGGCGGCCCTCCAGGCGGCGGAGCCGGTTTCCCCGCGAGTGCGGCGGCGATGGCCGCCTCCAGCTGGTGGTGTTCCGGCTGGGGCCGTTCCTGGCCGAGCGAAATGTATCGGTCGTCGATGCGGCCGTGGTAGACCTCGCGCAGGCCGCTGCCCTCGACAACAAAGACGGCGGACTCGGGGGTGATGGTTGCGTGCGCCATGGCCACCAGGGTTTGCCGAGTATCGAGCAGTGCGTTTTCGTGGATGGAAAAATCGCGAATGTGCTGCTCCACTACGGACGCTGTGTCGGCGGGGTTGGGGTAAACCCACCAGATGCGGGCGCCCTTGCCGGAAAATTCCCGGTTGAGCCGGGCAATCTCAGGAACATAGCGGTTGGAAATGGGGCAATCGCTGGCAGCGAAGAAGAATACGACTACACGAACGCCGGGGCCGGCCAGCTGACGAACTGGATTGCCGTGAAGATCGAGACCGAAAGGAGATGCGGCGCGGGCGTCAGCATGAGCGAAGGCCAAGGCCAATGCAATCGTGCCAGTGCAACGAAACAAAATCGGCATGGACATGGGCGGCTTTACAACCTGGGACGATTTTACCAAACCGAGTGCGGGTATTGGTTGGCCGTTTGCCGCTCAGAGGCCCAGCTTGACCCACAGGGCGTCCACTCTGGCCTTGGTGGCGCGGTCCATCTCGATCATGGCGGGCCAGGGGCGGTCGAAGCCCTCGGCCTTCCATTTGCGGGTGGCGTCGATGCCCATCTTCGATCCATAGTTGGGCAGCCGCGAAGAATGATCCAGCGAGTCGATGGGACCCAGCGTGAACTGGATATCGCGTTCGGGGTCGATGTTGTTGGTGACGCGCAGCGTGACTTCGCCGATGTCTTGCACATCGCAATCCTCGTCCACCACGATGATGCATTTGGTAAACATGGCCTGGCCGAGGGACCAGATGGCGTTCATGACCTTGCGCGCCTGGCCGGGATAGCTCTTGCGGATGGACACCAACATGAGGTTGTGAAAGACACCTTCAATGGGCAGGTGAATGTCCACGATCTCGGGGATGGTCATCTTCATCGCGGGCAGGAAGATGCGCTCGACGGCCTTGCCCATCCAGGCGTCCTCCATGGGCGGCTTGCCCACGATGGTGGCGGCGTAGATGGGATCCTTGCGATGGGTGATGCAGGTGAGGTGAAAGACTGGGTACTCTTCGGCAAGGGTGTAGAAGCCAGTGTGGTCGCCGAAGGGACCTTCGCTGCGCAGCTCGCCGAGTTCAACGTAGCCTTCGAGGACAATTTCCGCATGAGCAGGAACTTCGAGCTCGACGGTTTCGCACTTGACGATTTCGACGGATTTGCCGCGCAGAAAACCGGCGATCATGAATTCCTCAATCTCCGGAGGCGCGGGCACGATGGCGGAAAACGTGGTTGCCGGATCGGTGCCGATGGCGACAGCAACTTCAAGCCGCGAGCCTTTGAGATTTCCCAAAGCTACTTGCGGTAAACCACCGATAGGGCCGTCGGGAATGGAGACCGTGCCGCCGGCTGACTCGGCCATGGCCGCCACGCGGGCCGTCCTTGGGTCGGCATCCGAAGCCGAAGAGGCTGCCGCGCGCAGCGCCTCGCGATAGTGTTCCGCGGCTACCTTCTGCCGCTGCCAGTGCATGCCGGTGGTCTGGCCGTCGTAGACCTGCATGCGATACATGCCGATGTTGCGGCGGCCATTGCGCGGGTCGCGTGTGTGTACGCAGGGCAGTGTGATGAAGCGGCCGCCGTCGAGGGGCCAGCACTTGAGAATCGGAAACTGGTTCAGGTCGAAATTGTCGCGCCCGCTGCTGTCTTTGGAATGAAGGATGACTTCTTTGCAGCGGGCCTCTTTGGCGCTGAGGATTTTTGGAAACGCGTTGGCAAGCGCGCCGAGTTGCGGCAGCAGCTTGAGCTTGTCCATCATGCCGGAAGGCGCCTTCATGTTCATCAGGCCCTTGATGCGTTCCGCGATTTCGTCAAGCCGATCAACGCCGAGGGCCATGGCCATGCGGCGTTCACTGCCGAACTGATTGATGAGGACTTTGTGGCCGGGATGGCCTTTCACGTTTTCAAAAAGCAGGGCCGGACCGCCGGGGGCGTAGCCGGCTGCGGCCGAACTGCCTGAGGCGGTGATTCTCTGCCCGACTTTGCGCTTGGTCGCACCGATCTTGCTCACGCGGTCGGTGATTTCCGTGATTTCGAGTTCCGGCGAGACTTTTTCGCTGATCCTTTTCAGTTCGCCGTGCTTCTCGAGAGTCTTGATCCAGTCGCGCAGATCGTCGTAAGCCAAGGTATTTGCTCCCGTGCGGCCATGCACCGCAACCAACCCCACCAGCTTAAAGGGTTTGGGCGGGTGCGAGGGGCGGTTTAGCCAAATGCACCGCTTCGAGTGGAAATCCGAGCCGCTTCCACTCGTCGTAACCGCCGCGCAAGGGGCGCACGCGCTCGATGCCCAGCTTGTGCAGGGTCATGGCAGTTTTGGCGGCCGTCGCCTCGCTGGGGCACGTGCAGAAGAGCACAATGTCGCGGTCGCGGGGAATCTCGAGGTGACGCCCGGCCAGAGCGTCAGGGGAGAACTGGAGCGCGCCGGGCAGCGTGAAGGGCTCCGGAAGCATTTCCAGCGGATGACGCAGATCGACGATGTAGACGGCCTCGCCGGCATCGAGCTGCCTCTTCAGGTCTTGCGGCTCAAGGCGCGCGTCGACGAGCTTTTTGAGGACCATGCGACGGCGGAGAAGGCGGACCACGAAGAAGCCCACAATTCCCAGCACCAGCAGCGCGCCGGAGAAGCGGCCAGCCCAGTTGAGCAGGCTGGGGTCGCGCTTGAGCGCATCGCCAAACAGCCTGCCCAAGGTAAGCAGAGCGCCTACCCAGGCGGTGGCGCCGATGCCGTCGAAGAACAGGAACTCGCCCAAGGGCATGCCGTTCTGGCCAGCGATGGGCGGGGCAACCGTGGCCAGGCCGGGCACGAACTTGGCGATCATCAGCGTGACCCGGCGGCGGCGGCCAAACGAGTCCTGAGTGCGGCGGACGCAGACCGTGGCCTCAAGCGAAAGCTTGCATAAGATGCGCAGCACATGATGGCCGTATTTGCGGCCGATCAGGAACCAGGAAATGTCGGAGGTGAGCGCTGCGCCGACCCCGGCCAGCAATGCTAGAGGAAAGCTGAGCTGGCCCTCGGCAGAGAGCGCGCCTGCGGCCAGAAGCAATGGCGTGGCCGGCAGCGGAATGCCGACTTGCTCGATCAGAACCCAGACAAAGAGCAGCAGGTAGCCGTAGGTGAGCAGGATGTGTGTTGGCAACTGCATGGGTACGATCCAGTCTGCTCTCGCGGTGAATCCGACCATCTCCTCTCGTCTGCCAGGCGGGAAACGGAGGAAGGCCTCATCCTATCCGATGATGCAGAAGGGAATTGGCTTCAAGCGATGAATATCCAGGATTCAAGCAAATGGCATCGCCGCCCGAGGGCGGCCTGTATGCTGCTTGCGCGGAAGCGGGAAGGCCGGCTGCTCTATTGTTGCGAGGCAGGCACCGGAATAGGAACGGAGACCGTCTCCTGCTGGCCCTTGCCGGCGAAGTAGTTGCGGTCGGAGAGATTCCTGTAGAACTCGCCGGTCAGCTCGGCGGCGCGGGGGCCAAAGGTGGGGCGTCCGCCCTCAAGAAAGAACACGGTCACCAGGCTGCCCTGGGGCGAGTCGGAGTAGGAGGCGAACCAGCCGTAGCGGGTTCCGTTGTCAGAGCAGGTGCCGGTCTTGCCGAAGATCGGAAAGTCGTGGAAGTTGGCGCGCAGGCGGCGGGCGGTACCATATTCAACCGCGCCGGCCATGCCGTCCTGCAGGTCGGGAACATAGCGGGCGATATCGAGACTCCGCTTTACCCTGGGAGTGAAAGACGCAAGTTCTTCGGGGGTGGTGGGATGCTGCAGGTAATAGAGGGTTCCGCCATTGGCCAGTGCTGCCACATACGCGCCCAGTTGCAGCGGGGTGAGCGAGACACCCTGGCCGAAGCTGCACATGCGGCCTACGCCCCCCTCCGAGGCGGGGAGCGCCTGATCGGGATAGACGCCCAACTGTTCGCCCGCAATGTTGTAGCCGGCCAGTTCGCCCAGGCCGAACTGCGTGGCATAGTGACGCACGCGCTCGAAGCCCAGCTCGCGGCCGAGTTCCTCAAAGTACAGGTTGTTGCTCTTGGCCAGTGCATCGGTCATGTTCATGCGGAAGCCGGGCAACTGGACCATGGTGTCGCGGGTGACCAGGCCCTCAGACAGCGCGGCCATGGCCACGGTGATCTTGATGGTGGAGCAGGGTTCGGCTCCCGGCGAGAGCGCCAACTTCTGGTTGACCATGGCCAGGATGCGCCCGTTGGAGGGATCGATCACCACCGCGGTGCCGTTCATGTCGCCCAGTGCGTCCACGGCGGCCTGGCGGACCACCGGGTCCTCGCCAGCCGTAATGTCGCCGGCAAAAATATCTCCGTTGGCGAAGGAACTGGCGGTGAAGTGCTCGTAGAAATGGTGACGGCGGGTGAGGGAAGCACGGCGCACGCGCGATCTCGTCGAGGTTCTTGCGGACAGGTGGGTTCGCTGCCCCGCAGGAACGGCTTTGGCGGCAGCGTGGGTGGCTTCCGCGGTGTGGGCAACGATGGACCGGGGCGCGGCCTTGGATGTGGGCGCGGCAGCGGTAGCCGCAGAGTGATGGCTGGCGCGATGGGACTTGACCAGATGGGTCTGCGATGCCCGGGCATGATGCAGCGAGTGCGGAGTGTCAAGCGCAACCGCGTGCACGGCTCCCAAACCGGGGACCAACAGGATCCATCCAAATGCCCAACCGTGTGACAGCTTCATCCAGTCACAATCCTCTCAACCAAAGATTTCGTGCTGTACTACTGCCCTTGGGCGGCGCACTTCCTGCTTATCGGCCAATCCGCGGACGGCCGTGAATCTGCGCCGTGGATAGAACCTGGTGTCCCCCGATGCGGCGGCAAAGGCAAACGGTCTATTTCCCGTTGCTGTGTCCTCTTGCCTAATTGCCGTTGATTCCTTTGATGTTACTCGCAAAGTCAACGAAGCTCTCGCGCAGTGTTACAGCAAAACATTGGATTTTTAGAGCCCAATTGAACTATAGCAGCCCCGAATCCCGATTCCAAAAGCTAAATCCCACAGCATTGATTACGAATGGGCCATATTTAGTACCTGGAGGTGCGCAGGAATGCGGGGGTATCCAAGTCCCCCTGCGCCTCTTCGTCTGCCGCCGCGAAGGGCGCAGTGCCCGCGTTGGCCGCATGCCTGCCCGCAGTAGGGTTGTGGGCGGGCGCAGCGGCCAGTTCCAAAGCCCCATGATCGTAGGTTATAGCCATTGTGGCGGCCCTCTGCGCGCGCTCATGGGCGCGAGTCGTTTCGTGGTCCTGATCTTCATCCTCGCTGAGGAAGCGGAGCGGGGCCGGCGCAGGCTCAAAAGCGGGCGCGGACTCCTGCATCCAGTTGCCGGGCGCGCGCAATGGCACAGAAGACACGGGCACGGAAACGACCGGAGTCTCTTCCACGCTGAGCATGCGGGCGCGGCGTTCGGGCATCTGGTCGCGGAATCCGGTGGCAATGACTGTGATCTTGACTTCTTCACCCATCTTCTCGTCGAGCACGGCGCCGAAGATGATGTTGGCATCTTCATGCGCGGAGGATTGGATCAGCGACGAAGCCGCGTTGACCTCAGACAGCTTAAGCGAACTGGAGCCGGTGATATTGATGAGGATGCCGCGCGCGCCGTCGATTGCACCCGCCTCAAGCAGCGGAGAAGCCATGGCGGCCTGTGCTGCTTCCACGGCGCGATTTTCGCCGGAACGGACAGCGGTGCCCATGACCGCGTGGCCCATGCCGGCCATGGTGGTCTTCACATCGGCAAAGTCGCGGTTGATGATGCCGGGGATGGTGATGATGTCCGAGATGCCCTGCACGCCCTGTCGGAGCACGTCGTCGGCCACGCGGAAACTCTCAAAGAAGCCGGCGTCCTTGGCAACGGCAAGCAGCTTCTCGTTGGGAATGACGATCATGGTGTCGACGCTCTCGAGCAATTCCTTGAGACCGCGCTCGGCCTGCTGCAAACGCCGCTTGCCCTCAAAGCTGAAGGGCCGCGTGATGACGGCAACCGTGAGGATGCCCATTTCGCTGGCCAGCGAAGCGATGACCGGCGCTGCGCCAGTGCCAGTGCCGCCGCCGAGTCCGGCAGTGACGAAGACCATGTCGGCCCCTTCGAGGGCTTCGATGATCTTGTCCGAATCTTCAAGGGCGGCGCGGCGGCCCACGTCAGGGTTGGCTCCTGCGCCCAGGCCCATGGTGAGCCGCACCCCAAGCTGGAGTTTTACCGGGGCCTGCGAAAGCTTGAGCGCCTGCACGTCGGTGTTGGCGGCGATAAACTCCACGCCCTCCATGCGGGCCTGGATCATGCGATTCACGGCGTTGCCGCCTCCGCCGCCCACGCCGATGACCTTGATGCGAGCGCCGCGCACCGGCTCGTCGTGATACTGAATGCGCATTCCACTGGCTTCATTTTTCTGCTGATCCTTATGGTCCATAGCGGCTTCGGCCCTCCTGATTCATGGCTTGATGCAGGTTAAAAACTGGCAGCGAAAATGGCTCGCAGCTTGGCGCGCAGGTTGTTTTCTTCGGCCGCACGGCTAACCCGGGTGCGGTGAGCATACAAGAGCATGCCAATGGCGGTGGCAAAACTGGGGTGAACCAGCTCGCCGGGCATATGCGACAGACGAACGGGCATCCCCGTGCGTGCCGGGACACGCAACTGGCTCTCGGTCACATCCAGCATACCCGGCAGCATGGCTCCGCCTCCGGTAAGCACGCAACCTGCGCCCAGCGCATCCACAACGCCTCCCTGGCGCAGGCTCTCTTTGACAAAGTAGATCAGCTCGCGGGCCCGAGGCTCGAGAATCTCCGCAATCGTGCGCAGCGACAGCATGCGCGGATCGGGATTGGCAATCTCAATCTCCGCCAACTGGGGCACGGCGGTGACCACAGCGTTGCCGTACTGGCGCTTCAGCTCCTCAGCTTGGGCCACCGGCATCTGCAGGCCAACCGCCAGATCGTTGGTAAAGTGTTGTCCGCCGATGGGAACAGAAGCGGTATGCGCCACGGCTCCCTCGAAAAAGACACAAAGTTCGCTGGAGTGGGCGCCGATGTCCAGCAGGCATACACCGAGCTCTCGTTCATCCGCCGAGAGCGTGGCCTCGGCGGCGGCAATGGACTCCAACACCGCCTCGGAAACTTCAAGTCCGGCGCGATTGGCGCAGGTGACCGTGCTTTGCAACGCGCTGCCGGAACAGGTGGCGATGTGCAGGTCAACTTTGAGGCGCGCGCCCACCATGCCCACGGGGTCGAAGATGCCCGGCTGCTCATCGAGGATGAACTGGCGGGGCAGCAGGTGCAGAATTTCGCGGTCCGGAGGACGCTCGATGGCCCGCGCCCGCTCCACCGCGTAGCGCACGTCTTCGCGGGTAATTTCGCGCATGCGATTGCCCAGATCAATTCCGTCGCTGGTGTTGAGCCCGCGAATATGCGGCCCGCCGACGCCTACCACGCACTCCTCGATATTGATACGCGCCGCGCGTTCTGCCCGCTCGTTGGCCGCCTTGACCACCTTGGCCGCGGGGGCCAACTCGGCAATGAGCCCTTTGCGCATGCCGGCTGACTCCACCATGCCGTGCCCGCGATAGCGCAGCGCGCCCTCGTTCAGGTCGGCCGCCAGCACGCGTGTCCATGCGCTGCCCAGGTCCAACACCACGATCAGGTTGTCCAGCTTCTGGGTCATAGCGCTCACTGGCTCTGGGCCGCTGCCGCGGCCGGGTGGGTTGGGGCAGGCTTGCGCTTGCTCGCGTTGAGCGCGGCGCGTTTGGCGTCCGCGCGCTTCTTCTTGTCTCTTGCCGCCTTGTCTTTGGCTGCCTTTTGCCGGGCTGCGCTGTTGTGAGGCGGGGACAATGCGTTTCCGGCCGGGGTGGCTCCCGTTCTTACGGTCTTGACCGCCGCTGCCGGTTTGGCCGGCGCCAATTTGCCTGAAACCAGTTTGCCTGAATTAGGTTTGCCTATATTCGCTTTGCCTGACGAGGTATCGCCGGACAGGCCCGGCCTGGCTTCTGCCTGGGTATGCACTCCCGGTTGTGCGGGCGATGGTTTGGCCTGATCCGGACTCGGTGCGGTGCTTGATGCGGTCCTCGATGCGGCTGCGTCGTCCAGCGAGGTGGCGACCGCGCCGGCACCGGGCTGCATCTGGAGCACCACCTGTTGCTCGTAGCGCAAATCCACCGCCGCCAGCCTGGGATACTGCTGACGCCACTCGGCAATGTGCGCCTTGTAGCGCTGGTAGCGCTCCATAAAATGATCTTCGCCAAAATGAGCCAGAATGTCGGCGCCCTGCTCGGGCATCAACACCCGGGCGTCCTCCGGGTCGGTGAGGTCTATTTCGGAGACCTGCTCAGAGAGGTGCTGGTTGCCGGCATCGAGCTCAGCCAGCAGGCGCGCATAGGTCGCCATGCGCGCCTTGCGGCTGGCCAGCGGGTCGCGCGGATCGATGCCGGTAACCACCGGGAAGGAGTAATGGTGCTGGGCCATCATGGCAGCCGGCATGGCGAGCAACACACCGCTGGCATCCACCAGGCCGACCTGGCGTCCCAGGCGCGTAAAGGCCGCCGGTTGTCGCTCCACCACCGTCACGCGAATCTGGTCAGGGAGCAGCCGCATCACCGTAGCCCGCTCTATCCAGGGAATCTCTTCCAGTTGCTTGCGGCGCTCAGCGAGCGGAACAAAGAAGATGTTGCGCCCGATGTCTTCGCCGAAGACGGGCAGCATTTCCGCGCGGCTGACTTCCGTCAGCCCGGTGGCCTGAATGTTGCGGCCACCGGCAATGCGGAAGCGCGCGTCGCGCACGATATAGGTCTTGAAAGCAAAGGCGGCCGTGGCCACGCCACCCAGAACCACCAGAACGCCTACCCCTAAAAGCACACGGCCCGCAGTGCTGGCCGGTCTCCACCAGGGCCTCCGTGGCCCGCGGAAACGTGCCCCGCCCGAAGGGTCGGCGTCGTCGCCGTCGGGGTCCATCATTTCCAGCGGCATGCCCGGCAATGCGCGCCCGTTTGGGGGCACACCTTGCCGCACGCGCCGGAAGCGAGGCTCCTCGGGCGCTTCTTCCTCCCATTGCAGGAGACGAGTTTTGTTAGTGCGCTGAGTTGTCACGCCTGAGCTGGGTCGTGGGAATCGCCAGACTTCACTATAGGTTGGATTTAGGCTTATTTCTGCTCAGCGAAGGGAAGGGGAATCCGGCGGGTTACGGGCGCGCCGGGTTGGGTCGCAACCGATTTGCTTAGCGCAACTTCGACGCCAAGCCGGAGCCTTGCATCCAAACCATGCAGGAGAGGTGGGTAAATGAACGCAGTCCCTCGAACTGCCCTTTGGTTATCACTTTCGCTCGCGCTGGCGCTTGGCGCCGCCGGATGCAAAAGCAACACGCAGACCGCCGATAACACCAACCCCGCGACTACAGCCGATCAGTCTCAGACGCAGGATCCGGCCGACGCCAACACGGCGCCTGTTTCAAACGCCGGATACCAGGACAACACCGGCGCACCGAGCGGCCAATACAGCCAGAGCGCTCCACCCTCCGGCGGCCCCTCGGATAACGGTGGCTATGGCAATGGCGGAGATTACGGCGACCAGGCCTCGGAGTACGCTCCTCAGCCCCCTCCGGAGCTGCCTCAATATGATCAGCCGCCCGCGCCCGGCGACGGCTATATCTGGACCCCCGGCTATTGGGACTACTCTTCCGAGGGGTACTACTGGGTTCCCGGCGCATGGGTCAGTGCTCCCTACCAGGGCGCTCTCTGGACGCCCAGCTACTGGGACTACTCAAGCAACCACTACAGATTCCACCATGGCTACTGGGGCCGGCACATCGGCTACTACGGCGGTATCAACTATGGCTTCGGTTATGTCGGCTATGGGTACCAGGGCGGCTACTGGAACGGCGATCACTTCGACTACAACCGCTCCGTCAACAACGTGAACCCGAATCAGGTGCAGTACGTATACAACTACCGCGTACAGAATGTCACCCCCGATAATCGGGTCAGCTTCAACGGCGGCAACGGCGGCGTGCGGTATCAGCCTCGTCCGGCGGAAATGGCCGCCATGCATGAGCAGCACAACCCGCCGATGGCCGCGCAGACGCAGCAGGTTCAGGCGGCCCGTTCCAACCGCCAGAACTTTGCGGCTGCCAACAATGGCCGTCCCGCGGTTGTTGTCGCCGCACGTCCGTTGCCGGCGGACCGCAACGTTCGGCCTCCAGCTCCGGTACACTACGCGGCGCAGCCTCAGCAGCAACCGCAGCGGGCCGGCCAGCCGATGAATAATCAGCAGCAGCCCCAGCGCGGCGGCCAGCCAATGAACAACCAGCAGCGTTCTGCGCAGCCGATGAATAATCAGCAGCCGCAGCAGCGCCCAACTCAGCCCATGGCCAGCCAGCCTATGCAGCGTAGTGCGGAACCCAGCCGCCCCGGCGCGCCCGCGCAAGCCGCTCCGAGCCGCCCTGTCCAGGCGGCACCGGCGAACCGAGCCGCGCAGCCCGAGCAACGCCAGGCGAATAGGCCTGAACCAGCCGCTCCGGCCCGCGAGGCCGCACCGCCGCAAGAGCGCTCCCAGCCCCAGACCCAACCGGCTCGCCCCGCGCCGCAACAGCGTCAGGAACCAGCCCGTCCGGCGCCTCAGCAGCAACGCGCCGAGCCAACGCGTCCGGCCCCTCAACCCGAGCGCGCTGCGCCGGCTCCGGCACCTCCGCCCCAACGCCCAGAGCCAGCCCGCCCAGCTCCGGCCCCTCAGCAGCAACACGCTGCGCCGGCTCCGGCTGCCCGCCCCGCGCCTCCGCCGCAACGTGCCGAGCCGACACGCCCAGCGCCCCAACCGCAGCATGCGGCACCGCCCAAGCCTGCCCCCCAACCTAAAGCAGCCACGGCGCCGGAAAAGAAGCCTGAGGAAAAGAAAAAGCCCGAATAATTCGCGCGAATTGCAAGCACTCGAGAGGCCTCTCCTTGACCGGAGAGGCCTCTCGCTGTTTCGGTTCGCATCGTATACTACCCCTATGTCGATTGTGCGCAACATCGCCGGTATCGCCAAAGGCATGAGCATCACCTTCGGAGAGATCTTCCAACCCACCGAGGTGGAAAATTATCCCGACGGGAAGGGACCCCTGCGCGGAGCCGTGTTCGAGCAGCGGTACCGCGGCGCGCACGTGCTGCAGCGCGACGAGAATGGCCTGGAGAAGTGCGTAGCCTGCTTCCTGTGCGCGGCGGCCTGCCCGTCGAACTGTATTTTTATCGAGGCCGCGGAAAACACCGAGGAGCAGCGCATCTCCTCGTCTGAACGTTATGCCAAGGTCTACAACATCGATTACAACCGCTGCATCTTTTGCGGTTACTGCGTGGAGGCCTGCCCGACGGATGCCATTACCCACGGCCACGGCTTTGAGCTGGCCACGCTGAACGCCACCAACCTGGTGATGCGCAAGGAAGACATGCTGGTGCCGGTGAGCGCGCTGACGGCGGCGAAATAGCTCACCGGCTTACCTCCTGATTCCGGGTCGCCTTGGCGTGTTCCGGTTCAACAGCTATTCTGAAGAGTGCAGATCCGCTTCCCGGCGGATTCAGAGTCTTGGGCCCATCTGAGAGAAATGACAACCGCTCACCAGCATCCGCTGCAAAAAATCCTCGAGAGCCGCATCGCCATCATCGATGGAGCGATGGGCACGACCATCCGCACTTATGGCATGTCGGAGGCGGACATCCGCGGGGAGCGCTTCAGGAGCGCGACCAAGGACCTAAAGAACAACGGCGACCTGTTCAGCCTGACGCAGCCGCAGATGATCGGCGATATCCATCGCCGGTTTCTGGAGGCCGGGGCGGACATCATCGAGACGAATACCTTTGGCGCGACCAGCATTACGCAGAGCGAGTTCTTCATGGACGATCCGCGTGAGCGCGGCGGGCGCAAGGATCCCGCGTTCTACCAGAAGGTCATTGACGACGAATTCCTCAACGGCCTGGCCTGGGAGATCAATGAGCAATCGGCGCGGCAGTGCCGGGAATGGGCCGATCGGGTGGCGAACGAGACTGGGCGTCAACGATTCGTAGCGGGGGCCATCGGACCGCTGACGGTGTCTCTCTCGAATTCGCCCGACGCCGACGATGCAGGTTTCCGCGTGGTGACCTTCGACCAGGTGAAAGCCGCCTACGCGCATCAGGTGCGCGCCCTGATTGCCGGCGGTGTTGACCTGCTGCTGGTGGAGACCATCTTCGATTCGCTGAACGCCAAGGCGGCGCTGGTCGCGATCCGGGAAGTGTTCGATGAGGACGGCCTTGCCGCGAAGAACAAAGAACTGCCGGTGATGATTTCGGCGGCAGTAGGCCGTGGCGGCGAGACGCTGATCTCGGCGCAGACCACCGAGGCGTTCTGGAACGCGGTGAAGCACATGAAGCCGCTGTCGGTGGGGCTCAACTGCTCTCTCGGTCCCGATCTGATGTATCCGTTCCTTTCCGAGCTTTCAGAAAAGGCGGACGTGGCGATCTCGTGCTATCCGAATGCCGGCTTGCCTAATCCGCTTTCGGAAACGGGGTTCGATCTGGGGCCGCAGGACATGGCCCGTTCTCTCGGTGACTTTGCGCGCGCCGGGCTGATCAATATTGCCGGCGGCTGCTGCGGCAACACGCCCGAGCACATCGCGGCCATTGCCAAAGCGCTTGAGGGACAGCCCCCGCGCAAATGGGTGACGGCTTCTCCGGCGGAGTCCTACGCTCTACAGAGCGAGAGCGGAACATGAGCGTGCCCGAGAGCGTGGACATGATGAAGGCGCCGAAGCCGCTCCGTTTGTCTGGATCACAGCCATTCACCCAGCAGGCCGGCGTCTACATCATGATCGGCGAGCGGACCAATGTGGCCGGATCTCCGAAGTTTGCCAGGCTGGTGAAGGAAGGCAAATTTGAGGAAGCAGTGAGCGTGGCGCGGCAGCAGGTGGAGAATGGCGCCAACGTCATCGACATCTGCATGGACGAGGGGATGATCGACGGCGTCGCGTCCATGACACGATTCCTGCAGTTGCTGGCCAGCGAGCCCGAGGTGGCCAATGTTCCCTTCATGGTGGACTCGTCGAAATGGGAAGTGATTGAGGCGGGGCTGAAATGCCTGCAGGGCAAGGGCATTGTGAATTCGATCTCGCTGAAAGAAGGGGAAGAGAAGTTTCGCAGGAACGCGGCAACGGTGCTCAAATATGGCGCGGCGGTGGTGGTGATGGCCTTTGATGAACAGGGGCAGGCCGCGACCTACGAGGAAAAAATCCGCATCTGCCAGCGCGCGTACAACATGCTTGTGGACGAGGTTGGATTTCCGCCTGAAGACATCATCTTCGATCCCAATATTCTGACGGTGGCCACGGGCATGGAGGAGCACAACAACTACGCCGTGGATTACATCAATGCCACGCGCTGGATCAAGGCCAACCTGCCCCACGCCAAGGTGAGCGGCGGAGTTTCCAATATTTCCTTCAGCTTTCGCGGCAACAATAAGGTGCGCGAGGCGATGCACTCCGCGTTTCTTTATCACGCCATCGCGGCGGGCATGGACATGGGCATTGTGAATGCAGGAATGCTGGAGGTGTATGAGGAGATTGAGCCCGAGTTGAAGGTGCTGGTGGAGGATGTGCTGCTGAACCGCCGGCCTGACGCAACCGAGCGCCTGGTGGAGCATGGCGAGGCGCTGAAGCACGTGGGCAAGGTGGTGAACGAAAAGAAGGCCGAGGAATGGCGCAACGGCACGGTCGAGGAGCGTCTGTCGCACGCGCTGGTGAAGGGGATCGATGCATTCATCGAGATCGACGCCGAAGAAGCGCGCGTGAAGCTGGGCAGGCCGTTGCTGGTGATCGAAGGGCCGCTGATGGCGGGGATGAGCGTGGTGGGCGATCTGTTCGGGGCCGGCAAAATGTTCCTGCCGCAGGTGGTCAAGTCCGCGCGCGTGATGAAGAAAGCGGTGGCGCACCTGACCCCGTTCATGGAGGCCGAGAAGGCGACCATGGCCGCGGCGGGCCAAGAGGTGAGGGCGCAAGGGAAAATTGTGCTGGCCACGGTCAAGGGCGACGTTCACGACATTGGCAAAAACATTGTGGGCGTGGTGCTGGCCTGCAACAACTACGAGGTCATCGACATGGGGGTGATGGTGCCCTGCGAGAAGATTCTGGAGCGAGCCACGGCGGAGAAGGCGGACCTGATCGGGCTCAGCGGCCTGATCACGCCGTCTCTGGATGAGATGGTTCATGTGGCCCGCGAGATGGAGCGCCAGGGTTTCAAGTTGCCGCTGCTGATCGGCGGGGCAACCACCAGCCGGGCGCACACGGCGGTCAAGATTGCGCCGCACTACAGCGAGCCGGTGGTCCACGTGCTCGATGCCAGCCGGGCGGTGCCGGTGACCACCAGCCTGCTGAGCGAAGACGGAAAGCTGCTGTTTGTGGCGCAGCATCGCGCCGACTACGAGGCGCTGCGTAAATCCCACTCCGCGCCGCGGCTGCAGGTTGTGTCGCTTGAGGCTGCCCGCAAGCGGCGCACGCCGATCGAGTGGCGTGCTGAAGATTTGCCCGTGCCGGAATTTACCGGGGTGCGCGTGCTGGACAATTTTCCTCTGGCGACGCTGCGCACATTCATCGACTGGACGCCGTTTTTCCATACCTGGGAATTGAAGGGCGTTTACCCTCGGATTTTGGAGGACGAGAGATTCGGAGCGCAGGCGCGCCAGATTTTTAACGAGGCCAAAGCGCTTCTGGATACGATCATTGAAAAGAACCTGATTACGGCGCGCGGCGTGTACGGGTTCTTTCCCGCGAGCGCGGTGGGCGACGACGTCGAGCTCTACACGGACGGAACGCGCGCCAAGGCGCTGGAGCGATTTCATTTTCTCCGCCAGCAATCGAACAAGGAAGGTAGCGAGCCCTGCCGGTCGCTGGCCGACTTCATCGCGCCCAGGGAGACTGGGTTGGCGGATCACATCGGCGCCTTCGCGGTCACCAGCGGCATCGGCCTGAAAGCGCTGTGCGACCGATTCCGCGCGGAGAACGACGACTATAACGCGATCATGGCGGAGGCTATTGCCGATCGACTCGCTGAAGCTTTTGCCGAGTGCCTGCACAAGCGGGTGCGCGATGAGTGGGGCTACGGCCGCGACGAAAGCCTGAGCACTACCGAGTTGATCCAGGAAAAGTATCGTGGCATCCGGCCGGCTGCCGGTTATCCGGCATGCCCGGATCACACGGAGAAAGGCCCGCTGTGGCGTTTGCTCGATGTCGAGGCGAACACGGGAATGCTGATTACCGAATCGTTTGCCATGTGGCCGGGATCGAGCGTGAGCGGGCTTTATTTTGCCCATCCGGAGTCGCGCTATTTCTCGCTCGGCAAGATCGACCGCGATCAGGTCGCCGACTATGCAGAACGCAAGGGGATGAGCGTGACGGAAGTGGAACGATGGCTCGGTCCCAACCTGAACTATGACTCCGCGCAGTAGCCAAGAAGCGTGTCATCTACCGGACGCTATCCTTCGCGTAATTTCGACGTCTAACAAAGTTTCGAAGTTTTTCTCCTCCGCAGCGAAACTATCCCCGCGACTCCGGGTTCCTCTCCTCATAGTGAAGTATGTTTTGACCCCGCAGCCCTCAAGAAAACGGAATCAAGAGGCAACTCACGAAAGCTCGCCACTGAGGAGGCACCCATGAAATCCGCGTCCATAGCTCTGCTGTCTATCCTGCTTGCGCCGCCGCTTTTTGCCGACGTAGGTGAGCACCTCATTCCCGCAGGCTCGCTCGTCGGCTGCACGCTCTCTGAGCCGCGCCTCTCCTCCAGAACCACGGCCATCGGCGACCCCATACTTTGCCAACTGGGCGTTTCCGAACGTTACGGCCGGTCCGTTCTTCCCTATCACAGCTATCTCGTTGGACGCTTCGAGGACTACAAAGATCCTGGCCACTTCATCGGCAAAGGCTGGATGGAGTTAAAGTTCGATCGCATGGTGATTGAGCCGGATACGGTGATTCCCATCGATGCCCGGGTAGTGGACGTCCCCGGCTACCGCGTGGACAACAAGGGCCGCATTCTTGGGAAGGGCCACGCCACCCGCGACGCTGTGTTGTGGTCGATTCCCATCCTCTGGCCCCTGGACCTGGTCATGCTGCCGATGCGCGGCCCGCGGCCCACGCTCAAGGAAGAGACGCGGCTCACACTCAAGCTGATGGACGATATGGCGGTACCGGATACGCAGCATCCGCAGGTGGATCCGTACGGGCTGACGCATCGCCCGTCGGCCGAGGAGATGCCGCCGCCGGGACCGAACCCCGATGCAGAGCCCGCGCCAGAAATGTCCTACTCGGCTCCGCCCGCTCCTATGGACGACCAACCCCAGCCGCAGGCTTACGACAACGCCCCTCCACCGCCTGCGATGGATTATTCGCCTCCGCCTGCAATGGCTTATGCGCCGCCACCGCCCGTGATGGTTGCGCCACCGCCGGTCGTGGCGTATGGATACGGGGGTTATGGTTTCGGCGCGACGATCGTGGTGCCGCGCGGAGCGCTGGGCTACGGCCCCGGATACTATGCAGGTGGTCCGCGTGCTTACGGGTACGGTCCGCGGGGATATGGCTACGGGGCCGGACCTCGAGGAGCGTACGGCTACGGAGCCGCGCCTCGCGGCAACGGGTATGCGGGGGGGCCGCGTAACTACGCATACGGGCCCTCGCGCGCAGCGCAAGGCTATGCTCGCGGCGGCGGCTATTCCGCGCGAGGCGGAAGCGGTTTCCGGGGCGCCGGCCGCGGCCGCTAAGGCGCATAACCCGTGCAGTCCTGGTCGATGCGAATCGAGTAAGACTGCACGGGCACTATGTTTGCGTAGAATTAAATCCGCTTGTGCAACATTGGAACTACAACGAACACAAGCCAAGTGTGTCTCTCCTCGAACGGCCGAGGCCCGACTGCATCGTGCAGCGGCTCTTCGGCCGTTCGCTTTTTATCGAATACCTTTCGCCACTTCGCAAATCGTTGGTTGACGGGCCGCTTTCTGGCCTGGTTTGACGCGGCGATTCCCAAGGTGGTCTGATGGTTGCGGTTGGATGAGCCTGGCGCTTATCCACCTTAACTGTGGGGACTCCAAGTGCGGGTTGGTGCGGCGATGATCACAGCGTTTCTCCTCTCGGGTGTCTTGTTGTGCGGATGCAGCAGCGGGGGAGGCTCAATGGCGGCCGCCAATCCCGCGCAGCAGACGGCTGCGCCCAGGGTGACGACCACCGCCGCGCAAAACGGTGCAGTCGTGGTGACGCTGGCCTCCGCTACCCCAGGAACCACGCTCTATTACACCTTGGACGGCAGCACGCCGACCCCATCGTCGCCGCAATACTTCGCTCCCTTCCTGGTGGCCTCAAACCTGACCGTCAATGCCATCGCGATAGCGTCAGGCAGTAGCGTGAGCAACGTCACCAGCCAGAGCTTTGCGCCCAACATTCCGTCGGGAACGCTGGTTTGGTCGGACGAGTTCACCAACTCCACGGGCGCCAACGCGCAGCCCAATCCGATGGTGTGGACCTACGACACAGGGAATAATGGCTTCGGCAACAATGAGCTGGAAAACTACTGCGCGTGGGGGTCCACGGCGTCTCCGTGCAACCCGGCCAGCCCGAATGCGTATATCAGCGCCGACGGCTATCTGCACATTGTGGCGCAACAACCCTCGCCGGGCGTTTACACCTCGGCGCGGATGAAGACTCAGGGCCTGTTCAGCTTTCAATACGGCCGGTTGGAGGTGCGCGCCCAGGCGCCGGAGGCGCAGGGCTTCTGGCCTGCTGCGTGGCTGTTGGGCAACAACATCTCGACTGTCAATTGGCCGGCCTGCGGGGAGCAGGATGTGCTTGAACGTGTCAATGCTGCGAAGACGCCGGACTGGAACGAGGGCTCGGTGCACGGAACTGGATTTACCGGCGACGTTGGACTGGGCACGGTTTTCAACTTTCCCTCGGGGCAAACCGCAGCCGGGTGGCACACTTACGGCATGATCTGGACCCCCGGCAGCGTGGCCTATTACATTGACAATCCAGCCACTCCCTATGTGACCTACACGACCGCGAGCCTGAAGAGCCTGAGCGGCGCAGTTTGGCCGTTTGATGCGGGACAGAGCAACTTCATACTTCTCAACTTGGCCGTGGGCGGCAGCTGGCCGGGGCCGCCCGATGCAAGCACGCCGTTCCCATCGCAGCTGGTGGTGGATTATGTGCGGATCTTCACGAACTGAAACCCCCAAACTCTGCATTTCAATTCCCGCAAGTGACCTTTTGAGCCCGGCATGGCGCCGTTCGGTGCATTCGCGCTTGCGCTCTGATTTCCCTTGTGATAAAACCTAATCATTCAAGTTTGCCCCCAAAGGGCAAGCCTGAATTTCATGCAGAGTGGTTGAGGGACGAGCCCTGTGACGCCACGACAACCTGCCTGGGCAAACCAGGAGTATGGTGTCAACTCTTGCCCGGAGACGGGGAACATGAGATTCGGGGGTCGCTTTCGCACTCTTGGCTGAAGCGGCTCGCATGGTACTTCGAGTCAATTCACGTTCACTCCTTTCTTGAGCAGGTCACGCGCTCGCGCACCTTCAGTCACTCGCGTCCAAGCGAGGGACCAGTGACGACTGCTTACGAATTGCGATGTCGGGAATGCGGCAAGGCCTACGGGCTGCAACCGCTTTCCATCTGTGATGAGTGTTTTTCTCCGCTTGAGGTGGTCTTCGACCTCGAGTATGCGCGCACCCGCTTTACCCGCGACGCCATCTCCCAGGGACCGCTGAACATGTGGCGCTATCGCGCTCTGCTGCCTGTGGCCGACAGCTATGAGCCGCAGACGCCGGCCGGGTTGACTCCGCTGGTGAAGGCGCCGCGGCTGGCCTCGCGCATTGGCGCGCGTAATCTTTACATCAAGAATGACGCCGTCTGCATGCCCACGCTCAGCTTCAAGGATCGCGTGGTGGCCGTGGCGCTGGCCAACGCGCAGGCCTTCGGGTTTGACACGGTGGGCTGCTCGTCCACGGGAAACCTGGCCAACGCCGTGGCTGCGCAGGCCGCTCGGCTGGGATTGAAGACCTTCATCCTGGTCCCCGCCGATCTTGAGCCCGCCAAGATTCTAAACACACAGGTGTACGGCGCCACCCTGGTGCGCGTAGAAGGAAATTACGACCACGTTAATCGCCTTTGCTCGCAGATCGCCGACCGCTACCACTGGGGCTTTGTGAATGTAAATTTACGCCCCTACTACGCGGAGGGATCGAAGACGGTGGGCTATGAAATTGCCGAGCAACTGGGCTGGCGGCTGCCGGACAACATCGTGTGTCCCATGGCCGGCGGCTCGCTGATCACAAAAATCCGCAAGGCTTTCAGTGAATTGATTGCACTGGGGCTGGTGGAAGACGAGCCGGTGCGATTCTTTGGCGCGCAGGCGACCGGGTGTTCACCGATCTCCGTCGCGGTCAAGAACGGCACGGACGTGATTGAACCGCAGCGGCCCAATACCATCGCGCGCTCGCTGGCCATCGGCAACCCGGCTGATGGTCCCTATGCTTCCCGCGCCATTCGCGCCTCGGGCGGCTGGGCAGAAGACGTGTCGGATGTGGAAATCGTATCGGCCATTCAGGAACTTGCGGAGACCGAGGGGATTTTTACGGAGACAGCCGGCGGCGTCACCACGGCGGTAACTGCGCGGCTTTACGCGCATGGCCGCATTCAACCGGACGAGCTCACGGTTACCTGCATCACGGGCAACGGCCTGAAGACCACCGACTGCCTGCAGGGCGCTTATGAACAGCACCGGGCCATCCGTCCGCGGCTGACCGACTTTGAAAATTTTGTGGAAGAACACAACGCCGCGAGCCAGGGATTTACTCTGGCGCAGGAGAGCTATGTCCGTTAGGGTCCTGTTACCGAATGCGTTCCAGAAGCATACGAACAACGTGCGCGAAATCGCCAGCACCGCCGCCAATCTGCCGGAACTGGTGACCGAGATCGAGGGCCGTTTTCCGGCCCTTCGCCAGCATCTGCGCGGCGAGGACGGCCAGATTCGCCGCTTCATCAACTTCTATGTCAATGAAGAAGATATCCGCTTTCTGGGCAATGAGAAGTACAGCTTCCAGGATGGCGACGAGGTGTTAGTCATTCCCTCCATCGCCGGTGGCTGATGTTGATTGAAATATTCTGAAACTGCTTCCATAATCCTTCGATGCATCCAGTCATTGGTTCCATCCGTCGCTGGCTTCGCGATCCGATTTTCCTGCTGGCCCTCGCAGCGGGCCTCGTCGCCTTTGCCGTGCAATCGGGAGAGTTGGGCTCAGCCGACACGCAACATCGGCTGCAATCGGCGCATGCGATGTGGACCGCAGAGACGCCGGTGTTTCCGAATGAGTATCCGGAATTCGGGGTGCATGGGCGCGGTGGGAAGTTGCAGAGCTGGTACGGCATGGGGCAGTCCCTGCTGCTGCTGCCCGCGGATGTGATCGGAACCTGCCTTGAAAAGCTCCCTGTGTTTGCTGCATACAACGGGAATGATCCCAGCGTGCGCGATATTTTTGTCAGTTATTCCATCAATATCCTTGTCACGGTATTGACGGCGCTTGTCTGCTTCCGCTTTTTGACGCAATTAGCTTTTGCAACGAAACATGCAGTTGCCGGAGCTCTGGCTCTGCTGCTTCTGACCACCCATCTTCATTACACGCAGAACATGATGGAGAACAACTACATTTTTCTGCTCACGCTCACCGGGTTCTCTTATCAATATGAATGGTTGAGCACAGGCAGCCGCCGCGCATTGCTGATTGGTTGCGGCGCCCTGGGGCTGAACCTGCTCACACGCCTGACCACGGGGCTGGATCTGTTGGTCGGGGCGCTGTTCATCGTTCTCGTTCTGTGGTTCCAGGGGATGCGTGGCCGCGCGCTCTGGCTTCGTTGCCGGAGTTACATGGCGATTGCTTTTCCGGTGTATTTATTTTTCGGATTGATTGACCGCGTGTACCAGTATTATCGCTTCGGGTCGTTCTTCAATACCTATGTGAGCGTGGTGGCGCGCGAAACCTTAAAGCGCAATCCAACGTGGCCTTCTACCTATCCATTCGAGACTCCTTTCCATGTAGGCTTTTTGGGTGCGCTGTTTACGCCGGAAAAGTCGATCTTCCTCTTCGATCCGTTGCTGATCCTGATGATTCTGCTTGTCGCCGTGGCCTGGAAAGGGTTAAGCCCAGCGGTCAAGGCATACACGCTTTCCGGATTTCTGCTGCTTCTGGGGTACATCAGTTTCTACGCGAAATATACCGTCTGGAGCGGCGACTTCGCGTGGGGCGACCGCTACGTCTCAACCGCAGTCGAAGTTGCGGCGCTGCTCGCGGTTCCGTTGCTGCTGCGCGATCATAACCAGAGATCAAGAACGGGGTGGATGGTTGGATGGGCGTTGATTGCGATCAGCGCCGTGATCCAGGCCGCGTCGCTCGCCTTCTGGCTGCCGCTGGAGATTTACCAGATGGAGACGCTCGGCCACCCGACATTTGTGATTGGGCTGCGGCTTGAAAACATTGCGGCGTTCGCGGCTGGAAAAATGGACGCGTGGGGCTTGAACAACCACGCCATGACCGAAGACCCGTGGGACTACATCCATATCACGAGTTGGAATTTTCTTCCCTTCCAGTTGCAGCGCGCGGGCTTTGCGCCTGCCTGGGTGGTGAAGCTTGCGTTTACGGTTTGGGCCGCGAGCTTGATGGCATTGGCGACGGTGCTTTGGCGTCTCCGCAAGGTTCTTGCGCGGCTTGCTTAAGCGATGGCTTTGTTCCAAACCCGCCGGCGGGTTAGAGCGAAGTCAATGACTCTCACCCAACGGTGAGCACCAGCTTGCCGAAGTGGGAGGCTGTTTCCATGCGGGTGAGGACTTCGCGGGCCTGAGACCAGGGGAAGGCTTCGAGGACGGGTTTCAGGGCTACGAGGGAGATGGCCTGGTTCATGTCTTCGAAGTCTTTGCGGGAGCCGACGTAAATGCCCTGGATGCGGGCCTGTTTGTGGAGGATGGAGGCAACGGGGAAGGCGGCCGGATCGGCGGGGCCGGAGAGTGCGCCGATCTGGGCAATGACCCCGCCGACACGCAGGGCGCGGACGGAACGGGGGAGGGTTGACAGGCCACCGACTTCCACCACCAGGTCAACGCCCTGGTCGTCCGTCTCCTCCATCACCCAGCGGTCCCATTCTGGGTGTTCGCGGGAGTGGAGGCCAGCGTCGAGTCCGAGTTTAGAGGCGCGTTCGAGCTTTTCGTTGCTGGAGGAGATGCCCAGCACGCGCGCGCCATAGAGGCGGGCGAACAGCAGCGCAAAGATGGACACGCCGCCGGTTCCCTGGATCAGGACATTGTTTCCCGGCTTGAGGTTGGCCACCGCCAGAGCGTTCCAGGCGGTGACGGCGGCGCAGGGAAGGGTGGCGGCCTCCTGGAAGCTGAGGTGTTCCGGAATAGCGACCAGTCCGGTTTCCTTGAGGACCACATATTCGGCTAGCACGCCGTCGATGTCTCCGCCCAGCGCGCCCCTTGCTTTGGCCGCAGAGGGCGTGCCATCGAGCCAATTTTGCATAAAAATGCCGGCAACGCGATCTCCCGGCTTCCAGGCGGTGACGCCGTCCCCGATTGCCTTCACTTCTCCTGCGCCGTCGGAGCAGGGGATGCGCGGGAAGCGCAGTTTTGGATTGTAGAGGCCCTTGACCATCAACAAATCGCGATAGTTGAAAGAAATCGCACGCATCTGGACGAGCACTTCGCGGTAGCCGGGCGATGGAGTAGGCCGGTCCACAAACTCCAAGGAATCAATGCCAAATGATGAAATTTGCCAAGCGCGCATGTGGAGCCTCCATGGGTCTCAGTAAGCAACTTCAGTGTAAAGCAACAGCGAACTTCAATTTGCCGGATGCAATGCAGCGAAACCCCCGGTAGAATGAAAATATGGCTCGTGGTTGGGAAAGTAAATCCGTGGAGGAGCAGATGGCAAATGCCTTACAGCAATCGAAGGTAGGCCCCGGCAGTCGCTCCGGCAAGCCTAAACCGCTCGCCGGGGATTCCGCAGGCAACGGCTTTGAGAGCGAAGAGGCTCGGCGCGTGGCGGATAAGAAGCGCACCGAGCGCGAGCGGCAGATGCAGGCGCTGAACCTGCAGCGCGAGAATATCCTGTCGCAGAAGACCTCGCATCCGGCACGGCGCACCGCGCTTGAGGCCGCCTTGGCGCATATCGAAACGCAGATCGAAAAGATGAATTAAGCGCCTTGGGCCGGGCGCGCATGCCTGCGGCATTTCAGGACTTGCGGTTGAAGAGCAGGGAGTTGGCCTGATCTACCGAGGTCAGCACCACGCGGGCAATATTTACATGCGGAGGCCGGCTGACGGCCCAAACGACGGCTTCGGCAATGTCTTCCGGAGTCAGCGGCGTTACGCCTTTATAGACTTTAGACGCGCGCTCGGCATCGCCGTGAAAGCGCACCAGGCTGAAATCGGTCTCGACCATTCCCGGATCAATGGATGTGACCAGGACAGGTGTTCCGAGCAAGTCCTGGCGGAGGCCGTCGTTGATGGCGCGCTCGGCCGCTTTGCTGGCGCAGTAGACGGCTCCATTGGGGTAGGTGAGTTCGCCGGCGGTGGATCCCATATTGACCACATGGCCGCGGCCGCGCACCACCATGCCGGGGACGACGGCGCGGGTGACGTAGAGCATTCCCTTTACGTTGGTATCGATCATCTCGTCCCAATCTTCAATTTTTCCCTCGTAGAGCTTGTCCAGGCCGCGGCTGAGGCCGGCGTTGTTGACGAGGACGTCGATGTGCGCCCATTCCAGCGGGAGTGTGTCGATGGCGGACTGGACGGCGCGGTGGTCGCGGACGTCAAGATCGATGGAATGAACGGCGGCGGCGCCACGACTGAGAGCGAGCGAAGCGACCTCAGCGAGTTTGTCGGCGCGACGGGCGGCCAGCAACAGCCGCGCGCCCTCGGCAGCGAAGGCAAGCGTGGTGGCTGCGCCAATGCCGGAACTGGCTCCGGTGATTAAGACGATCTTTTCTTTGAGACTCATGGTTCTATCCTAATCAACGGCTAAGGATCAACGGTCAGGAAAGTCGGAAGTGTCGATGAACACGGCGTGGTGTGTCAGTTCCCGGCGACGCCTCGCCGCTGCGCCATACGGTATTGGCCGACGGCCCAATCCTCGTCGGCGAGGCCGGATTGCTGGGCCTGGGCGAAGATCTCGGCAAGGTTGTTGGCAAGGCTGAGGCTGGCCCTGCGGCTGGCTGCTGCTTCGCGGAGCAGGCGGAGGTCTTTTGCGCCGAGCTCGATGGTGGCGCCGGGCTGCTTGGGCGGATGCAGCATTACCTGACCATAGGCCGCGTAGAAAGGCGACTGGAAGAGGGCGCTGTTGACAGTGAGCAGGAAGGCTTCGGGGTCGATGCCCTGAGATTCCGCGTAGACAAAGGCCTCGCTGAGGGAATGGATCATGGCGCTGATGAGGAAGTTGCCGCCGAGCTTGAGGGCATGGGCCTGGCGGGGCGCAGCGCCGATTACTGAGATGCCGCGCGAAAGGGCTTCGAGCAGTGGGCGAGCGGTGGCAATGGCTGAGTCAGAGCCGGCGGCGACGATCCACAGGCGGCCTTCCTCAGCCACGTTGGGCCGGCCAAAGACGGGAGCGGCCACGAAAGCCTGGTTGCGGTGGGCGTGCTCGGCGGTGAGACGCTCAGAGAGCGCGACGCCCATCGTGGAGAGCGAGATGTGGAGAGCACCGGGGTTGAGCGCGTCCAGAATGCCTGCGGGGCCGAAGAGGACTTCTTCATGGGCGGCATCGTCGAAGAGCATGGTGAGGACTGCTTCGCTGCAGCGCGCCGCCTGCAGCGGCGGGAGTGGCCGCGAGGTGAGCTCCGCCGTCGGCCAGCGCTTCGGCACGCTTGCGGGTGCGGTTCCATACGGTGACTTCGTGACCTGCGACAAGCAGGCGCCGGGCCATGGGCGAACCCATCTTGCCCAGACCCAAAAATGCGATCTTCAATGCGAAGGTCTCCGGCTGCCTCAGTCAAAGGGAGTCTCTGAAGCCGTTGAGGGATTCAAAAGTGAAGGTTGCGTTCTACCTTTCAGGACATCTCGATTCGTGGTCGTCTGTTGCGGATTGAGATTGGCCTTCGCCAGTTGGGCAGCAGGCTAACGCAGGCAGGCGCGGCATTCGATCGAACGCTTGCCGCAAGGTTGTCGAGGTTAAAGAACGTTGATGGCGGCCGCACCTAGGGCTAGCTGCGAGAAGATCTGAGTCCAATCCACTACGTTGCGCAGGCCGCTGGGGCGCAATGTTTTGTCGGGGACAACGATCGTGTCGCCTGGATTCAGGCGCAGTTTATTAAATGAGTTGGGCCATGCGCCCGAGCCTTTGGCGGCTCCGCGGCTCACGACCGAGCCATCGGCCCGAATGACAAAGGAGTGGTGCCAGTCCGCGTTGCGATTCGGTCCGCCGGCCAATTGCAAATAGTGGGCCACAGGCTGACCGTGGTCGAAGAGGAATGAATTCTGGTCATATACGGCCCCCACGACGTTGATCGTCTCAGGCGCAAAGGATACGATAAACCGGTCGCTATTTTCGAGGTTCATGGCGGGCACGTCTTCAATACTTGCGCTGTCCGGGTGAAATTTTAGAACAATGCGGCCAGTGGCCCGAATCTGGCTCAGCCGCGTGCTGATGTCCTGCGCGGCAAGCCGAGAGGCAGCTACATCGGCGCCGCCTGACGATGAGGCCGAGGACATGGCCAGCGCCTGGGTGCCGCGCTGAGCTTCAAGGCTTATGGTGCGGGCGTATTCATCGATGCGCTGTTGCTGCAGCAATCGAGTTGACTCACGCGTGAACTCCGCGCCATAGAGATATGCCTTCTGAGTAAAGCCGCCAGCGCGGCGAACCAGATCGCGCAAAGATTCGCCCGGCTGCACGCTGTAAATGCCGGCATGGACGAACTCGCCTTCCAGGTCCACATACTTCGTCTGCCGTTCAAGCGGTACATGAATATCGCCCTGGGAGAAGATGGTGATGGTGTCTCCTGGCTGCAACGGGAGATCCTGGCCGGCGTCATGATTGAGCACCAGTTTGCCCAGGTCAAACGGAATCAGCGATGTCTTCAGCGTGTCCGGATCGAGACGTTCAATGACTGCGTAGTCCCAATCGATCTCAGGCGCCGATAAACGCACATCGATGCGTTTGGCCCGCCCCGGGTTGTCGGCGTCAGGGTCCCGCGCGAGTTGGGAGGCAATCGACCCGTTGGTCGCCGTCTGGGCTGTCAGTCTGGCTCCAGAGTCGGCGGTGCGTTGGGCGTCCTGTGCCTGAGAGGAACTCAGAGGCACTTGCGTCAGAGCGGAAGTCAGAGACTCCTGCGAAACCGAATTCGTGAAGCCCTGGCTGGTCGATTCAGGATTTTGCTGACCCCGCCCGATAGCGGAGATCGTGGACTCAAATTCGGGACTGGGCAGGCCGAGATGACTTCTCTTCCACCAGTAATCCCGATTGAGCAGGGAATCCCGATCGGGAATCAGGTCGCTCAGGCGCATTCCCGGCCGCCAGCCAAAGCGACCTGGATTTGCCAGATTTCCGCGTAGCGTGACCGTCTTCTCATACGCGGGAACAATGGGAGAGATCCGCAGAATATCTCCATCGGCAAGCGGCGCCGCCAGACCGGCCGCGTCGAATCCAAACTCCATCGCCTGGCGATATTGGCGCTCATCCACACGGTCCAGCGAGATGCGCGCGCCTGAGGCCATCGCCGTTGTCTTTCCAGCCATGTCAATGAGATCGCCGATGGTTTCAGCGCCGTTCAGCTCATAGATCCCCGGGCTGCGGATGCTGCCCGTGATTGCTACCTGCGGTCCCGCCGATGGTAAATACAGAACATCTTCTGCTTGCAGGCGGACGTCTCTTGATTTGTCCCCATGAATGAGAAGTGCGTACAAATCGAAATCGGCAATTGTCTTTCCGTCTCGGTTCACAAGAATGTGGCGAAGCGAACCTTGTGGAGACGGACCGCCGCTTGCAAAAAGGGCATCAACCAGCGAACTAAGCGAACTGACCGTGTAAACTCCCGGACGCTGAGCCTGTCCCGTGACATAGATCTGTATCGATCGAATGCGGCCCATGTCAGCGGAAAGATCGAAATTGCGATAGATTCTGCCGACGGCCTGGCGCAGATGCTGATCTAAAGCGGAAAATTGCAATCCTGCCACCGGCACGTTGCCGATCTGGGGAAGATAGATGTCGCCTGACCGATCCACGCGCACGTTGCCGCTGTAGTTGATCTGGCCCCAGATGTGGACGCGCAACTCGTCTTCCGGCCCGATCACGTAATTGGCTGGTACCGGAGCCAAGTCAATGGGAGCAAATGTAGACGGGACATTTCGGAAGAGGCTTTCGCCGAAAACGGGGAGAAGTTGGCCCGTGGTGGCAGCTACGAATTTTTGAAATTCGGTGGGCTGGCTGGGCGGTAGAGCGGGCGCCTGCTGCTGAGTTGCGGACCTCGACTGCCTGCCGAGGGGGGCGTTGTCCGCGGCCGCCGTTCCAAGGGACCTGGGGATCGCCATGCCGGGCTCATCGAGGGTGGGCTGTTGCGGGTTCCGCTGCTGGTTCTGTTGTTGATCCTGCGCGCACGCTTCCCCTGTGGGGGACAACGAATCGGCGCAGTTAGCAGACGAATCCTGCTGGGATTGGCCAGAGGCACTCCCGGTCAAGCTTTGAGAAAGGATTGCAGGCGGGGTCGCGAGCAAAAGCAGCGCGAAGGGCAGGAGACAGCGCTTTTTCATCGATGTGTTCAATTCTCTATGATTCTACCTCAGCGGATTCTATCTCGGCGCCAGCAAACCTGAAACCGCGATCTGGCGCGCTGATGGTGGGTCAGAAAGCGGATCTTTCCCAAATGAGGGCGAATCTTCCGAATTTTTCTATGATTGGATGTTGAGTCGCGTTTGGCGGCCGCGGCATGGAGCGCGCCCGAACCACGGCGCAGCGGAGATCCAAAGCTGGACACCTATTGCAAGAAGCCCAAATCCAGAGCAGTTTCAGAATACACCTAGACCTTTGATTGCATCGCTGGGTGGCTTTTTCTCGATGAAAAAGCCACTTGAGTGCGTGCTTTCGGTCTGCACCAATTCCGAAACTGCTATACTCTGGCGGAGTCCGCCTTAACGCGCGCCGATCCGGCTCATGACCGCCGGAAGGGTCAGGAGGCAAACTCTGGCGTCGGTTCCCAGGCTCCAACTTTGGACGTACGAAGCGTCCAGTTTCGCGCGCTCTTCATAATTGAGGTTACTGCGCCCAGAGACCTGCCAAAGCCCGGAAATGCCCGGAGTTGCGGCCAGATAGAAGCCCAACAGGTCACCATAGAAAACAGTCTCCGCCTCAATGATGGGGCGGGGACCGATGAGCGACATTTCCCCGCAAACAACATTGAAGAGCTGAGGAAGCTCATCCAAACTCCAGCGGCGCAAGTATCTGCCGCTTGCGGTAACTCGCGGATCGTGATGGAGATGCTTGCGCATCCGCCATTCCAAAACAACGCCGTCCGATTGTGCGTGGGCCGTGTGCCTCATCTGCGCGGCATTTCGGTGCATGGTGCGAAACTTCCAAATCCGAAAGGGTCGGCCGCCCAGGCCAATCCTCTGCTCCCTGTAAAAGATTGGGCCTCTCGAAGTGAGAAGGATTGCCGCCGCAATCAGGAGCCCGGGAATCGCAAACACGACAATCAGGACGATGGAGCACAGGAGATCGAACATGCGCTTCACATACCGGTAGCGCCAGGAATCCAATGGAAATTTTGTTAATGGCGTGTGAACTGCTAGGTGGATGCTTTCAGATGCATCCATTGTCTCTTCCAATGTTGACAAACAAAAATCGACTGCCTGCCTCGGAACCGATCCCACGTTTCCCTCCATGAGGACAATTACTGTATTTGCAGAGCCTGGACTAACGAATACTAATTGCAATGTCCAGAAGTTTCGCCCGTCGCGCTGAAATCCTGGGTCAAGACCAGGTGCTCCGAACCATGGGAGACACCTGTAGTGTTCCCCATTTCGCACCAGCGTTCCGTGACCGCCGTCACATGCCGTGGGGTCTTTGGCACATGGCGCAGCCGACATGTTGTTCCTTGCCGCGCAGGGGTGACGAGGTTTCCCTATTTACTGCACAGGTTGACCTCAACTTGCATTTGGAGTCAATGGAGCAAGCATTACACACTCCACCTTGCGCCGCAATCGAAAAATACACTTTAGGTTGTATTTGTAGTTACCTATGTATTTACCACTTAGGTAATAAGAAATTCTTATAAGATCTTTATAGGATATGTGCGCACGGTTGACCGATTGAGTCGCTCGCATGCCGCCGCAAGACCCGGCGTTTACTCGATGAAATCGTATCGCAACCTTCCATTATATTTGTTGTATAGAGTACGAAACCGATTTATGAATAGACTATTACTTAGCCGGATGGGGGGACTCATTCGCTCGATGGAGGACCGCTTCTGCGGCGTCCTTGGTAACCAGAGCCATCCATTCAAGGTCCCACAGGGCTCAGCAATCGCTTCCCGCAGATAATAGCCACGGGATCGTCGCCGGCACCGCATTTGCACGGGCCTGAAGAAGTTGAGAATCGCCCGGTTGTGGGACTCCGAAACAGCGCCTGGGCAGAACAATCCGGGTGACATTGGTCCAGTACCGATAAAATGGGATTGGGGGGCAGCAAGCATGGACTTGAAAAACAACAGCCAGCAAACCCAGGCGGCAAAGGAACAGGACTCACCCGCAGAAGAGGTGCATTTGCTGGACTTGCTGATCATCCTATCAAAGCGCAGGAAATTCATCTTCTGGTTTACGCTCGGCGCTGCCATTTTGGCCGCGGTCGTAGTGCTCGTGATCCCCAGCCGCTACACTGCAGAGACGGTCGTTCTGCCTCCCAGCCAGAACTCCTCCATGAGTTCGGCGCTGCTGAGCCAGCTTGGCGGCTCCGGCGCTCTCGCATCAGCGGCAGGCTCGAGTCTCGGCCTCAAGAGCCCTGGGGATCTGTATGTCGCGCTATTTCGCGGCCGAACGGTTGAAGACTCTCTGATTCAGCGCTTCGGCCTCATGGCCCGTTATCGAAAGAAGAAGCTGAGTGACGCCCGACGAGAGTTTGAGGATCGTTCCACGGTGGTGCTCGGCGTCAAAGACGGTTTGATCCGTATCACGGTCACCGATCGCGACCCGGTGCTGGCGGCTACGATTGCTAACGCATATGTCGACGAGTTTCGCAAACTTTCCGCCAGCCTCGCAATCACGGAGGCTTCGCAACGGCGCGTGTTCTTTCAACAGCAGTTGCTGGAGGCAAACGAGAACCTGGCCGCGGCAGAAGAGGCGATGAAGCATACCGAGCAATCAACGGGGGTGTTGCAGATTGACAGCCAGGCAAGTTCCCTGATCGAATCCGCGGCGACCCTGCGTGGCCAGGTCGCAGCCAAGGAAGTGCAACTTCAGGCCATGCGCTCCTATGCCACGGAAGACAATCCTCAGATGGTCACGGCGGAACAACAACTGATCGCGCTCAAAGCTCAGCTGGCCAAACTGGCCGGCAGCGATGAGAATTCAAGTTCCGACATCCTGGTGCCCAAGGGAAACATTCCCGAGGCGGGGATGGAATATATCCGCAAGCTCCGCGATGTGAAGTACTACGAGACCATCACGGAACTGATCGCCAAGCAGTTTGAGATGGCCAAACTGGATGAAGCGCGACAGGGCTCTGTCGTCCAGGTGGCCGACGTGGCTGTGCCCCCGGATAAACGATCGTTTCCCAAGCGCACGCTCACAGTCATCGTGGCCGTGGTGCTTGGCTTTTTTGCTGCCTGCGGATGGTGCATTCTCGCGGAAGGATGGGAGCGCTTAAGACCTAAGCTTCGCGAAATAGTCAAACCCATTTAGCGCATAGCCACTACGGCAACGTGGTGGTAATCACGAAGCCAAAGAATCTGAGGAGTCTTCGATTGACAATGAAGAAGGACTTGCGCGATAAAATGCTCGAGTTGTTCGGCTTGGACTACATCCGAAAGAGGCTGGATAATCAATTCGTCCGCGATGAGTTTATCTTAACTCAACTAAACAATCTGCCCATTGGAAGCCTTGTCTTGGATGCTGGATGCGGCAGCCAAAGGTATAGAAAATACTGTCGTCACCTCAAGTACAAGGCACAGGATTTCGGCCAATACACGACAGATGAGAAGCGCATGATCGGAACGATGGGCATTGGTGGGGAAGGGGGCTATGAATACGGTCAATTGGACTACATAGGAGATATATGGGACATAAATGAGAAGGCTGAAACATTTGACGCCATACTTTGCACTGAGGTATTTGAACACATTCCATATCCGAACGACGCTCTCAAAGAGTTCAGCCGCCTACTTAAAGCAAATGGGGCGCTCATCCTCACGGCACCTAGTAATTGCCTTCGGCATATGGACCCTTACTTCTTTTACAGCGGATTTAGTGATCGTTGGTATGAAGCCTTACTGGTTCAATTTGGATTCAAGATTGAAGTTCTTGAACCTGTTGGGGATTATTACAGTTGGCTCGCGGTTGAAGTTGCACGAACTGCAAAAGCGCACTCGTTTTTCGCGAAGATAATTCTTCTTCCGGCTTTTATTTATTATTTCAATAAGAAGAGGACGACAGTGTCTAGGGACACGTTATGTATGGGTTATCACGTTGTTGCAAGAAAAATGCCTCAAGACTGTTGAGTCAATAACGGCTTGATGTTCATTTCACACTGAATCGCTTCAGTTTCACAGGGGATCATGATCCGCAGAATCCTTAAGATGCTTGGCGCGCTGGTTGCCGGTATGGGCATTACGCTCATCACGCAGCTTTTACTGCCGCCGGTCTTTATTCATTACTATGGCGTGAGCAAATATGGTGAGTGGCTCGTCCTTTCGGCAGCCCTCGGCTATCTCTCCACGTTGAACTTCGGCATCACCTCTTATGCGAGCAATGAACTGACGATGCTGCGCAAACGCGGGGAGATGGATAAGTACCGTGAGCTTCAAGGGAGCACACTGGCGCTGCTCCTTGGCATGATTGGTATCGGGCTGGCAATTACCTCCGCGGTCTTTCTTTTGCCGCTAGCCAAGTTGCTTCACTTGTCCACGATCTCGCCGCCGGAAGCACTGTTGACTGCCTTTTTTCTAGGCATTCAAGCAATGGTCAATATCCTCGCAATTTATTACATCAACTTGTTTATGGTTGTGGAAGAGGCGCACCGCGGTTGGGCATGGGACAATGCCCGGAGGTTGGGTACGACGCTCATCTGTGTTCCCCTTGCAATGCTTGGCGTCCGGTTCTCTTTCATCGCCATGGGCCAGTTTGGCGCGGCCTTGATTACCACCCTGCTCACTATCTACGATCTCAAGCGGCGGATGGGCGCCCTTCCCCTTGGCCTGGAGGGTGCAAATTGGAAGAAAGCAAAGGCAAGCCTTGCGCCCAGTGGCTTGTTCGCCATGATCTTCGCGCAGCATTTCCTTGTGTTCCAGGCTCCGGTGATCATGCTGCAATGGATTCTTGGACCGTCGGTCGTGGTGCTTTTCAGCATCAGCCGTACGATTCTTTCCACTGCCCGGCAGATGTTGACGGCGATTTCATCGTCCATCGCTCCGGAAATCACTTTCAGCTTTGCCGAACGAGATCTTAAGAAGCTCCTGAATATCCTTCACTATTCTGAAAAGATTGTTTTTGCCGGGATTCCAGTTGCCAATCTCGGCGCATTTCTGTTGTCGCCCATACTGCTTCAACTCTGGCTGCACAAGCCAGACCTCTTCGACCCGATTACGTATGGACTGATGGCGCTGATTTCCGGTGCAATGAGCATGCGGGAGCACAAGCAGTTCTTTCAATTTTCGACCAACACGCATAAACGGCTTTCGATGATCGTCTTCTTTGGCAATATTCTGATGATTGCCGTCAGTATTCCGATTACTCAGAAGTTTGGCCTGCACGGGTTCATGGCCATTTGGTTGATCTCTGAGATGTCGCAAATGGCGCTCCTCTATCCTGAAAACAGGAAGCTATTCCATAACGATCCCTCAATCAACTTTATTCCGGTGCTCAAGCTTGCCCTGGTGATGCTGGTGTCCTTGCCAATCTGTGTCGTCGGTGTCGACTACGCCCGGCAACGCTCATTGCTTCTGGTCGGCACGGTCGCAATAGTGGGAATGTTGATGCTCGTTGCCGAGTCATATTTTGTCTTTGGGCTCAAGGGCGTCTGGGGCCAGTTTCGGCTCAGGATGCAGTATTCAGCAGATAAACTTGCAGGCCAAGAAAAGGCAATATAGGATGTGGCCAAAACTTTTCAGACCCGATGTTCTTTTTCTGATTGGCGCCTTACAGGCCATCATTCCGTCCCTGCTTTTGGTGGGTACTGGGGTCAATGCAGGTTATCGCAGCGGCGTTTTATATGGTCCGGTCATCATCTGGGTTTTGGGCTACATTTCCTTCTGGGCAGGTACTCGTTTGGTGCGGCGAGGAAAGCCGCATACGCGATACCCGGCGATCCCTTTATCGCTCGGTGTTATTAAGCTCGGCTTAGTCATGCTATCGCTGGTGTGCCTGATTGAAATATACGGCGCCACCAAAGTGTACGGAGGCATCCCGTTGCTTGCCTTTGCTTCCGGCCAAATGGATGCGTCCGACACCAATCTGCTGGAAACCCAGTCCGGATTCGGACAGTTGGGTGCTCTGACCCTCACGGTTAGCTTGCTTACTGCTTTGGTCTTCATCTTGATCATGAAAGCAAGACGCGCAGGGGTCTCAGCGGTTCCATGGATCGGCAGCGCGTTGCTCATTGACATTTTTGCCACAATGATCAACGGGAAGAGACAGGGCATGCTGATGACCGTAATGTTTATCGTTTGCTGTTCGACGGTGGCCTTTGGATCTCCGTCGGCGGCAATTGAAAGTTTCTTGCCCTGGAACCCTGGAAGAAAAACAAAACTCATTTTTGGAGCAGCCGTATGTGTATTCGTCTTGAATGCCATAAGTGGATTGGCGGCAATCCGTAGCCTAGGGGCTATGAATTTCTCGGCTGTTGACAATTTATTGCTGTACTACGGATTTCCAGTGATGAATATGGAAGAGCAATGCAGAGTGGCTGATGGTTTGGGGCCGATGGAATTCAAGCCGCTTGGCATAGTCAAGACGCTGCTTCCCGCGAAGTCTATCGATCGGGATAGTACTCTCCTTGGCGCGGATCCACCCAGGATAGAGGTCACCTCGCCCAGCGGCTTCTATGAACGCATTCAATGGGATACGGGCCCCTTCGGGATCGTTTTATTCTCGTTATGCTGCGGCGCTTTCTGTCAAACTGTCTACTACCGTGCGTTTTTGGGGTATGGGTCATTGCTCGCCTATGGTCTTATTGCATGGGCGCTCTTTTCCGCGCCGCTTTACAATCACTTCCTGAACCTGCTGTATTTCCCACTTCCAGCACTTATCTTCTGGGGAGTGTCAGGATCGGCAAGGCTATATATGGAAGTATTCAATGCAAAGCAACACCCGATGCAGGACGTCCAATGAAGGTTCTTTGCGCTTTTGGGAAGTATCAATACGGCGATACAACGCGCGGGGTAGGCATCGAGTACGAGGCCTTTATTCCTGCCCTGCAAAGACTTGGACACGAGGTTCGGCATTTCGAAACCTGGGACCGGTTTCAATACCCGACATACGCGCAACTAAATCATGCATTGTTAGCGGAAGTGAAGAAGTATCAACCCGACGTTGTCTTCACCGTGCAGAGGGATTATGAGATCTGGACTGAGACTCTGGAGGCCATTCAACGCCAGGGGAAAGCTGCTCTCGTAACATGGACGACGGACGACTCCTTTAAATTCCACACGGTCTCAAAGTACATTGGACCCTACTATGACGCCATCAGCACGACGTACGACTATCGCGTTCCCGACTACAAAGCTGCCGGGATTGAGGGCGTCTATTCCACACAATGGGCTGCAAACTCACACTGGTTGAACCCTCCCATACCCGCGCGAGATTGCCAATATGGCGTCTCTTTCATAGGCGCTTCGTATGGAGCCCGAGCTGAAGTGGTGGAGAAGCTGGAACGAGCAGGGATTCATGTTGAGTGTTTCGGCTTTGGCTGGCCGAATGGTTCGATTTCTACTGACCAGATACCCATTGTGATGCGGAATAGCGTGATCAGCCTGAACTTCAGCGCGGGCTTCAAAAGCGATGAAGGAAATGCCAGGCAAATCAAGGCACGGACGTTTGAAGTTCCCGGCGCCGGCGGGTTCTTGCTAACGGATCCAGCGCCCGGACTCGGCGAGGTCTATCAAATCGGGCAAGAGATTGAAGTCTATGATAGCTATGAAGGGTTGGAGCAGAAGAGTCGGTATTATCTTGAGCATCTCGATGTGCGCGACAGCATCGCACGTGCCGGCTATCTTATCACTGCGCGCCGCCACACCTATGAGCAGAGACTCGAAGGACTAATAAAGTTTTCGTTAGAAAGGCGAAGGTTGCGGATTCACAAACAAGAGTCGCCTGCGCTTGCGGTAAAAGACAGCACCGTAGAAGGTCTTCCTTTGCCGAAACTGGGGATTGGTCTTCGCTCTTTACGATTGTGTCTGGTGAAGGCGTGCAGCATCGTGTGGGGGCCGCGCAGGGGCCCCAAGGGGGCCAGGCAACTCGTCTTTGAGGCTTCGCGCAGAATATATGGCGTTGGGACATTCGGCGCCAGGAGCATCCCAGGAAGGATGTTCCCTTATGTCTAGTGGATTGCAAAGCGCAGGCAAACGAGCCGTTTCGATTGTGATTCCCTTTTACAACCCAGGGTCGTTCTTTCTTCCGGCTCTGCAGTCTGTTTTCGCGCAAACATTTACGGACTGGGAGCTGCTGCTTATCGATGATGGCAGCAAGGACGGTTCGCTGGAGATCGCGTCGCGCCTGGAAGACGAGAGAGTGAAGGTGTTCGCCGATGGCGCAAACCGTGGACTTAGTTATCGCCTGAATCAGGGTGCTCAGTTGGCATGCGGGGAGTATCTGTTTCGGATGGATGCGGATGACATTATGCATCCGGAGAGGCTGGGCCTGCAGTTGGCTGTGTTGCAGGCTTCGTCGCGTGAGACTGTTGTGGGAACGGCCTGCTATTCGATTGATATGAACTCCAAAGTTGTTGGATGGCGTCCGGTCAATTCCAGTCAAAATACGGGCTTTGCGGCGCGTCACTCCTTCATTCATCCAACCGTAGCCGCGACCACATCCTGGTTTAGGAAGAATCCATACTCCGAGGAATACATCTACAGGCGGGCGGAAGATTCGGAGCTATGGTGTAGAACCGCAACCTCTGCGGAATTCAAGTGGATCGAGCGACCTCTCTTCTTTTATCGGGAAATAGGGGTCTTTTCGCTGGGTAACTACTTGGCAGGAGAGGAGGCTCTTCTCGAGTTGATCCGGAGGCTAGAACACGGACTTCCACGCCGTTGGATTCTGGGGGCGAAGGAACTGGTCAAGATTGGCCTCTTCCGGGGCCTAGCTGCTCTCCATTGTAACGATCTGATTGTTCGACATCGATACCGCAAACTGCTTCCGAACGGATTGGAAGAAGCAGAACGGGCGATCAGTCTGGTAATGCAGACGGCACTCCCGACAGGATACGGCGAATGAGGCAAAGCTAAATGGTTGAATTAGACTTGAGGTCTGCCAGCTCCAGCCAGTCTTTCCAGGAGGCCGGTTGTCTTCGAATCGCTCTGCTGGTGGAGTCTTCGTCGGCAGGCGTCGGCCGCCACGTAATCGATCTAACTTGTGCTCTTCTGGAATCTGGACACAGCGTTCACCTGCTTTACTCCAGTCGCCGCATCGACGGCCGATTCTCGAAAGGGCTCGCGCAACTAGCCCCCTCAAGAGCGAGGACATGCGCAGTTGACATGCGTCATGGCCTTCATCCCGCCGATGCGATAGCGATTTGGCGTGTCCGGTCGTACTTGCGGGCGAATGGTCCCTTCGATATTCTTCATTGCCACAGCACAAAGGCAGGCCTTGTCGGCCGTCTCGCTGCGGTGGGTATGGGTTGTTGCATTTTATATACCCCGCATGGGCTTGTTACGAATGCGCCTTTCCGGAGCCGCGGATATCGCGCTTTGGCAGGTTGGTTGGAGCGCGGCTTAGCCCTTCTTGGAGATGTTATTCTCTGTAACTCAGAAGGAGAAAAGCGGCACGCCGAAGAGGTCGGGCTTCCTTCTACTAAGCTATGCGTGATCCCGAATGGGATTGATACTTCCGAAGCGGGATTGTATGTCGAGGATCGGGCGGCAATGCGGGCCAGGTTGTCGCTCAACGAAGCGGATATTTGTGTCGGATTTGTCGGCCGCATGATCCCGGGGAAAGGTCCTGGCGTGCTCCTGGAAGCCTTTGCACTCGCGCAGCGCACCGTGGCTTGCTCAGCGAAGCTTGTGTTTGTCGGGAGCGGGCCAGAAAGCTCCGTATTGCAGGGCAGAATTAACCTGCTTGGGTTGCGAGAGCATGTAATCATGGCCGGGGAACTGCACGGTCTACAGGCAATGTCCGCGTTCGATATTTTTGTTCTTCCAAGTTTGTCAGAGTCCTTTTCCTATGTCCTGCTTGAAGCTTTGGCTATAGGGCTTCCTGTTATCAGTACAGATGTCGGCGCGGTAGATCAGCTCGTTCATGAGGGATGTAATGGTTTGATCGTCAAAATATCCGCGCCTGAGCAGTTGGCAGACGCGCTGCGCAAACTGCTTTCGGATTCGAAACTACGCAGCAGAATGGGCGACGCCTCAAAAGAGCTGGCGCGTCAATTTTCGTTGGAAGAGATGGCTCGCAGGGTTGTGGAAGTTTACCGCGCGTTGTTGTCCTGATACGGCTTACACCGCGAGCCATTCGCGAGCATTCGCTGCAATTTGACAGTGCAATCTTCCAGAGCAAAATGGCGGACTTTATCGGAGCGGACCATGCGCGATCAGGTATACTTCTGTTGGCAATCGGAATTCATGGAGGGCCCGAGCCAATAAACCGATTTCTGCTTAGTACCGAAACCATGTGATTCCAGAATGCTGTTCAAGGCTTGGGGAACTACCTGTCCATGCAAACATGGTACTTGCAATCATAATGGCCTTCCACAACAAACAAGGTTAGCGCGCTTCGACGGGGGGAGCTTTGTGAACGCATCAATCAGAAACATCTACATATACAAGCTTTTAGTCCTGATGCGGGATTATTTGCAGTGGAAAGAACGCGGCTTTGAAAGTCCAAGCCCATTCTACATCAAGCAAGCCGTTATTCTTCGCAATGGCTTTAGCAACGCAACATGGATTGAAACTGGGACCTATCTTGGACAAACGACACGCGTGCTTTCGAAGCACGCGACGAAGGTGTACAGTCTGGAACCGGAACCCACGCTCTTTGCCAATGCGCAGAGTCTGTTTCGTAACATTAGCAACATTGAAATATTAAATGGCACGAGCGAAGAGGTACTACCTTCGTTACTTCCTAAAGTACACAACGATGTAAATTTCTGGCTCGATGGACATTACTCTGCCGGGCCAACATTCAAAGGTGAAAAAGATACTCCAATCATTGAAGAGCTTAGAGAAATAGCTAACAATCTGAGCCATTTCAGGAATGTTTGCGTACTCATTGACGATATTCGGTGCTTCACTACGGAGCAGGCTGAGTATTCTAGTTATCCTCGACTAGAACTTTTGGTTGATTGGACACGAGAAAACAATTTCCGCTGGCACATCGAGCACGACATTTTTGTTGCCCGGAGGTCAATAAGGCTAGACCAATCCCGCAGAATAAGAGCGGACTCGTGAGTGGACGTGACGTTGTTGAGTGTACCGAGTCCGTCCATCTGGCGCTTACTGCGGCGCGCGCGACTACTGGGGCGCGACGAGCTGGTGGGCGATGGCGAAGAGTGCGAGTTCGAGGCGGGTGGAGACGCCGGTTTTGTCGAATACGTTGGAGAGGTGACGCTTGACGGTCTCTTCGCTCAGCGTGAACTGTTTGGCAATGTCGCGGTTGCTGCACCCTTCGACGATGGCGCCGACGACTTCAAGCTCGCGCGGGGTGAGGCCGTAGGTTTTGCGCTGCGGCACCTGGGCCTGTTGCATGAGGTCGTGAAGCGCGGAGACCAGATTGATGACTCGCTTGCCGCCGATCCAGTAGTCGCCGCCGTAGACGGTGCGGATGGCAATCTGGAGATGGCCGGCGAGAGCGTCCTTGAGCACGATGCCGCGAGCGCCGATGTGGAGCGCCTCAATGATCTGCTGGGTAGTGATGAGCGAGGTAAGTAGGATGATTTTAACAGTGGGCGTTCCCGCCATGATGGCGCGCATGGCCTCAAGGCCGGGCAAGCGGGGCATCTGGACGTCGAGGAGCAGGATGTCGGGCTGCAGCTCGAGAGTCTCGGTGATGGCTTCGTCGCCGTCCGAGGCTTCGCCCACCACTTCGAAGCCGCTCTCTTCAGAGAGCATGTTGCGCACACCGATGCAGACTACAGGATGATCATCTGCCAGCACGATTCGGATCGGTCTGTCCACTTGAGCAGTTAGCCTCCGGATGCCCGGACGTTCCCGGCGACGTCTTTGAAGACAAGTCGCCGGATGGTTTTGAAACAGGCAATCCCTATGCCGGAAATTCTACCTCAAGCATACGCGCCAGGTTGAGAGCGGCGGTATGCAAATCGGCGAGAACGGGAAGGTTGTTATCTAAATGGTTACGGTTGCGTCCCTGGGACAAGGCGCCGTCGCCGCCATGGCTGCTCGCGGTAGTCGCTTCCATAGGGCGTCGGTCGCCGGGGGCCCCGGTCCGGCGAGGGCCGGCCTGGCCAGAATCCAGCGCACCGGACTCGAGGACTGCGCCGAGTCGGGCGGCTTGGCGCGCGCCGGCCATGCCGCAGCCTCCCTTAATGGCGTGACCAATGCGGCGGATCTCGGCGGCGTCGCCCTGTGCGATGGCGAGTTGAAGCATGGGCAGCCGTTTGGCAAGATCGGCGACGATAGCGGAATAGATTTGGCGCACTGCGGCGTCGGGCATGATCTGGCGAAGCTGAGCCAGGGTTTCAGCATGCACGACCGGCTCATCGGAAGCTAATTCCAGATTGGCACTGGCCGTTTGGAGATCGCGGCTGGGCCGGGCTGAGTCTTCTTCGAGCAGTCTGCGCAAGGCGCCGGGTTCAAACGGCTTTAGCAGGAATCCGTCGCTTGCGTCCGCCACGTCGTCTGGAGCGTCGCTGGCGCTGATGGCGTACACGCGGGCATCGGTGCGGGCTCGGAGCGCCTTAATTAGCGGGATTCCGCTGAGGCCGGGCATCTGGGCGTCCAACAAGATCACGCCGGGAACGCATTGTCTTGAGGCGAGAAGGTCCAGCGCCGCAGTTCCGCCGGCCGCGGTATGGACGTTAAAGCCGCTCATAGTAAGTACGGTGGCCATGACTTCGCGGCTGACCATATCGTCGTCAATCAGCAGGACTGGGGGAAAGCTCCGCTGGGCCTCAAAGTTGAACATGGGTCTATTGTGCCATCTACGTGGGCAGATGTGTGCCGAAAATATGGCATCTGCGCCTTGCGAAGGTAGCTAAAGTCACAATCTCGGTCCGCTTTGGGGCAACGCCCATGCAGGAATGATTGGCGAGGGACCGGCGATGAGGCTGAGTTTGGCCGTATCGATTCAAAAAAGCCGGAGAATTTTCCGGGCAAGACCGGACTTCAGTTGCCGATGACCAGCACCTGGAAGCTGCCGTTCACTGGAGCGGGCTGGAGTGAGCCGATGCCGCCGGGTTTGGCAAGATTCACTCCCAGCAGATCGGTGACCAGGTAGACCTCGCCTGTGGCAGGATTGACGGCCAGTGTGCGCGCGCGCTGACGGGTGGGCAAATCCTGAATCACCGCATAGGTGTCGGTCACGTCCTGGCGAATCACGGTGAGGCTTCCCTGGGCGCCTCCGTTGGCGGTGTAAATGAGCGAGTGGTTTGGGTCGTAGGCGATGGCATCCGTGCCGGGGCCGGTGGGGAGCGAGGCCACAAACTGGCCGGAGGAGGCGTTGAGCACCACCATCTTCATGTTATTGCAAGCGGCGAACAGGCGCTGATGGTCGTGATCGACGGCAAGGCCGCTGGATTGCGGACAGTCCGGGCCCAGGGTAAAGATGTTCATGCGGTTCTGGGCGGAACTGGGCATCTGAGACTCGCGGCTCCAGTCGAGAATCTGCGGAGTGGCAGGCTGCCTGCGCGGGTCGGATGAGGATGAAGCAGTTGGGTTGCGCAGAAAGGTCGCGATCGCCCCGGCATCGAGGTGGGCAATCTGGTTGCGATTGACGATGCTGATGAAAACCTGGCCGTTGCCGTCGGTCTGCGCAAAGCCAAGTTGGCCGGGCATGAGGATTTCGCCGAGCGGCTGGCGGGTTTGCGTGTCGATGACGGTGACCGAAGTCTTGATTTCGCTGTCGCGGTTCGGCTGCTGGTTTTTGTTTTGCGGGAAAGCGCCAGCGGCCGCGGTGGTGCAGATGGCGAAGAGCAGGCGGTTCTGGGGATCGAAGACCACGGCGCGGGGCGAGGGTCCGGTAGGAATGCTGGCCACCACCTGGAGGGAGCGGCGGTCAAAAATCTTGACCTGGCCGGCGGGGCCGTCGCTGACGTAGCCGAACTCGCCAGTCTCGTCGAGGGCGATGTCGTGGGCCTGACGCAGGCCGGCGACCTGGCCGATGACGGCGCCAGTCTCCACATCGACCACCTGGACCACGGGTCCGTGGGCGATGAAGAGCTTGAGCGCGACGGGGTCCAGGGTGAGGTAGTCCCAGTTACCGACGCCGCCGATGATCCAGGTCTTCTTGATGGAGTAGGGGTGGTCGGGGAGAGCCGTGGCGCCGGGAACCTGCTGCGCGTGGAGGGACGTGGGGAGGGCGGCGCTTATGAGGAGGCAGAGAATGAGCGGGCAGAGGTCGGAGGCTCTCTTCATCGTGATTGACTCCTGCAGAGATAGATGCGCGGGACGCGGCGGGCGCTCGCAGAATTTGTGAGCATGGCAGCGATCGGTAAGTCAACGCATCCGCGCCTGTCAATCCAGGAAGGTTACATAGGGCCGCCAGGGGCCTACTGCGTCGCGGTATTCGCCGGCCATGGTTTTCATGATTTGCGAGATGTGGCCTAAGTCGTGAACGACCCACGCGGCTAATAAGTTGGCCAATGTAACTGGACCTAACTCGGGATGCAGGCCGGGGAGAGTTAGTTGGCGGGCCTGAAGGTCAAGGTCGCGGAGGGTTTGAAGACTCAGGCGGCGTTGCTCGGCAAACTCGGCCAGTAACTCTTCAACGGGTTTGCTGGCGATAAGTGGTTGAAAGGCGAAGCGGTCGAAGGGGTCGAATGCTCTTGTGGCCTGGTGGTCGAGGATGATTTGAATGCGGGGGATCCAATCGGTTTGTTCAGCGTGCATCAGGTGACCAAGCACATCGATGGCGTTGAAGGACTCAGGGGATTTCCGGCAGTTCAACCATGCTGGGGATTTGCCTCGGAGCAGGGCGTTGAGAACGTCGGGAGTCTGGGTCAGGACTTCGAGAGCCTGGTCGATTTGGAGTTGCATTTTGAAAGCTCCTGCGAGGGATTGTAAGCGTTGGGGAGGGAAGGAAAATCATGGCCGTGCTCTCCCGCCCGTGCCGCAATAACAAGTATGCGGCATGGGTGGGAAATCCGGCTGGCGCCCAGAGGGACACACGGATTTTGATGGACCGTTCGGCGCGTTGCTTTACTGAATGCGCTCGAAGCGGAAGGCGGCCTCGCGCAGGGCGTGGCTGATAGCCGTGATGTGAGTTGCGCCGCGGGTCTCGAGGGTGACGTCGATGACGGTTTCGCCGAGGCTAACTCCATAATACGCTCGGTTATGGATGGTCTCGACGATGTTGGCGCGCTCGCGAGCGAGGATTTGAGTGAGAGAGAGCAACGCGCCGGGACGATCCTGCAGGTAGATGCGAACGCGGAGCAGGCGACCGTCTTTGACGAGTCCGCGCTCAATGATCTTGGCCAGCAGCGAAACGTCAATATTGCCTCCACAGACGAGGACGACGGTGCGGCGATGGCGAAGATTGGTTTTGGACTGCACGACGGCAGCGAGAGCGGCTGCGCCGGCGCCCTCAGCGAGGGTCTTCTCCTGCTCAAGAAGCAAGAGGATAGCGCTGGCGATTTCTTCATCGTCCACGGTGACGATTTCATCGACGTAGCGGGAGACGAGCGGCAGCGTGAAGTCGCCGGCGCGGCAAACGGCGATGCCGTCTGCGATGGTGGCCTCGGCGGCGATCGTGACCGGCGCGCCGGCTTCGCGGGCGCGCAGCATGGAGGGCAGCTTCTCAGGCTCCACACCGATAACGCGGATTTTTGGATTGGTTTCTTTGAGGGCGCAGGCGATGCCGGCGATGAGGCCGCCGCCCCCGATGGGGACCACCACGGCTTCGATGTCTGGCACCTGCTCAAGCAGTTCGAGGCCGATGGTGCCCTGCCCGGAGATGACGTCGGGGTCGTCAAAAGGATGAATGAAGGTGCGGCCCTCTTCCAGGTGCCGGCGCAGGGCTTCATCGCAGGCTTCGTCGTAGCTTGCGCCGTGGAGAATCACTTCGGCTCCGTAGCCGCGCGTGGCGGAGACCTTGATTTGCGGCGTGGCCAGCGGCATAACGATCTGGGCGCGAATGCCGCGGGCGGTAGCGTGGAAGGCGACGCCCTGCGCGTGGTTGCCGGCGCTGGCGGCGATCACGCCGCGTTCGCGCTCGGCCTTATTGAGAGTGAGCAGCTTGTTCAGCGCGCCACGCTCTTTGAAGGATCCGGTGCGCTGGAGATTTTCAAGCTTCAGGTGGAGGGGCAGCCCGGTGAGCTCGGAAAGATGGTGAGAAAGCTGGCAAGGCGAAACATGGATGGCGTCGCCGATGCGGGCGCGTGCGGCCTGAATGCTGGAAAGAGACACAGATTCCACGGGAGTTCTCCTTTATGAAACGAGAGGAACAAAACGAAAAGACCGGAATGCGGCAAAAAATAAAACCACCATCCGCGCTTGCGGGTGGTGGCCTGGGTGGTGCTCAATCACAAAACTGGTTTGTCAGGCTTCTTTTCCCGCGCGCAGATTGGAGCCGCTAATTCGCATGGCGGGAATCGACGGTGCGATGCACAGGACCGGGGCGAGGTTCGTGTTGGCGCTGGAGGTTTGCATGACGTTGAGGCAAGTAGAGCAGAGGGATCGGGGGTGCGTCAAGGAGCGGGCGATACAATGCCCTCAAGGATGCGCATTGCGATTTGCGCGCTTGCGCGCGTGGGGTTCGCTTGCGAGATCAAATGCGGCGTTGACGAGGGCGATATGCGAGAAGGCCTGGGGAAAGTTGCCGACCAGTCGTTTGCGGTCGATGTCGTATTCCTCCGACAGCAGGCCCAGGTCGTTTCGCAGCTTGAGCAGGCGCTCAAACAACGCGCGGGCATCGTCCACGCGACCGATGGCCTTGAGGCTGCTGACCATCCAGAAGCTGCAGGCCAGAAACACGCCTTCTCCGGGCGGCAGGCCGTCTTCGACCTTGGCCGTGTTGTAGCGCATCACCAATCCCCCTGGCATGAGTTCGCGTTCAATTGCTTCCACGGTTCCCTTGACGCGTGGATCGCTGCCGGGCAGAAATCCGACTACGGGCATCAGCAGCAGGGCAGCGTCGAGCTGCTCTGAGCCGTAGGCCCGCACAAAGCAATTTTTCTTTTCGTTGAAACCCCTGGCGCAGATTTCGCTATGCAGCGTGTCGCGTATCGTCTTCCATTTTTCCACCGGTGCATCGTACTTGAGTTGCTCGGCAAGCAGCACGGCGCGATCGAACGCAACCCAGGCCATCATCTTGGAATAGGTGAACTGCTGGGGCCCTCCGCGCGTTTCCCAGATGCCTTCGTCCGGCTCCTGCCAGATGGTTTCCAGATGGTCGAGCAGCAGAGCGAGTACGCGGAAATCATCCTCTGTATGACGGCCCATGCGCTGCTGGGCGTGGAAGAAGCTGTCGAGCATCTCGCCATAAATATCGAGCTGTACTTGCCCCGCGGCCGCGTTCCCGATCCGCACGGGGCGCGAGTTTTCATATCCGGGAAGCCATCCGGCTTCCCACTCGACGAGCTGGCGTTCGCCTTTCAGGCCGTACATGATCTGCACCTGCTCCGGACTTCCGGCGAGCGCGCGAAGAAGCCAGTCCTGCCATGCGGCCGCTTCGTCGAAGTAACCGCCGTTTGCCAGGGCAAGCAGCGTGAAGGTGGTGTCGCGGAGCCAGCAATAACGGTAGTCCCAGTTGCGCACGCCGCCGATCGCCTCAGGCAGAGACGTGGTCACGGAGGCGACTATGCCGCCAGTGGGGCTATAGGTCATCGCCCTCAGCGTGATCAGGGAGCGCTCGACGGCATCGCGATATTTGCCTTTGTAATTGAGCCGCCCAGCCCAGTGGCGCCAGCGTTGTTGGGCGTCTGTGAGGGACTGCGCGGCATCGATCTTTCGGGGATTGGGCTTGTATGAGGTTCCATAGGCTAGCGAGAACGTCACGCGTTCGCCCTTGCAGACCGTGAAGTCGGCAACCGTCTTCAGATTTTCTCCATGCACGGGAATGGATGCGCGCAGAACAGCGAGGTTGGGTCCGGCAATGGCGCGTACTCCGCCTTTGATGTGTGTCACCCAGGGCACCGTTCGACCGTAGTCGAAGCGAAGCGCCAGTTCCATGCGCACCGCGATCTTGCCGCGCAGGCCTTCGACGATCCGGACGATATGGGAGTTGCGCTGCCGAACGGGCATGAAGTCGATCAGGCGAAACGAGCCATCGGCATGCTTGAAGGTGGTTTCGAGAATCAGCGTGTGAGGGCGATAGCGGCGCGTGGTGGTCCATTCGCCTTCGGCCGGGGAAATTCTCCAGTAGCCATTTTCTTCCGTGCCGAGAAGAGACGCTAAGCAGGCTTCGGAAGAGAAATCCGGCCAGCAGAGCCAATTGATGGAGCCGTTCTTGTCGACCAGCGCGGCGGTCTCGCAATCGCCGATCAAGGCATAGTCTTCAATTTTCGCAGCCATATTGGTTGGATACTTTCCTGGACGTCCTCTCCGCAGGGCCGGGCGCGCGCCTTTGCTACGTGTCCCCATCCTGCGAGTCGCCTTTCAATTGGATGCGGGACTCGTCGCATACGCCCTTGGATGCGCGATATTTTAAGTGAGCTTCAAGCGAAATCATGGCTCTCATCGTATGCTACTTTATGTGACCATGCGGCATTGTATTCCGCGGGACGAACGACGGCGCCGCCTGGCCCGTACAGTTTCCATCTTGATTCTGGCGGCGGCAGCCGTTGCGCCGGTGCGCGGGCAGGCAGCGGCGCCAGCAGCTGCTCAAGAGGTTCCGGCGGCGGGGGAGCCAATTGCGATCACGCTTGAAGAGGCGATCCGCCGGGCGGAGGCAAGCGAGCCGTCGTACGCAGCTTCGTCGGCGGAGAGCCGTGCGTCGGCGCTCGATCGGTCGATCGCGCGGGCGGGTCTGTTGCCGAGCGTGGCCTACAACAACCTGGGGCTTTACACGCAAGCCAACGGGTTGCAGAGCCAGGCGGCGCAGGGTGAAGGCTTGCAGCCCTTGCCAAAGTTCATCGCCAACAACTCGATTCGCGAGTATTCCAGCCAGGCGGTGGTCAACGAAACGCTGGGGCTGGGGCAGTTTGCCGGGGTTCGGCGGGCCGATGCGGCGGCGGCTCGGGCGGCGGCGGAGCTGGAGATTGCGCGGCGCGGGCTGGTGGCGGCGGTGACGGGCATGTTCTACGGCTCGCTGGCGGCAGATCATAAGGTCTTGGTTGCCGAGCGCGGCCGCAGGGAAGCGGCGGAGTTTTCTAAACTGACCAGCGACCGCGAACAGGCGCGCGAATCGGCCCGCGCCGATGTGGTGAAGGCGCAACTGGTTGAGCAGCAGCGGGAGCGCGATCTTGAAGATGCGCGAGTGGCGGCTGAAAAGGCGCGGCTGGAACTGGGCGTGTTGCTTTTTTCCGATCCGCGCACCTCGTATGCTCTGAAGGCGGCGGAGGATGCCGCGCCGCTGCCCTCGCGGGAAGATGTGGAACAGGCCGCGGCGAAGAATAATCCCGAGTTGAAGAGCGCGCTGGCGGCGCTGGGTGTGAGCAACGCAGATGTGGAGGCGGCGCGGGCTGCGTATCTGCCCGATCTGGGGTTGAACGTGAGCTACGGTATCGACGCGCCGCAATTTGCGGTGAATGGACCGGACCGGGCGCGCAACCTGGGCTATTCGGCGAGCGTCACACTGGACATTCCGGTGTGGGACTGGCTTTCGACCGAGCACAAGGTAAAGCAGAGCGAGATCCGCCGCGATGCCGCGCGGGTGGCGCTGACCGCAGCGCAGAGGCAACTGATCGCGCGGCTGGACGAGGCATATTCCGAGGCTGCGACGGCGCGCGATCAGCTTGCCTCATTGGAAGCAAGCGCGGCCACGGCCGCCGAGAGCCTGCGGCTGACCAAGCTGCGCTACAACGGCGGCGAGGCCACGGTGCTGGAAGTGGTGGATGCGCAAAGCGCCTTTGTGCTGGCGGAGAACGCTCGCGAGGACGGAAGAGTGCGCTACGAGACAGCGCGGGCCGATCTGGAAACGCTGAAGGGGACGATGTGAGCCGATGACAAGCAGGAAGATGAGCATAAATGAGATTCCTAAAGCGCGCTCTTCACGAACGCGCTGGATTTTGCTTGGGGTGATGGCGCTGCCGCCTGTTCTTGTGCCGGGCTGCAAGAAGGAAGCGCCGCCGGAGACGGTGGTTACGGTGCAGGCGGTGCATCCGGAACAGGGATCGATCGCCGAGCACATTACCGCCGACGCAGTGCTGAAGCCGCTGGCGCAGGCAGCGATTGCGCCCAAGATCAGCGCGCCGGTGCGGGAGTTCTACGTGCAGCGGGGATCGCGCGTGAAGGCGGGCCAGCTGCTGGCTGCGCTTGAGAACAAGGACCTGGCCGCGGCGGCGCTTGACAACAAGGGCGCGTACATGGCGGCGCAGGCTGCGTATGCAGCAGCGACCGGGGCGCAGGTGCCGGAGGACACGCAGAAGGCGGAGCTGGATGTGGCAGAGGCCAAGGCGAACCTAGACCTGAACCTGAGCATCGTGAAAAGCCGCAAGCAACTGTTCGCGGAGGGGGCGATTCCGGGCCGGGACCTGGATACGGCCACTGCCGCGCTGGTGCAGGCCCAGGCGGCCTACGACACGGCAACGAAGCATCTGGAACTGGTGCGCAGCGTGAGCCACGCAGCCGCGCTGAAGGCCGCGGAGGGGCAGTTGACCTCGGCGGAGGGCAAGGACAAGGGCGCTGAAGCGCAAGCGAGTTACGCGGAGATTCGCAGTCCGATCGACGGCGTGGTGACCGATCGGCCTCTCTACGCGGGCGAGACCGCGGCAGCCGGAGCGCCGCTGCTGACGGTGATGGAGACTTCAAGCCTGCTGGCCAAGCCGCACATCGCGCAGAGTCTCGCGCAACAGATGAAGGTTGGCGATGAGGCCTCGGTGAGCGTGCCGGGATTGACGGATCCGGTTGCAGCCAGGGTGATGCTGATCAGCCCGGCGCTCGACCCGGGGAGCACCACGGTCGAAGTGTGGCTCAGGATCGATAACAAGAGTGGGACGCTCAAGGTGGGAACGCCGGTGAAAGTTTCGATCACTGGAAGAACGGTCGCACAAGCATGGAAGATTCCTGCTTCCGCGATTCTGAGCGCGCCGGACGGCAGCAAATCGGTGATGGTGGTGGGCGCGGACGGCGCGGCGCACCCCAAGCCGGTGACTCTGGGCATCGTGGACGGCGAAGTGGCGCAAATAACAGGCGGCCTGTTGCCGTCGGATCTGGTGATCACCGTGGGCGGATACGGGCTGGAGGACGGCACCAAGGTGAAGGTGGGCGCGGCGGCGGATGACGACAAGGCGGCCGCCACCGGCAAGGGCGGGGGGGGCGACTGATGGCCAACGAAGCGTCCGGCCCTGCTTCCAGCCCCGAAGCCGGCCAGAAGCCCTTCTGGCTGGCGCGGTCCACGCGCACAATCTTTTTCTTTGCGGCGGTTCTCACCGCGGCCGGCATTTATTTTGCCTTCAGCGTGCCGATCTCGGTGTTTCCGGCTACGAATTTTCCGCGCGTGGTGATCGGGGTAGACAACGGCGTGATGCCTGTCGAGCAGATGCAGGTGACCATCACCAAGCCGATCGAAGACGCGGTCAACTCCGTGCCGGGGCTCAAGACCGTGCGCTCCACCACCAGCCGCGGCTCGGCCGAGGTGAGTCTGTTCTTCGACTGGAACCAGGATATGTACCGCTCGCTGCAACTGGTGGATGCGGCCCTGAGCAAGGTGGAGCAGGAGCTGCCGTCGACGGCCAGGATCACGACCAACCGGCTTACCTTTGCGACGTTTCCGATTCTCGGCTACAGCCTTACGTCCGGCACCGTGCCGCAGACGCGGCTTTGGGAGATTGCCACCTACGATCTGAAGCCGCCGCTGAACCGCGTGGACGGCGTGAGCACGGTGATCGTGCAGGGCGGCCAGGTGCCGGAGTTTCATGTGATTCCGAATCTGGCGCTGTTGCAGACCGCGGGGGTGACGATTCCGGACCTGGTGAACGCGATCCAGGCGTCGAACATCGTCGACTCCCCGGGCCTCTACCAGGCCAACCATCAGCTGATTCTGGCGCTGGTGGGCGCGCAGGTGCACAACGCCGACCAGCTGCGCCAACTGGTGGTGAAGACCACGCCGGCCGGGGCGCCGGTGCATGTGGCCGATGTGGCCACGGTGGAACAGGCCACCATGCCGGTCTACACGACGGTGACCGCCAACGGCAAAGATGCGGTGCTGATCAACATCGCCCGCCAGCCCTCAAGCAACACTGTCGCCGTGGCCGACGCTGTGGCGGCGCGGATTGTGGAACTGAAGCGCAAGCTGCCTGCGAACGTACGCCTCGAGCCGTTTTACGATCAGTCTCAGATTGTGCGCGACAGCATTGCCAGCGTGCGCGACGCGATCTTCATCGGCCTGGTTCTGGCCTGCATTGTTCTGTTCCTGTTCCTGCGCGACTGGAAAAGTTCGCTCATCGCGGGGCTGGTCATTCCCGTCACGGTCGCGGTCACGGTGCTGGTGCTTTGGACGATTGGGGAGAGCTTTAACCTGATGACGCTGGGCGGGCTCGCCGCGGCCATCGGGCTGGTGATCGACGACGCCATTGTGGTGGTGGAAAATATCGTGCTTCATCGGGACAGCGGCGAGCGCAGGTCAGACGCCGTGCGCAAAGCGCTGCATGAAATCACCAAGCCGCTTGTAGGCTCCACCATTACCCCGGTGGTTGTTTTTCTTCCGCTGGTTTCGGTGACCGGCGTGACGGGCAGCTTTTTTCGCGCGCTGGCCATCACCATGGCGGCGGCGCTGCTTACTTCGCTGGCGTTGGCGTTGACCTGGACGCCGGGGCTGAGCCTGGTGCTGCTGGGCGAGCGGCGCGCCGACGCTGCGGAGCATGACCACAAGCAAGGCCGGCTGATGGGCCCGGTGATCCGCGCGCATCGCCGGCTGCTGGATTGGTCGCTGGCCAAACCGTTGTGGCTCGGCGCAGCCTGCCTGCTGCTGGTGGCGGGCACCTGGGCCGGCTATCGGGCGCTGGGCTCCGACCTGCTGCCGGGGATGGACGAAGGCGGATTCGTGCTGGACTACATCATGCCCGCGGGCAGCTCACTGAGCGAAACAAACCGGGTGCTCGAACACGTGGAGCGCATTCTGCGCACGGCGCCGGAAGTGGAGAGCACCTCTCGCCGCACCGGCCTGCAGATGGGCCTGGCTCCGGTGACCGAGGCCAACACGGGTGACTTCACGGTGAAGCTGAAGGCCAAACGCAGCCGCTCGATCGACGAGGTGATGGAAGACGTTCGCGCGCAGATTAGAGCCACGGAGCCGGAACTGGACATCGAGTTTACCCAGGTGCTGCAGGATATGATCGGCGACCTGTCCAATGCGCCGGAGCCGATCCAGATCAAGATTTTCGCCAACGATCCGGCCCTGCTGGAGCAACTAGGGCCCAGAGTGGGCGACGCCATCGGCAAAATCGCAGGGGTGGTGGATGTGCAGAACGGCATCGAAAACACCATCAGCGGACCGGCAACCAATTTCCAGATCGATCCGCTAGTGGCCTCGCGACTCGGTTTCACGCCCACCGAAATTTCTGAGGACGCAACTGCGATCCTGGATGGAGTCAAGGCTACCGATCCGCTGATCGACAACGGACGTCCGTATTCGATTCGCGTGCGCCTGGGCGATGAGCACCGCTCTTCGCTTGACGCCATCCAGAACACGGTGTTCAACAGCAGCTCGGGCCACATTGCGACCCTGGGTTCATTGGCCGCAATCGAGCAGTTGCCGCCGCAGAATGAAGTCCTGCAAGAGAATCTGCAACGGCTTGTGGTAGTAACCGGACGCCTGGAAGGATCGGATCTGGGCAGCGCGATGGCCAAGGTCCGGCAGACGGTCACCGGGCTGCATTTGCCCCCTTCGGTGCGCGTCGAATACGGAGGCACCTACGAAGAGCAGCAGAAGTCCTTCCATGACCTGCTGCGAGTGTTGCTGCTGGCGCTGGCGCTGGTCTTCGGCGTGCTGCTCACCGAGTTCCGCAACTTCCCCGCGCCCATCGCCATTCTTACCTCGTCCGTGCTTTCCATATCCGGCGTGATCCTGGCCCTGCTGATCACCCGGACCACGTTCAATGTCGCCTCGTTCATGGGTCTGATCATGGTGATCGGCATCGTGGCCAAAAACGGCATTCTGCTGCTGGATGCGGACGAGAAGTTTCGCGCCGAGGGCGCGAGCGCGAAGGATTCCATGATGCGTGCGGCACAACGGCGGCTGCGGCCCATTGTGATGACCGCGATCGCCGCAGTCTGCGGAATGTTGCCGCTGGCCTTCGCGCTCGGCGCCGGCTCGCAGATGCTGCAACCGCTGGCCATCGCCGTCATCGGCGGACTCACCGTGTCCATGCTGCTCAGCCTGGTCGTGACACCGGTCGTCTATTTCCTGCTCACCCGCGACCGAGAGCCCGTTGCGGAAGAATCAGGCCTGTGAACCCCCAATCCTACGTTTCTCTGTAAGCTTGTTTGGTACAATTCAGTTGCGGGACATGGACAGATGTTCTCGCGTATTGGGTCGCCTGCAGCGGCATGGAAGGCAAGGTTTCAAGCTGCCCATGCTTTCCATTCATTGCGGAAATCGGTTGGAAACGGCACAAGCAATGGATGCAGGAGAAAAAATAGACAATAGCAAAAGTCAGCGGATTCCGAGACTTGTCCGTAAGTTTAGGAAAAGCAGTTGGGGACGTAGCTCAGTTGGTTAGAGCGCTGCCCTGTCACGGCAGAGGTCGCGGGTTCGAGCCCCGTCGTCCCCGCCATAAACCCAATAAATAGACGGGTTTACGGCAACCGAAAAGTGACAGCTAAAATCCTACGGCAGCGACCCGTCATCCCTTCGCCTCGCAACTCATAACGCACAAATCGAAGGGTCTTATGACCACCAAAGCAAAGCCGACTTAACAGCACTGATCCCCGAATGAAACTCTTAAGAGACAGATCCCAATGCTCTTGCGATCAACGCAGATCATACTTAAGCTCAAATTCAGATTCTCAATTTGAGCATTGTGCTGGTCGCGTAAACTGAAAATTCCGGGTAGGCCGGTCGACCGAGCCTGCTCGACTCATCGAGACTGATCCATGCTAGACCACCGCTCAGCCACAGATTGCTGCTAGGTGTAACGCTGATCCTGGCTTTCGGTTAGGAGTCCTCGACGCAAGGCCCTGCGCTTGATGAGCAGGAAGAATACCGGAACGAGAATCAGGACGTGGATCGTGGATGTAATCATTCCGCCGACAATAGGTGCGGCAATCGGTTTCATCACGTCGGATCCAATACCGGTTTCCCAGAGGATTGGCGCGAGACTTAGGATGACAGCCGCCACAGTCATCAGCTTTGGCCGCAGACGCTGTACCGCGCCTTCAATGACCGCCTGGTGAAGTGCATCCTCAGTCATTGACGAATTCTGCGCCAGGTGGCGCTGGAAGGCTTCATCCAGATACACGACCATCACTACGCCCGTCTCAACCGCAATGCCAAACAGTGCGATATAGCCGACCCATACAGCAACGCTGAAGTTATAGCCGAGCAGCCACTGCAAAAGCAGCCCTCCCGACATGGCATAGAGTGTGGGCACAATCAGCACCACGGCCTCGGTAGCGGATTTGAATACGAGATAGAGCAGCAGGAAGATGACGAAAAACACGACGGGCAGGATGATTGTGAGGCGCTGTTTGGCGCGCATCTCGAACTCGTACTCTCCGGCCCATCGCCAGGTATAGCCCGCCGGCAGAGCGACCTTTTGGTTCAACAACTTCTCGGCTCGATTTACAAAGCCCCCGTAATCATTGGTATTCAGATTGAGATAAACATAGCCGGTCAGCGCGCCGTCTTCGTCGCGAATCATGGACGGACCGCGGGAGTAGTAGATGCGCGCCACCTCACTGAGCGGGATCTGCTCCCCGGACGACGTCGGAATCAGGGCCTGCGACAGGGCTTCAGGATGGTCGCGGAAATCGCGCTGATAGCGCACGGCGATGGGAAAGCGCTCGCGGCCCTCCACATTCTGCGCAATGTCCGCCCCGCCGATCTCCGAGGTGATCACGCGCTGCACGTCGGCAACCGTCAAGCCGTACCGTGCGGCCACCGGCCGGTTCACTTCCACGTTGAGATAGAAGCCCTGCGAAACCCGTTCCGCAAAGACGGAGTTGGTCTCGGGCATGGTGGAAAGTATCTGCTGCATTCGCGCTCCGATATCCTCGATGCGCGCCAGATCGGGGCCCTGAATCTTGATTCCGACAGCGGTCTTGATGCCGGTCAGTTCCATGTCGAGCCGGTTCTCGACGGGCATGGTCCAGGTGTTGGTGAGCCCAGGGAATTGCAGCTTCTCGTCCATGTCGTGGATCAGCTTTTCGTAGGTCATGCCGGGGCGCCACTGATCGCGGGGCTTGAGCATGATGGTGGTGTCGTACATGTCGAGGGGCGCATTGTCGGTAGCGCTGTCCGAGCGGCCCACGGTACCGAATACCGTTGTGACCTCAGGAAAGGAGCGGATGATCCGGTCTTGTTCCTGCATCAGGGAAACCGCCTGCGTAATCGAGATGCCGGGCAGCGCGCTCGGCATGTAAAGAGCGGATCCTTCATACAGAGCGGGCATGAACTGGCTGCCGAGTCGGAAATAAAGAGGAACGGTTGCGCCCAGGAAGGCGAGGTTGAGTGCGATCACCACCTTCCAGTGCTTCAGGCACCAACGCAGCACGGGAAGATACAGGGCCTGGGTAATGCGCGCAGCCGGATTCTTTGACTCCGGACGCAGCTTGCCGCGCAAGCAAAACGGCATGAGCGCCGGAACCAGGGTGATCGAGAGGAGTGAGGAAAAGATGAGAACCAACGTCTTGGTCCAGGCCAGCGGCCGGAACATACGGCCTTCCTGAGCTTCAAGCAGAAATACCGGCAGAAAGGAAACCACGATAATGATCAGCGAGTAGAAAAGAGCTGGCCCCACTTGCTGCGCCGCGCCGATGAGAATGCGCCGCCGCTCCGCTTCGTCTGGGACATCGCTTCGCTCCGTAAGATGGCGGTATCCGTTTTCGACCATGACAATTGCCGCATCGATGAGCACGCCGACTGCCAGCGCCAAGCCGCCGAGCGACATGATGTTGGAGCTGACGTGAAGCAGGTACATGGGGATAAACGCCGCAAGAACTGCAATCGGGAGCATGAGTATGGGGACAAGCGCGGAACGGAAGTGAAAGAGGAATGCAATGCTGACGAAGCTCACGATGATTGCCTCGACAACAAGGTCCCGCTTCAGCGTGTGAATCGACTGGTCGATCAGCCAGGAGCGGTCATAAGCGGTCACAATCTCAACCCCGGCCGGAAGCGAAGGCGCGATCTCCTTGAACTTGGCCTTTACGCCGTTGATTACATCGAGGGCGTTCATGCCGTAGCGCATCACCACAATGCCGCCCACCGTCTCGCCTTGACCCTGCCAGTCAGCTGCGCCGCGCCGTTCTTCGGGGCCGAAGGAAACGGTGCCCAGATCCTTCACAAGCACGGGCGTCCCGTTCTTCGTCGCGACTGGAACATTTTCGAGATCGGAGAGCGACTTCAAATAGCCGAGGCCGCGGATCATATATTCGGCGCCGTTCATGTCCAGAACATCTCCACCGACTTCATTGGTACTCTGCCGGACGCGGTCGATCACGGTAGAGGCGGAGATGCCATATGAGAAGAGCTTGTTCGGGTCGAGGTTCACCTGGTACTGGCGCACAAAGCCGCCGATGCTGGCGACTTCCGCCACGCCGGGCACGGTTTCGAGTTGATAGCGCAGAAACCAATCCTGAAGCGCGCGCAGTTCGGCCAGGCTCTTGCTGTGGCTGCGATCCACGATCGCGTACTCGTAGACCCAGCCTGCGCCGGTTGCGTCCGGACCGATGGCGGGATGCACGTCAACAGGGAGCTTGCCGGCAATCTGCTGCAGGTATTCGATCACGCGCGATCGCGCCCAATAGAGATCGGTCCCATCCTGAAAAATAACGAAGACATAGGAGTCGCCAAACATGGTTTGCGCGCGCACGTTCTTGACCTGCGGAGCCGAGAGCAGCGCAGTGACAATCGGATACGTGACCTGGTCTTCAATTACATTCGGCGGCTCACCGGCCCACGACGTGTGGATGATGACCTGCACATCGCTGATGTCGGGAAGGGCATCGAGCGGCACGCGCTGCATGCACCACAAGCCCGCAACCAACAGCAGAGCCGCTCCCATGAAAACAAGGAAAGGGTTGCGCGCACACCACGCAATGATGCGTGAAATCATCACATGCCTCCGCCGGCGCTCAGGCTGAGTTGCTTCGTTGCCACGGTCTGGCCGCCGCGCTGGACAGTGATCGACACCTGCCAGGTGCCACGCGCAGAGAGCTGCAATGATCCCTCGTAGAGCCCGTTTCCCTTGTCAGACAGCGTGGCGGCGGCGTGCTCTGCCGCCATTCCCATCGCGGGCATGGCCGGCATGAAGAAGGTTGCTGTCACTTGCGATCCAGACACCGGCTTTCCATCAGAACCAGTCAGCTTGATGCGCACCGTGTTTGCGCCTTTGTGCGGCGGAGATGGTTGCGTACTCAGGTCGATCTGCATCTGCTGGAGCGGAGCAGCGCCTGCGGCCGGCTGCGGCGCGAGGGGCACATACGCTCCCACAGCTGCCTGAAGCTGAGCCTCCGAGTCCACCAGAAAGTTCGCCGAGCTGACCACCTTCTCCCCGGCCCTGAGACCGCTGAGAACAATCACCGAATCGTCGAGTTGCGTTCCGACCTCGATGGTGCGCGGCTCCAGGGAGCCGTTTCCGTGGTCGATAAAAGCGATGGCCCGCGTGCCGGCCTGCAGGACTGCTGAAGCCGGTATCACCAACTGCCGCCCCAGCGGAACCGAGATCGCGACGTTCACGTACATTCCCGGCTTGAGCACAACTCCTGGGTTGCGAAAGACCAGGCGTACGCGCACGGTGCGCGTGGTCGGATCGACCTGCGGCAGAATCTGATCGATGCGGCCGTTGAAGTTGCGTCCGGGATAAGCGTCCACCGTAACTCGCGCGGAGTCGCCCGGTTTCAAGCGGCCAACGTCATTCTGAAACACATTGGCGTATACCCAAACCGTGGAGAGATCGGCAATGGTGTAGAGCTTCGTATCCGGCTGCACGTATGCGTTGGGCAATGCGGCGCGTTCGATGATGTAGCCGGAGGCCGGTGAATTGATGGCGATGTCGCGCTGCACCTTGCCGCTCTGCTGTAAATCTTCGATCGCCTGCTCGGGAACACCGAATTGCCGCAGCCTCACTTCGGCAGCGCGTAGCAGCCAGCCGTCTTCCTGCACCGCCATGCCCTGCGCATCGGGCGCAAAGGCCTTCTGGTTCTGCCGGGCCAGCAGATACTCCTGCTCGCTGCTGACAAGGTCTGGGCTGTATACAGTGAAAAGCCGCTGCCCCTTCCGCACGTACTGGTATGTCGCATTCGCTGAGACATTCTGAATCCATCCGGGGAAACGCGTCTGCACATACGACAACCCCTCCTCGTCAATGTCCACATTGCCGGCAACGCTCAGATCGTTGTTTACGTCTTTGCGCACCACCGTCGCGGTTGTCACGCCGATCTCCTGAAGGCGCTGCGGCGACAGCTGCACAGGCGCCAGGGCAGGCTGGGCGCCCGCAGCGGAGGCGCTTGCTGACGACGCGGGCGGCGAGGCCACATCCGGGCCGCGCGCCACCACCGAGTCCCCTGAGGAAGCCGCTGCCGGAGCCGCATGTCCCCGGCGCAAAAGCGCAATCGCAAGCGCGGCCGCAAGCAGGACACAAGCGGCCACCGCCACCGCCAAAGCAATCTGATAGGTTCGGGTCTTCATGGTTTCACCTCGGTTGCGGGCAGAACGGACTGGTCCAGAGGAGCGCCGGCGGCCAATTCAAGATCTGCCAGGCGCGCGTCGAAATCGGCAACCGCATCGAGCCATGCAAGGTCAACATCGATGACCGTCATCTGGCTGTCGAGCAGGTCCAGAAGGTTCGTCTTGTCGTTCTCGTACGCGATCACGCTCGACTCCAGCGTAGCTTCGGCCTGGGGGCGCAATTGGTCGTGATACATATGCGCAAGCTGCTGTGCTGCACCCGCCTCCACCAGCGCATCCTGAATCTGTCCGAAGGCGGCATTGCGCAGCGCGGCCAGTTCGGCATCCTGCTCCGTGGCTTGCGCCGTTGCCTCGACAATCTCCGCGTCGTGTTTGCGGTGGTTCAGCCAGGGCAGATTCATCGATCCTTCCACCATGTAGCTGTTGCGCATGTTGGAGCTGGGCTGCATCAGCATGTATCCACCCGAAATCGTGAAATCCGGCACGTATGCCTTCCTGGCCAGCGCCTGCTCTTTGTGGCTCAGCCGCGCCGCTTGCTCGGCGGCGAACAGATCGGGACGCGATTGGATTGCGATATCGTCGAGTTTTTGCGCCGTAGGCAGCGGGGCCAGCGACGCGAACTCGCCAGTCGCGCGAAGCGGCGTGTCAGGATCGCGTCCCAGGAGCGTGTTGAGTCGCGCCCGCGCCAGGGCGGCGTCGTGGTCGAAGCGGATCATGTGCTCGGCAAGCGTCGTCAGCGCCACCTGCGCCTTCAGCATGTCCTGCTGCGGAACCTTGCCCACCGTGTACTTGATGCGCGCCTCTTCAATCGCATTGCGCGCGATTCCCACATGCTGATGGTGAATCCGGATCTCGTCGTCCGCCAGCAGCATGTCGTCGAATGCCTTGCGCGCCCGCACCAGGACTTCCAGGCGTACCTCGTCCAGCTGCGCCTTGGCCACGTCAACATCCGACTCTGCCACACCGGTGCGCAGCGCACGTTTGCCGCTGCCTGGAAAGGTTTGGCTGATGCTGAACATGTTTTGAGCGTCGTTGAAGTTCCAGGGCCGCTGCAACGGAACGCCCCATCCGCGATACATCGCCATGGGATCATCGAGCGCTCCGGCGGCGGCAACGTGCGCCTGAGCGATGGAAACTCGCCGGGCAGCGACCTCGATCTCAGGATTCGCGGCCAGAGCCATCCGTTTCACATCGTCCAAGGTCAGCGCCGGCCCGGAAGCCTCCGGATGGTGGTGCTCCTGAAGCAATGCAGCCAAGACCGACAAACCATCGCTCCTGGCAGGCGCCTGGGCGCGAGACACACAAGCGCCCGCGGCGAGCGTCAAGATACAAATTGCAGAAACAAGAGACTTCATTACTCCCTCCAACGGATATACAACTCACGTCCCGGTCATGCGTTCCTGGAATGCAAGGGCGCACGAAAACGCACGAAGGCCTCGGTTCGGCCTGGGAAGGAAAGAGTTTTAGAGCCGGAGGGCGAAGGCGCCGTCGGGCTGGAACTTCAGCGGCGGCGTTTCGAAAGCATTACGGTGCATGGCGCGAGAGAAGGCGCGTAATTGCAGATCTGCCTGATGCGGCACAAAGGCCGGCTTCTGCAATTGCTCAGGGGAATACAGGGGGGCCGCAGCGACTGCGGCGTTCGGCCGTTCGGCTTGACAGCACGAATGGTTCGCGCACATCGAGGACGAGTCAAATTCCCGCGCCATCCCGCGGCAGCAATCCGGCTGACCGGTTGTATGCGAGGCCAGCAGACAGGCGGATGCCGGCAATGCGGTCCAAAGGACCACTACTGCCAGCATCAGCAACGCGCCTTTTCTGCCCCAATTCATCGTGTCAAGGTCCCGACTCTCAATAGTAAGCATCCGCTGCCAGGCTTTCTGCGGCGGTGATTTAGATCACACCCGCGAAGTCCCGACGAGCAAATGCTCTGATCTCAAGATACCAAAGCCGCCAGCCGAGCATGAACCCGTCGCTCAGTTCTACGAAGCGAAAGCCCAGGATTGCCGGCCCTGCAGCCACTTTCATTGCAGCCGAACCTCGGTCAAAATGGAACAGAGCAAAATGAGCGAATACAGTCATAATCGCCCCATGCAGCAGGCTGAAGAATGCGATCCGGTGTGCGGGATGAAGGTCGATCCAGCGAAAGCGGCGGCCAGCGTCGAGCGTCAGGGCGTCACTCTCTACTTCTGCAGCAAGGGCTGCGCCGCAAAGTTTCACGCCGCACCGGAGAAGTACTCGCCGGTCAAGCCGGTCAAAGCTTCCTCACGCCCGGCGGGAAAGACCGAGCCGCAAGGGGAATACACCTGTCCGATGCATCCCGAGATCAGACAAATGGGGCCGGGCAGTTGTCCTAAGTGCGGCATGGCGCTCGAACGTCGTGAGGTCACCACCGAAGAGTCGAGTCCCGAACTGGCGAATATGACGAGGCGGTTCTGGATCAGCGTCGCGCTTGCGGTGCCGATGATCGCGCTGATGATCTCCTCATTTCTCTCGTCAATGCCCATGCAACACATGTTCCCGGCGAAAGTGTGGGCCTGGATTGAATTCGCTCTGGCAACACCGGCGGTCCTATGGTGCGGGTTGCCGTTCTTCGTCAGGGGCTGGCAATCCGTGGTCAATCGCAGCCTGAACATGTTTACGCTGATTTCCCTTGGTGCGGGCACGGCCTATCTTTACAGCGCCATCGTAACCTTGGTTCCCCAGATCTTTCCGACGTCGCTACAAGGAGCCGGAGGACAGATTGACGTGTATTTCGAGCCTGCGACGGTCATTGTTGCACTGGTTCTCCTGGGGCAGGTTCTGGAGTTGCGCGCCCGCAGCCAGACCAGCGGTGCGATTCGCGCGCTGCTTGGGCTGGCTCCGAAGACCGCCAAGCGTCTTGACGACCAGGGCGGCGAAGCTGACGTGACTCTCGATCAGGTGCAGGTTGGCGACCGGCTCCGCGTTCGCCCCGGAGAGAAGGTTCCAGTCGATGGAATGGTAATTGAGGGCCACAGCTCCGTCGATGAATCGATGATCAGCGGAGAGCCCATACCGGTCGAGAAAGACAAGGACGCGAAAGTGACGGCTGGAACGGTGAACGGAACCGGCGGGTTCGTCATGCGTGCGGAACGCATTGGCGCCGACACGCTCTTGGCACAGATCGTAAAGATGGTTAGCGAGGCGCAGCGTTCACGAGCGCCGATTCAGCGGCTGGCGGATCGCGTCGCCGCGTATTTCGTTCCGGCTGTCATCGTCTCAGCCATCATTACCTTCGTCGTCTGGTTCTTTGGTGGACCGCAGCCGCACTTCGCTCATGCGCTGGTGAATGCTGTGGCTGTTCTGATCGTCGCCTGTCCGTGCGCTCTTGGGCTGGCGACTCCCATGGCCATCATGGTGGGTACCGGCCGCGGCGCGCGCGCCGGAATCCTCATCCGCAATGCGGAAGCGCTCGAAACATTCGGCAAAGTTGACACGCTCATCATCGACAAGACGGGAACCCTCACGGAAGGCAAGCCAACCTTGAGTTCCGTTATTCCCCAGCCCGGCATCAACGAAAACGACCTGCTGCAGCTCGTCGCCAGCCTTGAGCGCTCCAGCGAACACCCTTTGGCAGCAACCATCGTGAAGGGAGCTGAGGCAAAGAAGCTAACCCTGTCCGATGTTGATGGATTCAACTCCGCGACCGGAAAAGGCGTGAAGGGAACCGTAAAAGGGAAACAGGTCGCAGTCGGAAATGCGGAGTTGTTTCACGACCTTTCCGTCGATCCTGCCCCGTTGCTCAATAAGGCTGAAGCCTTGCGGAAAGAGGGTCAGACAGTGATGCTGGTCGCCGTGGATGGTAAGGCCGCTGGCCTCGTCGGTGTCGCCGATCCAATCAAGGAGTCCACGCCCGATGCGATTCGCGAGCTGAAGGCGGCGGGTCTCACGATAATCATGATTACAGGAGACAACCGAACCACGGCCATGGCAGTTGCGGACAAGCTCGGCATCGAGTTTGAGGCAGACGTCTTGCCGCAAAGGAAAGCGGAGATCGTCAAAGAGCGTCAACAGAAGGGGTCCGTCGTCGCGATGGCTGGAGACGGAGTGAACGATGCGCCCGCGCTGGCGCAGGCTGACGTAGGCATTGCCATGGGGACCGGCACCGATGTTGCGATGGAGGCTGGAGGCATCACGTTGCTGAAAGGCGATCTGCGCGGCATTCTCCGCGCCCGCCATCTCAGCAAGTCAACCATGCGCAATATCCGCGAGAACCTGTTCTTCGCTTTCGTCTACAACGCCGTCGGGGTGCCGCTGGCGGCGGGTGTGCTATTCCCTGGCTTCGGACTGCTATTGAATCCAATGATCGCCGCGGCTGCGATGAGCTTCAGCTCAGTCTCAGTGATCGCCAATGCCCTGAGACTGCGGACGACAAAACTATGAATGACTGGTGAAAATGCTTTGCGATATGGGGCGGAACAGTTGAGAGGCCAACCTTCCAGCACTGACCAGACTTCGTTCATCTCCGAATCGAGACGTGTTCAGTTAGAACAGCTTGTGAGCTAGACGAAGACACGCCCCATCCGTCTCGCGGATCGGTAACGGACAACGCCGATGTCGACGGGAGGTCTTCTCGGGTGATGGTAAATCGCCGAGTGTCAAATTGACAGGATTTGCAGAGGGTCAGGTTCCGCCGTCTGCGGTAAGGGTGTAGGACGGGATAGTTACCCTAAAACGCCGTAGGCGCTTGCAATACAGAAAGCGGCCGCAATCGAACCTGAACAAGCCTTCCGGTGTCGAGGCAACTTCATAGTCCAGCCGCTGATGGACCAGTGGGCTCGGTGTGGCAAGCCAATTACCGGAGCCTCATGGGCAGAGGTTTAGAGGGCAGCGGTCGGGGGTCCATTAAGGGTCCAATAAGGGTTGCCAAGGGTTCCTCAGGGCGCTGAAAGTGGCCATTCGCTACGCCTGGTTCCAAAGGGTTACGCATTTCTGATTGGCTGTCACGGCAGAGGTCGCGGGTTCGAGCCCCGTCGTCCCCGCCAGATTCTTCGGCACTTAAGTCCGATTTGGCATGTGAGATCAAGCTCCAATCAGGGTCCATGCAAGAAAATTGACCCTGTTGCGGACCATAGGAATTGGAAGATTGAGAAAGAAAAAGGCTACCGATGTGGCGTGCCTTTTTCCGTCAGGAATATCTGCGAACAATTAGAATTTGATCCAGGCCTCTGCGCTGTTTGGCCTCTTAGCGAAGATCTCTAAATCTCTGCTGAGCGCAGTACGCTTCGCCGCGGTATGCATCTAACCGAAGGCATTCCAAAGTGATCCGGGACGGATGAACCGGCACGGGCGAATCGGGACGCAGGCCGCAGCACCTCCTGGATGACTTCAAGGGCCTGCCTTTGCCGGCCTGACTAGAAGATTTCACCGAGTCTGGAGAAGGAATCCAGTTCGAGCAAGTGTTGGCCTAGGGGTGCGGGGTCGAGGGTGGCGTGCTCCAGGACCCACGTGTCTTTGTGGAAGAGGAAGACGGCGTGAAGGCCGGCGGCGAGGGCGGGATTGATATCGCTCTTGATGCTGTTGCCGATCATCCAAAAAGTTTGCGGGGCACAAGAGGCTTGGGGCTCGGGTTGATGGCGGCCGACGACTTCGCGGTAGGTGGGTGGATCTTTTTCGGCTACGATTTCAACGGCAGAGAAATAAGTGGCGAGGCCGGAACGGGTGAGCTTGTCGGCTTGTTCTGCGTGGTTGCCCTTGGTCATCAGGATGAGGCGATGACGGGAGGCTAACTCGGCCAGGGTTTCGGCAACGCCGGGCAGCAGCTCGATCTCCTGCTCGGCAATGCTGCGGGCAAAGCTGCGAATGCGCTCGGTTTTTTCTTCGCTGACTGGGGCGGGACTGAGGCGCTGAAAGCAGGTAACCAGTGAGCGGGTGAAGCTGGTGAGGCCGTAGCCATGTGCGAGGATGGTTTCGCGCTCGACGGCGTTGAGGGCCTCGCGGACTTCGGCGGGGCCGTATTCGTGGTGATTGAGGTAGCTGATAAAGGCGGCGATGGCGCGCTCGAAGTAGATGTTGTTTTCCCAGAGCGTATCGTCGGCGTCAATGAGAAGAGTTTGGCCGGCAGGGAATTGAGGCATGATTTTCATGGTAACTAAATTACGTTGTGGCGGGGCAGGCGCCAGGTCTTTGTCATCAAAGCGCCAAAGTTCGATGCGATCCGTGATGGTCTGAACAGATTGCTCGAATTAACGCGCAGGAGCGGGCAGCGTGTAGTCGAATGCGTAAGCATGCTTGCCGTCCGCAATGGTGATGACCATGGTTCCGGCAATGCCCGCAAGTGCGCCGGCGCCGGAGCCGGGGACAACGGTGACGCTGAGTTTGTAACTGCCGTTCTCCATGGTGCCTACGTGCTGGAGCGCGAAGGAGCCGGCGTGGCCCTGCAGGGTTCCCGTGACCTGCTCGATGGCGACATAACCGGCGATGCCTTTGGCAAGGTCGCCGGCGCCCAGCATTTCGCCTTTGCTGGCGGCGTCCAGATCGACGTGAAAGTGCTTGTCAAGAAAGTAGCGGCCGATGGCGGTGCCGGTGGTCGCGTCGTCGGGCGGGAGCGGCGTGGTTTTTACTTCGAAGGTTCCAACTGCATGGTTGTTCATGACGAGATCCCTTTGACGCAGTTTCAAGGCTGAGTTCTGGGCGCGGGCTGCTTGGAATGAAATGCACAGGCACGCGCAGAGAACGATGCATTTAAGAGTATGCATAATCTCCTTAATTTGTGCAGTCGGAATTTGGGCTGCCGGACAGATGCGGCCTTCGTTCCCAATCATAGCCTGCTGCTGGCAAGACGTGGTTTCCGGGTTTCGTGCGCAGTCCCGTGGAGGAATTCATTTGCATAGCGGTTCGCGGTTTTGGTACAACAAGCCAGAAGCACGTTGTGCGCGCGTTGACGGTCAGGAGAGGTCGATGAGCACTGCAATTCCCCACGCAGCAATTCCCGCGGCGGCAACTGCCGCCGCAGGGCCGCTTGCCGAGTTGGACCAATGGGACGACTTCATTGAGGGCCGTTACAGGGAGGGCAAGTCGGAGGCGGAGTTTCGCATCTATGACGCGGCAGCTACACCAGGCGTTGCCGAGTTTTATCGCCTCAACCACGAGGGCCAGACGGTCGACTACGTGCTTGAGAAAGAGAAGCAGTACTTCGGGCTGAACAAGGGGCTCAAGACGATCTGGGAGGCGGCGGAGTTTCTGAACACGCTGGTGGATGACAGCGACCCGGACACGGATTTGACCCAGATTGAACATCTGCTGCAAACGTCGGAGGCGATCCGGCACGACAATCAGCCGCGGTGGATGGTGCTGACCGGATTCCTGCACGATCTGGGGAAGTGTCTCTGCCTGTACGGGGAACCGCAGTGGGGCGTGGTGGGCGACACGTTTCCGGTGGGTTGCGCGTGGTCCGACTCGATCGTGTTTCCGGAGTACTTTGCCAACAACCCGGACAAACTGGAGGGCGAGTACCAGACCCAGTACGGCATCTATGGGCCGCATTGCGGGCTTGAGAACGTGCATATGTCGTTTGGGCACGATGGCTACATCGCCGAAGTGATGAAGCCGTACATGCCCATGGAGGCCATGTATATGCTGCGCTTCCACTCGTTCTATCCGTGGCATCGCCATGGAGCTTATGGGCACCTGACCAATACGCAGGATCACGCGATGCTGGAGTGGGTGCTGAAATTCAACCAGTACGATCTCTATTCAAAGGGCCACGCCAAGCCGGATCTTAAGCAACTGAAGCCTTATTACGACGATCTTTTTGCGGAGTTTTTGCCGGAGAAGATTGCCTGGTAAGAAAATCGCCTGCGCAACATCGGGCAGACGTTGTTTATTGCGGAGTGCCTGCAGACCCAAGCCATCTTACTGCTGCAAAATAAACGTGGCCGGCTTGAGCACCGCCATCCAATCCTGTGGCGAATCCACCAGCACATCCGGCGGATTTGCGACCAGGCCCTCGGGAGACAGTCCGAAGGTGCATCCGATCGACCAGACTCCCGCATTGCGCGCCGTCAGCACATCCACTTCGCTGTCGCCGATCATCACAGTTTCCTCGGGCAATGCGCCGGCTTCGTCCATAAGTGTCCGCAGGCCCAGCGGATCGGGCTTCTTGACCGCGAAACTGTTGCCGCCGTAAACATGCGTGAAGAAGCTTGCCAAGCCCAGTGCTTCACAGATCGCCTGCGCAGGCCGCACTGGCTTATTGGTCAGCACAGCCATTGACCTCGGGCCTCCGTCAGGAAACTGGCGCAAGGCGGTCAGCGCCTCAACAACACCCGCATAGGCATAGGTAAAGTCCAGCTTGTGTTCGCGATAATAGTCCAGAAAGTAAGCGTACGCCTGAGCCAGAAAATCCTCGTCGACCGGCGAGCCATTTCGATTGCCCTGCTCCAAAGCCCTGCGCACCAGCATCAGCGCGCCGTCGCCGATAAAACCCGCCACCTCCGTGTCCATGAGCGCCTCGCGCCCAAAGTGGACCAGCGTGGCGTTTACGCTGTTGCAAAGGTCGCGCGCGGAATCGATCAGCGTGCCATCCAGATCGAACACCAGCAGCTTGAGCCGTTCAACAGGAAGAGGGCGATAGATGCGAACCATGCTTCCAGTGTAACGGGGAAGTGGCTCACAACCCCCGGAGAGTTGGCGGTCATTTTAAAAGGAGGCCGACCCTCAGGGGCTAAGGCCCATGCGATTCAATGGCATTGGATGTGCGCGCTGAATCAGGTGCTCTTCAGAACAACTGGCGATTGCCGTCATCACCCCGTCTGCGCGCCGGCCCTCTGAGTCAGCCGCTTTTTGCCGCAACGAGCAGTGCGGTTGCCACGCGGTTTCGACCCTCGTGCTTTGCTCTATACAAGGCGTTCTCCGCCGCCAGAAGTAAGGTCTCCGGCATTTTCATAGTCCCGCCATGTCGAGCCAAGGCGGTCGCGGCGCCGATACTGACAGTGAGCCAGACTCCGGTGTCCGCCCTTCCCTCGTGAGGAAACCTGAGAGACTCGATCGCAGACCGGAGCTTTTCGGCTGCCTCTACCGCGCCGAAGATTAGTGTGCCCGGAAGAATGACGGCGATCTCTTCTCCGCCATACCTGGCCACCAGGTCCGTAGCGCGGACCGCTCCGCTCACTGCCGACGCGACGGTGCGCAGACAGTCGTCTCCCACCTGGTGGCCGTAGCGGTCGTTGAACTCCTTGAAATAATCGATATCGAGCAGTAAAAGAGAAATCTGCGAGCCCTCGCGCAGCGTGCGTTTCCACTCCCGCGCCAAGGCTCTGTCAAAGGCGCGGCGATTCGCGATCCCCGTCAGGCCATCGGTGAGCGCCTGCGACGAAAGTTTTTCTTCCAATGCTTTGCGATCCGAAATGTCGCGCATCGTGACGACCCACCCAGTTGGCTCTCCTGTGACGGGATCTCGCAACAAGCGGGCGCGATTCTCCATCCAGGGCGTGGACCCATCAGGCCTGCGCATCCGCATGGTCACAGTGTCGTGTTGCGAGGCAATGGCAGCGGCGAGAAGAGGAAGATCCTCAGGGAGAATAAAGTCGTCTACCAACCTGTTCGTCAACTCCTCTGGCTTCCAGCCCAGCACATACAGTGAGGAGGGAGAGACGTAGGTCAGCACTCGATCCAGGCCGGAACGGCAGACGATATCGACGCTGTGCTCGGCAAGGAACTTGAAATCTTCGTCGTCCGCGATTGGCATTGAATCTCCAATTCCCTTGCTCTTAAGTCTAGGCGCTGTTCTGGTGCAAGGATGTTCGCAATTGACCGACGTTAGGCTCCTACGACGCGCCCATCCCGCGATCCGCGATTTGAAATGGATCGAATTCTGAGTGTGCTTATTAGTGGGCTCTAAGAAAATCAATCGGTGGCGGGCGGTAACTCTTCTTCGATCGGCTCCACGCGCACCTTGCCGATGCGGCGGCCTTCCATTTCTATGACGGTCAGGCGGCGATTTTTGTAGACGATGCTTTCGCCGGGCTCGGGGATGTGGCCAAGGCGCATGAGTAGAAATCCGGCCAGGGTTTCCACGCCGCCTTCGCGGGGCAGTCGCCATTGCATCTGAGTTTCAAGGTCGCGGAGGTTCACGCCGCCATCCATCAGCAGGGCTCCGCCGGCTGTGGCGAGCGCCGGGACGGCGGGCGAATCGAATTCGTCTTCCAATTCTCCAGTTAGTTGCTCGATTGCGTCCTCGGCGGTGACCAGGCCGACGGTCGAACCGTATTCGTCGACCACGATGGCGAGATGGCGGCGGCGCTGTTGGAAGTCGCGGATGAGATCGAGGACGGAGCGGGTTTCCGGGACCACTAGGACATCGCGCATCACCTGGCTCAGTTTCAGTTCGGCGAACGGAGTGGTTGTGGAGCGCGCATTGGAGCGGAAGTGAATGAGGCGCGCGAGGTCTTTGGAGTAGACGACGCCGACGATGTATTCCGGACCTCGGGATTCGTCGTAGACGGGGACGCGGGAATGCTTGCGCTCAATGACTTTGGCGCTCGCTTCCTCAAGCAGCATGTTTGAGGGCAGGGAAAAAATTCTCTGGCGCGGGGTCATGATCTCGCGAATGGAGACCTCATCGAGCTCAAGGGTGCGGTGGATGAGGCTTTCCTGAAATTTGGGCAACACGCCCACGTGGCGTGCCGCGGTCGCGATCAGCTTCAGCTCCTCAGCGGAGTGAACGGAGGCGCGATCGGTCATGGGAATATCGAAGCCGCGCAGGATGACAGTGGCCGAGCTCTTGAGCAGGCGGACGGCAGGCCGGGCCAGCGCCATGAACACGATCATGGGCGGCGCGACTGCCAGGGCGAGAGCCTCAGCGCGTCGCAAGGCCAGGGATTTGGGTACCAGTTCCCCCACCACGACCTCAAAGTAAGTAATTAGGGCGAAGCCGAGAGTGACGGCGACGATGTGGGCATAGAGCAGAGCGTGCGGCTGCGTGAAAGGCAACGCACTGAACCAGCCCATCAGGACGCCGGCGGCTAGAGGCTCGCCGATCCAGCCCAGGGCCAGAGAGCAGAGGGTCACTCCGAGCTGGACGGCGGGGAGAAAGTCGTCCAATTGGAGCTGGAGGCGACGGACGGCGCTGGCTCCGGGGACGCCGGCGGCCAGCATCTGCTGAATGCGGGTGTCGCGGATGGAAACCAGGGCGAACTCGGCGGCGACAAAAAAGGCGTTGGCCAGAATAAGCAGGGCCACGGCGACGAATTTGAGCAGAGCAAGACCGTGCATCTCGCCTGTGAGGATAGCATTCGACAGAGATCAGAGATCAGAGATCAGAGATCAGAGAACAGGGAACAGGGAACAGAGGATAGGGAAGAGAGATCAAGGATCAGGGATTCCCGCGCCTGCCCTTGGGAACCACGCGGAAGCGGATTGCGTATGAGGGAGCAGACAAGGAATGGCTGGGTTGCGCCGGGCTGGGTGACGGCGGACAGTGCGAGCCGTCTGAGGGTACAGGATGCCATTGTCGATTTTTGGCTGCGGGCAACTGCGGCATTTCATAGGCCTTTGGGAGGGTACCGGTGGGTGCTTCGCGAAAGAGTAGACGATTCTGGATCTGGCTGAGCATTGGGGTGCTGGTGCTGCTGGCGGGCGCGGGGCTCGCGCTCGCGCGCATGGTGAAGGGCACCGCAATCGATCCCAATAAGATGGCCAAGGTCACGCGCGGCGATGTGGCGCGGTCCGTGGTGGCTACCGGCCAGATTCAACCCATCACCAAGGTCGAGGTCAAGAGCAAGGCCTCCGGAATCGTGGAAAAGCTTTATGTGGACATCAACAATCGGGTGCACAAAGGGCAGCAGCTGGCGCAACTGGATCAGCAGGAGATCGTGGCGCAGGTTGAAGCGCAGCGGGCGCAATTGGCGGCGGCCGAGGCCAACGTAGGAACCTTTGAGGCCAACATCGAACAGGACAAGGTGAACGCCAACGCGCCGGACCTGCCGATGTACAAGGCCACGCTGGAGCGCAATCAGGAGATGGCCAAGGAAGGAATTGTGAGCCGGCAGGCGCTGGACGACGCCGACAAGGACTACCTTGCCGCGCTGACGCGGCGCGATTCCTCCAAGGCCCAGATCGGCGTGGACACCGCCAAGCTGCGCCAGGCGCGGGCTCAGGTATTGCAGAACCAGGCGAGCCTGAAGCAACTGGAAGAGCAATTGAGTTACACCACGATACTGGCGCCGATGGATGGGGTGATTCTGTCGCGGGACGTGGAGATTGGCGACGCGGTGAGTTCGATTCTGGTGCTGGGCTCCACGGCTACGCTGATTATGACCGAAGGCGATGTCAACGAAGTTTATGTGGACGGCAAGGTGGACGAGGCGGACATCGCCCATGTGTACATGGGCCAGCCGGCGCGCATCAAAGTGGAGAGTTTTCGCGATCGAGTATTCAACGGCAAGGTGACCAAGATTTCCCCGATGGGCGTGCAAAAAGACAACGTGACCACGTTTGAAGTCAGGGTTTCAATCAACAACCCCGGCGGAGAGTTGAAGGCCCTGATGACGGCCAATGCCGAGATCCTGCTGGATGAGCACAAGGGCGTGATGACGGTGCCGGAAAACGCGGTGATTTATGACAACCAGAAGAATGCGTCGGTGGCGATTCCAGACAAGAAGCAAAAGGATGGCGAACGGAAGATTCCGGTGAAGGTGGGACTCTCCAACGGCTCGGTCACCGAGATTGTGAGCGGGTTGAAGGAGGGCGATCCGGTGGTGTTGCAGGAATAGGAAAAGCAGGGAACAGGGAATAAGGAAAAGCGAATAGGGAATAGGAAGGGGCGTACGATTACTTGCAGATTCGCTCCCACTGACAGTGTCCATCTGCGAACAGCTGTGTTCGGAATCGGACGCTTACGGGAGCTTGCGACAATACTTGGCCAGTGGATCGGCTGAATTCATTGGGATTGGGTCACTCCTGTTTTGGCAGCCGGAATGCAAACCGTATGGCCTGGGAGCGGTTCCCTTAGTCCCTATTCCCTAGTCCCCAGTCCCTGTCTTACGAAATGAGGCGCACGATGAAACATCTTCTTGTTGTAACGGCGGCTTTGGCGCTGGCGGCAGTTCCGGCGCTGGGCTCAGACGCCAACTTCGAAAAGAATCTGACGGCAAACGGCAGAGTGGAGCTTACCATCGCCACAGGCTCGGGCCATATCCATCTGACGCATGGATCGGCAAACCAGGTGCACATCGCAGGACATGTGCACTCCAATTGGGGAGGGAGCGACGAGAAGGTCAGAGAAATCGCGAACAATCCGCCGATCGAGCAGACGGGCAACATCATCCGCATAGGAGCGCGCCACGAAAACTTGCACAACATCAGCATCGACTACGACATTGAGGCGCCTGCGGACGTGTATCTTGATGCGGGTTCTGGATCGGGCGATGTGACCGATGATGGAGTGGGCGAAAACGCGAAGCTGAATACGGGCTCGGGCACGATTCACGCCACCGGATTGCACGGAAGCTTCACGGTGAACACCGGGTCCGGAGATATCTACGCCGAGCAAACCGGGCCAGGAGATGTGAAGGCCGAGACCGGATCGGGCACCATCGAATTGCGCAACCTGCGCGGCGGCCTGCGCGCCCAGACCGGATCGGGCGACATCAAAATTCACGGAACCCCTGATGCGCCCTGGCGTCTCGGCACCGGCTCAGGCAGCGTGGAGCTCTGGGCCGGCGACGCGCCCCTTACCCTCGATGCCGAGACTGGCTCCGGGAGCGTTCATACCGATCGCGAAATGTTGACGCAGGGAACTTCCGATCGCCACCACGTTACCGGCAAGTTGAACGGCGGCGGCCCGACAGTGCGGATTGAGACCGGGTCGGGCGATATTCGCGTTCACTAGAACGCCGTGGTCAGGCGCAGCGCAAAGCTCCGCGACGGGCCGATGGCGTTGCCGGAAAACAGGCCGCCAAAATCCAGCAGATCGAGCGTGTTATTCAGGTTTTGTCCATCAGCCTGGAACCGCATCGTCATATGCTCCGACTTGTACACGTCCGCGCCCGCAGATGCGTTGGACTGAAACGCCGGATCAATTCGGCCCCGCGTAAAATTGATGCGATTCAGCACCGTCTGGCCGTACTCGGCAAGCACTGTGGACGGATCGCCGTCAAAGTCGAAAGGCAAGCCGCTGTCATATTCCGCGCCGCCCGCGATCCAGAATCGTGGGGCAACTTGGTATCGCAAGCGCCCGCGAACGCTATTGCGCTGGTCCTGGGAATCCGGAATATGGCCCGTCAACTGAGAAGCGGCAGCGCTGGCGTTGGCGCCGAAGAAGAGACCGCCTGTGACTGGGAACCAGGCATTGCCGACGATGTAGGAATAACTCCCAAAGCCCGAGAAGTGGTGCCAGTCTGGTAGCTCCAACTGCCCTTCCGCCCCATATAGGATTGCTTTTCGAAACGCAATCGGAAAGCTGATGGTGGTGTTATCGATCTGACTATCGTCGGCATAGTTATCCACAACCCGTCTGAAGTAGTTTCCATTCAGTTTTAGTTGTCCCCGAATCACCTGAGTCAGACCCGCTTCATAGTAGTCGCCCTGCGAAGGCTCGACGGGCAGGCGCAGAAAGCCCTGCGGATCAATGGAGGCAACCGTCGACGAACTCGACAGCAGAATGTTCTCCGATGAGGGCGTTTGAAATACCCGGTCATAGGAGAAGTGAAGCACAGTGGCAGCCGATGGAAAATAGCGCGAGACAGCAAAGCGCGGCTGCACAGCACCCTGGTTGAGCAATAGCTGATAGTGATCCCAGCGCAGCCCGGCGCTGATCGTCCAGTCGTGCAGCCGGATTAGATCCTGCACAAAAACCGACTGCTCCAGGTCCGGGCGGTTTCCCTGGAATGCAAACGTTAAAGGCGATCCGGGATCGAATTGGGTTGGGTCAGTGATTGCGTAATTAAGATTCTCATTCAGAAATGTATTGTCGGATTCGAGCCCGAATTTCCACTCCTGCCTGTCGCGAGCCACGGTTACGTCTCCCTTGAAATATCCTTCGCGAAACCCGTTGTGCTGGAAGACTTCGATGGGCGTCGATTCCTGGTTCGAGTTGAAATCCTCCGCGTTGTCTCGAACCATTCCGCGCAGATTAGCCAGAATATGGGAAGAGAACGCGTGCTCATAGGAGCCGATGCCCATGGTCTCGATGTTGTCCGCCGTCTGCCGCTGGCCCGCGGCTTGCTGCAGTTGCTCGTTGGGGATATCGTAGCGGGAAAGTTCATGGCGCACCGTGAATCGGGCGCGATCGTTGGGCGTAAGATCACGCTCGTAATCTACGGAAAAGTCGCCCAGAGTGCCCGTATTTGAATGGTTTTGCGGCACCACGGGGTTCAAATAGTGTCCGGTCATGCTGCCGCTCGCACTCGCGCCAAATGTGTTCTTGCCGGAGGTGAACTGCACTTGGCCAAAAGTCCCGGCCGAATCGAAGCTGCCGCCGGAAAGCACCGCGTGGCCGTGCAAGCCGGCCTGTGCATCGCGGACCGTATTCACTTCGACGACTCCGCCCATCTTGCGGCCATATTCTGCCGGAATGCCGGCGGTAAAGATGGTCACCGATTGCACATCATCGGCTTCAATTGCCGGTCCAAAGCTGGGAGAGCGATTGTCCGTCAGCGGTATGCCGTCGACGACAAACTGTGTTTGATACTCGGAACCCCGCGGATGCAGAACGGCATTGCCCTCATAAATCCAGCCTGGCTGAGAATTCACCAGATCCTGCAAGTCGCGGCCGGGGACCGAACCAAGCCGGTCCTGAATAAAGTCTGAACCGATCTCGCTCACTGACCCGGCCCGATCGGGATCGATCAGAGTATTGGATGTGCTCACCGTAACCGATTGGTTGACTGTTGGCAGCTTGAGCTGAACTTTGAATTCAGTGGGAAATGAGGAGCGAATCTCGATGGATGCGGATTGCGCGGCAAACCCGGGATGACCGACATCGAGCTGATAGATACCGAAAGGAAGGAGCTGCACGTCCAGGTCGCCCTGGTCGCTGGTTGAGAAAAGTTTGCGATACTCATTTGCCCTGCTGATTAACTCGACGGATGATTTCAATCCCATGCCGGATGGATCAGTCACCATAAGACGCAATTCGCCGTTATCGTTTTGGCAAAAGAGCGGCAAGGCGCCGAGGAAAAAGAGAGCTGCGAATCCTTTCATGAAGAATCGGCCTCTGTCCGCATGGCTTTCGATCTCTGGCAACTGTTATAGCGGTTCTCCCACTACTGTATCTCGAAACGACTCCCCTCAAGAGGCTTTTCCGGGCCAATGAGCCGCCTTGCACAATGCGGCGAACAAGCTTGAATTCGAGAACCCTCTCCGGACCTGTCTTTCTCACCATCGCGCGGCTGTTACTCTGCGCGCCACGTCATATCCACGCGCACCGGAATCTCGTTCTTGATGGGAACCGTCAGGAACGACGGTGGGTCGATTTTGAAATCGGAACACGTGGCCGGAACCGTTCCCACGATCTCCACCTCATTGCCCTTGATCGTCTTCTCAAAAGACACATGCTTGTACTCGGCAGTTTGCCCCGCAAACTGCACTTCAAGATCGGCGTAAATAGTTCCCGAGAGTGGCGTGTCTTGCGGCAGCCGGGTGCGCACAACAACCATGGGAAACTGCGCGCCGCGCGTCACCTGCAGCATGTGTAGATCGCGATTGCTGTCGCCGGAATCGAACGTCTTGACCGGCGCCGCAATCAGAAAATCGCATTGGCCCGCCTGGCATGTGCCCTTGCCCTTGGCCGCATGGCTCACGCCATCCAGTTGATGCATGGGGTGCGACATGTGATAGGTCAGCGTCGACTGTTCAAGAACCCATTGGCTGCCGGTCTGGGCCATCGCCGGCGCGGTGACGAACAAAAGCGCCATCAATAGTTTACAGTTCACTTCTTCTCCTAAAACTTGAACTTGATGGGCCACGATACAGCAATAATCGCCGCTCCATAGGCCGACGCCGTTATCCACGCCACGGCGCCGTGCTCTGCCGCAATGCCGTGCACCTTTTCGCCCGCGTTTTCCTGCTTATACGCCATGTATCCCAGGATCGGAGTGGCGATCATTCCCGGCCCATGGATGAAAGCCAGCGCCTCATGCCAGCGAATGGCCCCGCGATGTTTGGTTCCCGGCACCCTGGGCGCAAAGATTGCATACGAAGCCGTGGTGAAATACATTCCAGCCGTCAATCCGCCCAGCGCGGCATGGAAATCCAGATTCGCCGTGGTTGGTTCCGTGATCGTCTGTCCCTGTTTCCCCTTGGCGTTCGCCATCGGACCTGTGATCAGCGTCGCGGCCATCGGAATCAGGGTAATCGCGCCAAGCCGCTGATGGATTTTCAGCATGTGTGTTCGCTTGTCGAGCAGCGCCTGCAATTGCGCATTGGCCTGCGTCTGCCCCGGAGTGAATCCCAAATCTCCCAACGAGGGCGCAGTGCCCGGCTTGGTCTGATCCTGCGGATTCTGCTGATTCTGCCCCGGCGGATTCGAGTTCGCCGGATTCTGATTCTGGCCCACGCCACCGGCCTGCGCCGCAGCCTGTGTCCCCTCGCCGCTCGGTTCTGGAGCGGACGGCAGGTCGGCAATGTTTCCTTCCGCCCCTTGCGCCAAAGCTTTTCCCTGCGCAAGGTCCGCAAACTCAGGCCGTGTTCCCGCCGTGCTCTGCGCCATGGACAGACGCGCCGCTAAAAACAAACAGCAGCAAAGACAAGTCCCAAGCAACTCCATGGTTTTTCTTTTGTCCGTTTGCAAACCCACGCATCGCCTCCGTCCGAAATGGCCGTCCTCGCAGTCCAGTCTAACTCCGCACCCGGCCTGCCTCCTTAGATGATTAAGAAGTGCAATCGTAAGCGCCGAGGGCAGGGAATCAGCTTTCCATTTCCTTGACCCCCATTTGCGTAATCCCGGTTCCCTCGTCTCTGGTTTATGGTTGAAACGAGCCTATGAAGCAGACCCTCACCCGCCTCGTCCTCACCATTCCCGTCGTCTGGCTGGTGGTTTCACTGGTCTTCCTGCTCATTCACCTGGTCCCCGGCGACCCCATCCTGCAGATGCTGGGCGAAGGCGCGACGCCCACCGACATCACCTCGCTGCGCCACCAGTATGGCCTCGACCAGCCGCTCTGGAAGCAGTACATCCATTACTGGGCTGGCGTTCTCCACGGAGACTTGGGCAGCTCCATCCGGCTGCACGACTCCGTCGCCCACCTGATCGCCGCCCGCTATCCCTACACGCTCGCGCTCACGCTCTCCGCCCTGGGATTGGGGCTTGCGCTGGCGCTGCCGGCCGGCATTTTCGCCGCTGTCCGCCGCGGCCGCTGGCTCGATCAACTGCTCTCGGTCGTCAGCCTCACCGGCCTGTCCGTGCCCGGCCTGGCTCTGGGCCCGGTGCTCATTCTGGTGTTTTCCATTCTTCTCGGCTGGCTGCCTGTCTCCGGCGCCAACGCCAATGGAGGCCCTTCCATCGATTGGCGCTATTTAATTCTGCCCTCGATCGCCATGGGCGCGTCTCTGGCAGCCATCCTCACCCGCATGGTGCGCACGTCCATGCTTGAAGAACTGGGTCAGGACTACATTCGCACCGCTCGCGCCAAAGGTTTGAGCGAGCCTGCGGTCGTCTGCCGCCACGCACTCCCCAACGCGCTTGTGCCCATCATCACCGTGGTTGGTTTGCAATTTGGCGCGCTGCTGGCCGGCGCCATCGTCACCGAAACCATCTTCAGTTGGCCCGGCCTCGGCCGCCTCACCGTCAGCGCCATTTCCAACCGCGATTACGCGCTGGTGCAAGGCTGTCTTCTGTCCATTGGCCTCACCTACGTGCTGGTGAATCTGCTCACCGACGTAGCCACCCGCTGGGTCAATCCCAGGATGCGCGGATGATCCGGCTCGTCCAGTATCACTGCAATTGAAATCACGAGCCTTACGATCGGTAAAAACGCAACGCCAAAGCCAGGCAGAAGTTCACCACGAATAAAAGATGGATGCCTACGTGAAAGAGATTTGGTCGGGGATTGTCTCCACGCGCAGGGAGGATGTGGCGAGTTCCCGCATACATGCTCAGGTATTCGATTTTCTGTTTTGGGGATGCTCCGCGCAGGTAAGGAACATACCACATGCCAACTGCCGAAAAGAGTGCAACAGCACAATAGATCACCCAGTAGTTCGGCACATACGCGGGTCTCGGCCGATGCCAGAAGTGAATTGCGAGTCCGGCGGCGATCCCTGGAAAGACGGAGTTGGCAAGGGTCGCAAGCCAAACTTTGCGTCTTCCAATCAGAGCTTGAACCTGCGAACCATGAACCCAACCGGGGATATCGATCAAGTCATGCGACACGATGATGCCAAACTGCAAGGTGATGAGACACGTAAAGAGAGTGATCATCTTGGTCTCCGATCACTGTCAAATTTTCGTTAACCGTCGCGAAGCAGGGGTCGGCTCGATGTGCGGTGCAGACTTACCAAAATCATATAGGAGTTCAGCACCAGTTTCCGTCGAGAGCCATAGCGCACGCTTTGTAATGTACAGTAGTGTGGCTCTTTAGCGGCTTTCAGCGAATCTGGTTTGCAGCCTATCGCCAGGCCAGAATGCCTACAAAAAATCCCAAGTCGACCTTCAACAGGTCAACCTGGGATTTCTTGTTCGAACTAAGCTTCCTTCGACTTAGTGATCGTGATCCTTATCGCGGGGTGCCGGGCGAACCGAAACGATCGTTCCGTCCTCCTTCGCCAACACGTAATTCCCATCGATTTGGCGCCACTCATGTCCCGCAGGCGGGCGACGAAGGTGGTTCTGCTGATAATCGACCTTATCGCCTCTGTTCCAGTCTTCCTGCTGAATCTTGGAGCCGGCTTTCCATTCCTGGTGCTGTTTGTAAGTGTGGTTGTCGTGATGATCCTGGTCCTGGGCCACTGCGGGCATGCCTGCCAGAGCCAGAGCCAAAATGGGGAGAGCGAATGCTGCTCGTATTGTTTTCATGAGTACTCCTGGGGAATTGGATTCCTCCTGGGAGGGAAACGTTGTTCGGGCGACATTGGCAGGGGAGCTTCGACCGGCATAAGCTGGCCCGGCCTGGACCGCCTCACGGTCTGCGCTATCTCCCACCGCGACTATGCGTTAGTGCAAGGCTGTCTGCTCTCCATCGGTCCGTGCTGGTAAACCTCTTGACCGACGTAGTCACGCGCTGGGTCAACCCGCGCATGCGAGTATAGTTCGACTGTCGTACGTCATTTTCTGAATGGCCGGCAATGCAGGCCCTTTCACAAATAACAGCGTGGCCACTGAGTGCATTTTGCGCTGAGCAGTTTGCGACGGGGAACCTCTTACTGCCAAGCTCCGTATCTATTTTCATGCGTCGAAATCTTCCAGTACTGGCATTCGTCGCGGTTCTGGCCGTCTGCCATGCACTCGCAGCGTGCGCCGATGCCTTGCTCGGCGACCGAACTGCCCAGATCGGCAAGCTGATGTCAACCTTGAATGAACGAGGTCAATTCAATGGTGCCGTCCTCGTCGCGAAGCAGGGGGAGATCATTTACAGGAAGGGCTTTGGAAAGGCGAACTTTCAGACAGGAGTGGATTTCACACCCGATACTCCTTCCGATATCGGCTCCGTCACGAAACAGTTCACGGCCATGGCGATCATGATTCTAGCAGAGCGGAAGAAGCTCAACTACGACGACCCCGTTTCGCGATACATCCCGGAATTTTCGAGCTCGGCGCATTTAGGCAGAATCACACTGAGAGAGTTACTGACCCACACGTCTGGAATTCCCGACTTTGGCGATTTAGGGGTCGACGACCCTGTCGATCACAAAGGACTAATCGCAGCTCTCCTGAATAAAGAAGATGCACTTTCCAGGCCGGGCTTGAGATACAGATACAGCAATCCGGGATATGAGCTATTGGGAATTGTGGTAGAAAGAATCTCCGGCAAGCGATTTGGCGACTTTTTGGAACAAGAGATTTTCAAGCCCGCCGACATGAGCAGCACTTTCACCTATGACCGTTTTGGTAAGCGAGACTCCCGGACAGCCGTCGGATACAGTCAATTTGGGCAAGTGGATGACGGTGGCCCGACTGCGAACCCCGGCGATGGGGGAATCTTTTCTACAGTCGACGATTTGTTCAGATGGGATCAAGCGCTCTATACAAACACGCCCGTGCGTCAGTCGGCATTGGCCGAAGCATTTTCGGCTGGCAAAGTGGAATTAGGCATCTCGACTTATGGTTTTGGATGGAATATAGAGAGCGAAAATGGCAACAAGTACCTGTGGCACCAGGGAAATCACGCGGGTTTCAGAGCATTTATTGGGCGCCGCCTTGCGGATAGAGTTACGGTTATCATGCAGACGAACAAAGGAAACAGTAAGCGGCTGGACATCAACGCGGCTCTCCAGAACATCCTCGCGGGCAAACCATTCGTTCTGCCTGAGCAGTCAGGCGCAGAGATACTGTACAAGACGATTCATGATTCGGGAATCCAGGCTGCGATGAACACGTATCGCGATTTGAAGAATACCAAGAGTGCCGACTATGACCTGGGGGAGACTGAGTTGAATACCCTGGGGTACCAGTTACTCTATGGAGACAAGAAAGTAAAAGAAGCGATCGCAGTTTTCAAATTGAACGCAAACGAGCATCCAGTATCTTCTAACGCATTCGACAGTTTAGGCGAGGCCTATCGGCGAAACGGCGAAAGGGACCTCGCCGTGAGTAGCTATCTGACCGCCGTCGCATTGAATCCTGCGAATGGGCACGCGGCAGCCATGCTAAGGAAACTGAATTGGCACTTTCCGAGCAGGATCATTGCTGTCGCGATGGCGATTGCGGTCTTCGGGCTCATCGGGGTTGGGCGAAGGTGGTACCACCAGCGCAAAGGCTAGGAAACCTTGCGGTCGCCGCTGGGCAATAAGCCAGACGCTCCGTGATGATGCCTGCTCACCAAGCTCGATTTCCACAAACTGCTCGGCGAAACACCCGTGCTGACAATATCCTCTGTGAGTCATTGCCCGGGTTATTCCTGGTCTTTCAGTGCGGTGCACGATTTGGTGACACCTAGAAGCGCACAGTCGAGCCCTCGTCAAACTGACCTCACCCCGCTTCCGCAGAGGACGTCGTGATTGGTGCCGGTTCATGGGCAATCCGGAAACTGATAGCTAAATTTGCATGAGTGGAATGATTTCCGCCTCAGGTTCGCCACCCTCACGAACCGTCAGCAACCCCACCGTAACCGGCAGCTCAAACCGCAGAGGCCCGCACGAGCCGGGATTGAAGTAAAGCACGCCCTTGTGCCTGAAAGTTTTGGGCACATGCGTGTGGCCGGAAAGTACGGCGGCAAACTTGCCGGCAGCCGGATCGAGATGCAGCGTGTTGAGGTCGTGGAGCATGTACACGTAGCGGTCTTCGACGAGCACAACCTCGGTCTCGGGGAGTCTGCTGCACGCGCCTTCGCGATCGATATTGCCGCGGATCGCGGTCACCGGCGCAATCTTTTCCAGCTCTTCGAGAATCGAAGCCTTTCCCACATCGCCCAGATGCAGAATGCGCTCAACTCCAGCCAGCGCCGGCGCGACTTCAAGCCGCAGCAGGCCGTGCGTATCGCTGATCACGCCGATTCTCATGGAATGTTCCGGCCCTCTGGTTCTGGCGGTTCATCCTTGCCAAAAATTACTGGATGGCGGCGGAGAATGATTGTATGCAATCCCTTCATCAGTTCGATACTCGACCCGCACCACAAAGCAAACGATCATAACCCCACCCCCCCTCCCCCTGAAAATGCCCATTTCCCGGCCGCATTCATGATCTACGTGAAGGAATAAAGGATGTGGAATCAAAGTCTTAACAGTCTTTAACTAAAGCCATTTCGAATGTCTCGAAGTCTAACAAAAGTCCCTCAAAAGGCCTATTTTTCGCGATTTTGTGCCGATTTGACACCGTTCTTGAAGGTCATTTGACTCCCCGGCGACCATCACAATCCCAGTTCCAGTCGCGTGCGCGGATCGAGCCGGTCGCGCAGCGCGTCGCCCAGAAAGTTGAACCCCAGCACCGCGCCCGCCACTGCCGCGGCCGGAAACAGCACCAGATGCGGCGAATCGAACAGGTGCAGCCGCGCGTCATTGAGCATGGCGCCCCAGCTCGGCGCCGGCGCGGGAATGCCCAGCCCCAGGAACGACAGCGTTGCCTCGGCCAGGATCACGCCGGCCATGCCGATCGCCGCCTGCACCACTATGGGCTGCACAATGTTGGGCAGAATGTGGCGAAAGAAGATGCGCGGCCCGCTCGCCCCCAGTGCCCGCGCCGCATCCACATACTCGCGGTCGCGCACCGCCATCACCTGCGCGCGGACCAGCCGCGCATAGCCGGCCCAGCCGCCGATGGCCAGCGCCAGCACCAGGTTGGCGAAGCCCGGCCCCAGGAACGCGGCAAAGGCGATGGCCAGCAGAATGCCCGGCAGCGCCAGAAACGTGTTCATCGCGAATGTGGTGAGCGCCGTATCCACCCAGCCGCCGAGGTAGCCGGCCAGTCCGCCAATGCCTAGCCCGAGGGCCAGCGAGACCGACACCACGCTGACTGAAACGGCCAGCGACAGCCGCGCGCCCCACAGCAGGCGGGACAGCGTGTCGCGGCCAAGTTCGTCGGTTCCTGCCCAATGCGCTGCCGAAGGGCCTTGAAGCCGGTGCAGCAGGTCAATGGCTGAGGGATTGTGGGGCGCGAGCCACGGCGCCGCCAGGCCGGCCACGACGAAGCCAGCCAGAAGCAGCACGCCTGCGGCAGCCAGTGGCTGGCGGCAAATGCGGCTTGCCCAACGACGGCTGCGCAACGGGTTGGACGTGACTAAAGGCATCGGCACAGCAAGAATACCGCGACAGCCAGGGGAAAGTCGGGTTCTAATCGGGTATGCGAATTACTTTGAATGGTTTGAGGCTGTGCCTCGGGTTGTTCGCGCCTGTGCTCCTTGCAGTGGCGTCTCCGGCCCAGTCCTGGCAGAGTACACGAAACCAGACACTTCAACCCGAGGCCGAGCAGTTGCTCGCGTTGGCCAATCAGGCTCGCGCCGCGCATGGCGCCGGTCCGCTCCACTGGGACCCGGCACTGGCCGCGGCCGCCCGCCGGCACTGCCTCCGCATGGCGGCGGAGGGACCCATCTCGCATCAGTACGGCGGCGAAGAAGATCTCACCGAGCGCGCCGGCCACGCAGGCGCGCACTTCAGCCTCATTGAAGAAAACGTGGCGATTGGCCCTTCCGCCGCCGCGATTCACGACGAATGGATGCACTCCCCCGGCCATCGCACCAACCTGCTGAATCCGGAAGTGGATCGGGTGGGGCTTGCGGTGGTAGCCGCTCGAGGCGTTCTCTATGCTGCGGCAGATTATGCGCGCGCTGTCCCCGTGCTCTCGCAGGCCCAGGTCGAGGCTGAAGTGGCCAGGCTGGTGCGGGTGCGCGGCGTCGCCGTGATGCGCGATCCCACCACGGCACGAGAATATTGCACGCAGTCCAGCGGATCCATGGGTGGCAACCGGCCGAGTTTTCTGATGCGCTGGCAAGACGCCGACTTGACCCGTCTGCCCGAACAACTGGTCGATCGCCTGGGCACTGGCAAATACCGTCAGGCGGCCGTCGGGAGTTGTCCGGCGCAGGACGTCGAAGGTTCGTTCACTGCCTACCGGGTAGCCGTATTGTTGTTCTAAGTTAGCCGGAATGCCTTAACCAAAGGACTCTTGATCCTTCCACAGCTCCGGCCACGGCATGCGAGGGGGCCCGCACACAAAAATGTCGGGATGGTCCTGGCTCTCTTCATTATTAATTCCTACCGAATTGCCGTTGTGTCCGGCCAACCGGCAGCCGGTGAAAATACCGTCGGCTTGCTCGCGTGTCAGGCCGATGACGATGAGCGTCGCGGGTGGAGGGTCCGGATAACCTTGCAACCATTCGGAGTTGGTGGTGCCGATAGGTTTCGGTAGACCATACGCGGGACCGAGCACTTCGATGGCTCCATACTCGCCGTAGTTACCGGTTGTGATGCCAAGGTTCGCCTGCTGGTCCAGGGGGAGGGAATCGCGAATGCCCGCGACCGACTTGACCAGTTCGTTCCAGCCGATCTCTTCGCGAAGATCGCCGTTGTTTTGTAGAGCAAAATCTCGAAGCGGGCCGCTGGACGCCAACGGCAAAATCACCGCGCAGATATATGCTCCGCAGGCCGCGAGGCCAGTGAAATAAACTCCCGAAACCGTCCTCCGGCCCCATCGGGGAAGAGAAGCGAGCCAGCGCGCGGCTTTTACGGAACCCATGGCGAACAGCATCGGATACGCGGCGGCCATATAGTAACTGCGCCCCTTGCCGAAGTAAAAGAGCGCCAGAGGAACCAGGTACATCCAGGCCAGCATTCTGTAGCGTTGGCTGCGAAGGAACGCAACCAGGCCGGAGATGCAGAGCGGCGTGGCAAAGACGTTGATGCAGATGCGGATCTGGTCGCGCAGGAAGCCATCGGCGCGACCCTCGCCCACATCGCGTTTGTGGATGTGCTGAAGAAAATGGTAGGAGATAAAATCGTGGCGCGCCAACCACAGGAAGTTGGGCAGAAAGATCAAAAGAGCCAGTGCAATTCCGCCCCAGAACCAGCCGCTTAAGACAAAACGTCGAGCCCGCGTGAATGCAACTCCGGCCAGAATTCCAGCAATGTAAAAGACGATGGAGTATTTGGTCAGCAGGCCCAGCCCAACCGCAGCGCCAATGGTCACCCACCAGCGCGGATCTTGCGAGCTAAGCAGGCGAATCGTGAAGTAAGCAATCAGCACCCACCACAGATAATCGAATGACGAGTATTGGAATTCCGTGCCTTGAAATAGCGGCAAGGGTGAAAGCGCAACCGCGAGAGCAGCAGAGACCTGAGCCAGCCGATGGCCGCCCAGCTCTCTTGCCATCAGTCCGGTGGCCACGATGGCCGCTGCCTGCGCAAGAACCGAAAAAAGCCGCAACCCCACGATAGAAAGCCCGAAAAGCCCAAGGCTGATGTGTTCGACGAAAGGTGTCAGCGGCGGGTAGGAGACGAATCCCCAGTCAAGATGGCGGGCATCGCTCAGGAACTGGAGTTCATCGCGGTGGAAGCCGTAGCGCCCGTTGGTGAGCATGTGAACGAGTGCCACCGCCGCGGCGATAGCCAGCAACAGCGGGTATTCGGCCCTGGGTCGGGAGTCCGCAGAGCTCGGATCGACTTCCTCGTTCATCAATGGCGTATACGGCTCCTCGTCGCATGAGCTACGCATCGCAAGCAGCGCCGGTTCCGGATCGATGCTAATTTGCCGAAAGTGCAGTTTGCGGTGGCGCCGCGCAACCGCCCTCGCCGGGCTTGGTCGGCTCCATCTGGAGGGCGTTGTTGAAGCGGTTGAAGTAGTTGAACAACCCGATCGCGCAGAGCAGTTCCACAATCTCGCCTTCGGAATAGAAACTGCGCAATTCAGTGAACTGTTCGTCGCTGATGGCGTGGGCGTCGCGGGTGATGGTCTCGGCCAGCCGCAGGGCGGCTTTCTCCGCGGCGGTGAAGTCCTCGCGCTGGGGCCAATCGGCCAGATGGGCGAGCTGGTCGTCGCTCCATCCCAATCCTTTGGCCAGAATGGCGTGGCTGGCCACGCAGTAGGGCGTCACATTGACCTGACTGGTGCGGACAATGATCAACTCCTTCAGTTTGGTGGAGACCGTGCCGGTGTTGAGCACAGCGGCGAAATGAGCCAGCATGGTTGCAAAGATTTCTGGTCGGTGCGCCATGACCCGGAACATGTTGGGCACATTGCCCCGAACCGCAAAGGCTTTGTCATAGAGCGCGGCCATTTCCGGGGTCACTTCGCTGCGGTCAAGTCGGGAAATTCGAGACATTTGGCCTCCTCATGGTTCACCTAATGGTATCGCGGCAGATGCGCTGCCACACATTCTTTGAGGCGCTGCGATGTTTTGACGCACCCCCGGCTCTCTGCTACCTTGATATAGGACAATTAACGCACGACACTCCTCAGTAGCTCAATGGCAGAGCATTCGGCTGTTAACCGAAGGGTTGTAGGTTCGAGTCCTACCTGAGGAGCCAAAACTATCCCTAGAATATCCAGCCACTTACGTCCCAATCCAGATTTTTGTACTGCTTTTGTACCGCCCGGGAAAATTTCCCTCTCGCTTTCTGCCGTCTGGCGGTATTAGGAGCCAGAGGGATCTCGAACGTGGTTGTCACTGTCTATGCCCGGCACTCGGGAAAGTGTCCGCAAATTAAAGTAAGCTGCGCGGGCCAGTTCCGGCGATGCAAATGTCCCCTTTGGCTGCGCTGGGGCAAGTGCCACAAGCGGTCGGCTCGGACACGCACCTGGGAGATTGCGACCAAGGCTGCGCGCGGACCGGGATCAGAACGAGGAATAGGTGAAGGTCCCTATTCAGGCTACGTTCTTCGCAGCATTCTTGCTCGGCATATTATTCGCTTCGCCGGGTTAATTCCGGTCTTTCTCGACACTGGCACCGAGTTCGTCCGCCTCAGGTTTGTCGTTGGCAGCAACTTGCTTCGCGCCCGTAGCGGCTTCCGTTCCGCCCAATTCTTTTGTGGCTGATTTCGCTTCTTGCCTGTTTTCCGTAGGCTTCGGAGACTCCTTCTTTGCATCCTGCTCAGCCGCCTTGATTGCAGAGGACAACAGATAATTCATTCTCACTCGGACCGCAAGCCATCTGACACTACTCCTTTTTCCCGCCTGCTCCAAATGGGAGGCAAGTTCTTCCTCATTGGCTATCCCTTTATCTTTCAAGAATTGCAAAATAGCCGTGCTCTGAGTGTCTAAGGCCTCAAGGGAGGCAAACAACTCATCGAGTATCTCCTGCACAATTTTCTCGTCCATATTCCGCTCTCCTCTCGAAACCTACCCGTGGATGCACACGCCAGACGGTCAATGGCTTCTGCTGGCATGGAGCTACGCCTCGACAGATTATGTCAGAATGGTGATCACCAAATGATGTTCACACTTGATCAGCCGCTCGCCGGGAGTTGCTTCACAATTTTCGCGGCGCGGGAAGCACTTGCCTGAAATTCCCAATGACCGGCCAACCGGAACCAGCGTGAGCCAAATCACGTCAGGGAAGAGTAGCCGACAACTCGACCAGAACTCACGCGACCGGGTCGAGCCAAGGCTGGAAACGTGCATTGGGCTGAATGCAACAATCGAGACCACCGGTCTGAGATACGCAAACCGTCTTGGCTTTGGGGCATCAATCCTGGTCACGCCAACGTCGACCGAGTACGAACGGTCTGAACTCCGTCTCCTATTGACAATCTGTATGAAGGAGTTCACACTCATATAGTTATTCGATAGGACAGGACAAATGAGTTCTAAACAGACAAGTCTCCTGCAAGGCACTCTCGATCTCCTCATTCTGAAGGCGCTCGGGGCGGGAGAACTCCACGGTCTGGGTGTTTCGCGCCGCATCGAGCAGATCACGCATGGGACATTTCTCGTCAAGCCTGGCTCGTTATTTCCGGCCCTTCACCGCCTGGAGGAAGCAGGCTGGCTGAGTTCCTTCTGGGGCGAATCGGAGAATAATCGTCGTGCGAAGTTTTACAGGCTCACTAAAGCCGGAAGGGGCCAGCTTGAAGTAGAAACGGAACAATGGACGCGGGTTGCCGTCGCCATGACGAACGCTTTGAGGGCAATTTAGAGAGTGAACGATGAAACTCTGGTCGCGTACTACCAGCATGCTGCGAAATCTCTTCCGAAAGCGCCAGGTGGAGAACCAACTTGACGATGAAGTGCATGCCTACGTGAATATGCTCACCGACGAAAGGATCGCTGCGGGCATGTCCGCGTCCGAAGCTCGACGCACCGCACAGGCAGAGTTCGGCGGCATCGAGCAGGTCAAGCAGGCGGTACGCGATCATCGCGCTGGCACGAATGTGGAGCTTCTGTGGCAGGATGCTCGCTTCGGCTTGCGCCAGTTGCGGCGCAATCCCGGTTTCACCTGGACGGCGATCGTTACGCTGGCGCTTTCCATCGGCGCAAACACGGCAATCTTTTCCATCGTGAATGCGCTCATGCTGAAGAGCTTGCCGTATTCGCAACCTGAGCGCATGGGCACCATTTATACACGCATCAAGGGTACGAGGGCTTCCGACGAGCGGCATCACGTGAATGGCGAGCAATGGGAGCTTCTGCGTGACAACGTTCCGGCGTTGATCTCCGCGGTTTCAGGGATTCGACCCTCAGGCGTGAATCTGGAGGCGGGCCCGCATGTGCAGTACGTGCATAACCAGCGCATCTCGGCGCACTATCTCGACGTGCTGGGCATTCAGCCGGCGATAGGCCGCGACTTCTCCGCGGTGGAGGATCGTCCCCACGGCCCACAGGCCGCCATTCTCAGCGACAGCCTCTGGCGAAGCCTGTTCGGCGCAGACCGCAGCATTGTGGGGCGCGCGATTCTTTTGAAGGGCGCACCGTACACCGTGATCGGCGTACTGCCTCCGGACGCGACGACGCCGTCCAATGCGGATATCTATACGGCGCTGCAGCCCGCCCACGACGGCGAAGGC
>Ga0182024_10000182_pt1 | contig 147649 bp, 142 predicted proteins | sample P32metaG_FD_120480 | JGI IMG/M metagenome (GOLD analysis project Ga0182024, IMG submission 120480) | Permafrost microbial communities from Stordalen Mire, Sweden - P3-2 metaG (Illumina Assembly) | ecosystem: Environmental > Terrestrial > Soil > Wetlands > Permafrost | place: Sweden: Stordalen...
TCCTTTGCTGCGCTCACGCTCTTTCTCAAGGTCTTCGGTCAGCTTGCGGATCTCACCTTTGAAGTAATCCTGTTCGATTGCGGCACCCGCGGTGAACGCATTCTCTCGCTGCCGCTGCTCGGCTGTGTTGACCTGCCGATTCAATCCGTACTTGTAGAGAGTGGTCGGGCTGATGCGGAGCACGGCCGCCACGCTTCGCACATCAAGTGGTCGTTCCTCAGGCGGGTATGTTTCGGCGATCGCCAGATGTTCCATCAGGCGTCGCTTCAGCTCGTCATGAACACTGGGTCTGGACATGTTCAGCCAGCAGTCCTTTCGAACCTGCTCCGCCGGCCACGGAAAGGCTGAGCCACTCCTGCCTGTGCGGACCCCGCTTCGTCGTCCACCGCAAGAGCCGCGCGCACGCCCTCGAGTGTTTCCTCACAGTGGCGGATCCACGGCTCGGCAACTCCACCGTCCGGCGCGCCGGCCCGCGCTTTCGCGGACTCAAGCGCTCGTTGAGTGCTTTGCTGGATCTGGACGAGATGGCGCCTTTCGCTCTCACTACCTTTGACACGCAGATAATCGGCGCAGCCGCGAACGCAGTTGAGATGGTACGGGCAGGGCGTGACGGCAAAATCATGCAGGCACAAACCGAATGCGGTGAAGTGAACCGCTTGAACTTCGCCATCGACATACCGGTCCCGTTTGGCTCTCGGCAACTCGAAATACATACTGGCTTTAGGACCTGCCAACTTGCCTTCTTGAATCCCTGCTTTCACCCACTCAAGCCTCTCGTCGACCGTGGCATGACGGTACGCCTCGGTATCTTTCGAGTGTTCGCGCCCCATCCAGCGCGTTTGCAGCTCAATCGGTAGGCCGCCCTTGTCGGCAATGTAGTTCAGCCAATGGCGGAACTGATGGGAAGTCATCCTGCAAAACGAGCCGCCAGGCTCACGAACACCAAAACGCTCGAACGCCGATGGGGTTCCGCCACCACCGGATAGAAAGTCGGCGATATGCGATATGAAAATCGGCTGTACCAACAGAGGAAAAACCGCCCGGCCAGGATGGAAGGAGTTCCGGAACGCAATCAGTAGCGTTTCTGAGAGCATCTGGAATGTATCGTCACGGCGATCCACAGTCCACCCGGGCGACACTCTCAGCGATTGAAGAAAGGCTTCTGCCTCAAACGCACGGTAGTAGACGCCTTCGTGGTCATGATGCCGCGGCAACGGTTTGGGAACTTCTTTTGTTCCCAGCGCAAGCGTCACTTCAGCAGTCGTCATCCTTGCAGCCCAATGAAATCCGGGGATCGGAACCCGGTGGGGCGTTTTCTCCAGGTCGCGCGCACGAGTCCGTGCGTCCTGAGTGAGGGCTCGAATCTCGTGAATCGCCTTTCGTGCCAACTCCGCACCGGTCGCGGTCAGCCATCGAACAGCGAACATCTTCTCTGCGCCGCGCGCCTTCTCCTTGTAGTAGCGGATTCCATAGCGGGCTTTGCCACCACGCACTTCCTCGACCTCGCAATCGAGTGGAAGCGTTAGCAACTCGCCGATCCGAAACCCAGTGACCACGAGGATAGCGACGGCTGCCGCCCGCAGGCGGTCAGCCGGTTCTTTCGCATGTTCACGGTAAATGTCAGCGATGCCTTGCAACGCCGCCTCGGTGGGCAACCGATCTCTTCGCTCTTGCTGGCCGCTGATCGTGTGCCGGTTGAAATCTTCCACACGTGGAGTCTGGGGCGTGTAGTAAAGCGGCCGGCAGACTCCGCGGGCGGCAAGGAATCGCGTGAACACCAGCAGGCTAACTATCAACTTGTACGCCGTTGATTCACTCCAACTCGCTCGCATGAGCAGTTCTGCCTGGCTGAGGTCCTCCTCGGAGAAGCTCTGCCACGAGAACTCTTCCGGTTTTCTCTTGCGGCGCTGCTGGATCGCTTCCCACAGAATGCGCGCGGCATCCGACCTCCGACCCATGTTGCCAACTGAGCGGCGGTCCAGAATGATCCAGCTCTTTACGACGTTTCCATATGCGGCCGGTAGCGCCTGATCCGTGGTTCCACGCTGGGTAAAGTAAAGCCTCTGGTTCCGGAGACTGGTGCTCCTGTCCCTCAGAGCACTGACCTCCCACGCCGGTTGGTCAAAGAGGGCGACATCCATGTGCAGATCGGCGGCAAACTTCTGTCGTGCGATGGCCAATAGCGCTAGAATCGCCGCTTCCTCGCTACGGCCGGCAGGTCTCTTCATTGCTGCCGCATTCATTCCTTGTTGTCTCCGGGTAGTTGGTCTAACACCTGGCGGATCGCGATGCGAACATCCTCTAGCTGCATCAGAATCCGCTTGTCACTGATGTCCCGAGCTTCATGCAGGAATGTTTCGATCGAGCTGAGCATCTCGCGATGTGGGCCGTCGCGGAGGGCAGCAAAGGAGGGACACAAATAACAGCTCACCGGCGGCAGCAGCCGGCAAAGACCGTCCTTCCGGACATCCCGGCCACACATGCCAACCCCTCCGATGTCGAGATGAACGATTCCCAGATGAGGTGCGATTGCCGGAATTACCTGGTTAGGCATACCATCGAAGGCCGGGAGGTCAGGGGAGTCTACGATCTTTCCTTGAAATCTCTGTACAAGAGGGGCCAGAGCCGCGTCGGTCGCCTTCGCGACAGGATCGGCAATCGAAGAGACTGTTTCGACGTACACTCTCACGTTCTGAGTGTCCGTGTGATCGAGTATCTCGGCGATGTGAAACACCGAGGCTCCTTCTTCCGCCATATACGTGCCGATCGAAAAGCGGAAGCGTCTCGGGTTCACAACCATCGGCCTTGCGGTTCGTGGGGACACCAGACCGGCGACACGGACGAATCTTCGCAGTGCGGCGTTGACCGCCCCCTCGGGCGATAGTCGGGGAAGCCAGTGGAGAAGTGGATCTTCTGGAACGCCGGACCGCAGATGCTCCAGCAGTGTACCGAGCCTACTGCTGATCGGCCGCCGCTTTGTTTCCCGGTGAGCGGTCCGCTTCTTCACACGCGGAACATCGAGCTGATAACAAATCGCAGTCTTCGATTCGTATCGAATCAGGTCCTTGTTCTTGAGGCGGACAGTGGCGCTCGGGTTATGCCCGAGTTCCAGATGTAGCATCAGGATCGCGCGATCCCTTTCGGCGCCTATTCCAGTATCGATGGCCCTTCGGATCAGCAAGAGTTCGTCAGGGGAAAACGGTCCCCTAACCGGGTGGCGGAACCGAACGTGATGCCCCTTTGCATTCCCGATCGCTGTGATCGTTTTGAAGATTCGAAGCAGTTGCCCGTCGAAATCCGCATGCTGCCGGGCAACACCCCATTCATAGAACGTGCGTAGACGTGAAAGACGATTCCCCTTTTCGGCGCTGTGTTCGATGCCATGTGCAAGGAAACTTCTCGCAAGAGCCTCGGTTAGGTCGGACCAGTCAAACCACCGCACACCAGCTTTGCTCCAGAGCCAGTCCTCGAAGTAGAGGAATGTTGAGAAGTCGTTGTGAATGGTTGACGACTTTTTTCTGTACAGGCGGTCTGCGAGATAGAGCCGGAGTAAATGCTCCGCCCGGGCGCTGAAGGCACACCCTCGACGCATCGCCCTCAGCCGCTCCCAGTTGATTGTGAGCACATCGCCGCCATCGCTACAGGTGCGCATCCTCCAGACGTTGGCGCCCGTCTCGATCACCTGCCCGTCCAATGAGCGGACCCTCATGGGAACAGAAGGAAGATCGCCGATCGCTTCGGCCGCTGGAATAATCCGGGACGAGCGCGGCACGCTTACGAGTCCTCACTGTAAAGTCGGCTATGGTAGCTTCGCATCGCTTCGCTCGCTTGCCTGGCAATCGCGTTCTGGGTATAGCGTTTGGGTGACTGCGGGTTGGTCCAGCCGCCGAGGTAAACCAGCTTGTCCATGCCGTTTGCCTGTTCGGCGAACACTTCCGCCATCCGTTCAGCCCAGGTGTGCCGGAGCCGATGCCACGACAACGGCGTAACACCACTATGACGCCCGATCGTCCGCATGATGTCGTCTGCTGCTTTCATCGACAGCGGTGCGCCAGCTCCAGTAACGAAGAGGTACGGGGTCTTGCCGGTCACACGACCGAGGGGCGGCTTTGAAACCAGGTAAGCACGGAAGAGCGACAGAAGCGACCGCGAAACCGGAACCACGCGCTCCGCGGTTTTGACTGCAGGTTCCCTTTGCCGGGAATCATGCGGATCATCTGGCCGGCGCAGGACTCGAAGTCCGTCATCATTCCCCCGCGGGATAGAGTCCAAGCGCAACTTGAGCAACTCGCCTCTGCGTAGGCCGAGTTCAAGGCCAGTCTCCACCATCAACCAGTTCCGTAACTGGGCATGGCGGTAAAAAACACCTTTGGGGAAGACCCAATCTCGGCCGCATTCCGTTTTAGGTGCGAGTACCCGGCGAAGGGATGCCAGTTCCTGCTCGCTGAGGGGCTGAATCCGCTCGGACGGTTTCGTTCCGGTCCGCAGAGATCGGAAAACCTGCTCCATGTGAGCCCGCTGTGCTGACAGCTCGTCTAACGTAAGCGTTCTGGCACCGCCACGGTTGTCGCTATCCAGCGCCCATTTAAGGAAGTTCTCGGCAACGGAAAGGTGATGATCGAACGCTCCGGGATCGGATCCGACAACAGTTTCAGCGTCTTGGCCTCTCGTGCGAAAGTAGAGAACCATCGACTCGATCTGGCGGGCATTGAGACTGTTGCCGCTGGTGAGGTGATCGTCCAGATCAAGACCGCCGATACGTCCCGCCCAGTCGTAGATCCGACCCAGGACGCGGAGGTTGCTCTCCAGGGTGGAAGACTGGACCCGGTGTCGCCGGTAGCGAACAGCCCAGCGTGTGCCCACGCGAACCGGGATCCAAGTGGCTCTGTCGACCAGACAAGGAAGCCGCTCACCCGATTCCAGCACCACAGTGAGAACGACGTGGGGCGACATCTTCCTTGGACTCCGATGCGTGTCCAGTTTCCCGGTACCCATGAGGGGAGTCTACTTCGCCAGTGTTCACGGAAACGTGAACGGATGATGATGTTTTCGTGAAAATGGACGCAGCCAACATCCCCGGCTCTAATATCCGGGACCATCACAACCAGAGGGATGGCCGGAAGGGGTCGGTTTCAGATGGTGGAGGCCGCGCAAATCGCTCCGGCCTACGGCCTACGCGATTTGCGCGGCCCCCACCATCTGATCAAGAAGCACAACCGTGCTCAGTGTCCAAAAGGATACCTGGACACAACCAAAAACCATACATCAGAACGGTACGTCGTCGTCGGTGATGCCTTGGCTGAAATCGTCCGCGGGCGGCGCCGATGCTGCGGCTTGCGAGCGTGGCGCGGATCGCGGGGCGGATGCGGGCTGCGAGTATTCGCCAGACCCGGCTGAAGAATCGCCGCCGCGGGTGCTCAGCAGGATCAGATCTTCGATGACCACCTCGGTGGTGTAACGCTTCTGGCCGTCTTTGTCATCCCAACTGCGGGTCTGCAGACGGCCTTCCACATAGACCGGCGTGCCCTTCAGCAGATAGTTGGCGCGATTCTCGGAGCGCCACAGCACGCAACGGTGCCAGTCGGTCTCCTCTTTCCATTCACCCGTCTGCTGGTCTTTCCAACGCCGGTTGGTGGCCAGCGTGAAATTCGAAACCGAAGTCCCCGAGGGAGTGAATTTGGTCTCGGCATCTTTGCCCAGATGTCCAAGCAGTATGACTTTGTTGACGCTTCGGGTTGCCATATTATCCTGAACTGTATCACAACCCGCCGGACGCCATGCCGCTTATCTGATATCGAGCTTGGCGGTTGCGCCTCCGCCCGTCAGCGGACAGGAAGCCGCCACCTGGCGCGCTTCCTCCTTCGGAAAATACGGGGAGACATGGGCAAGAGATTCTTCCAGGTATTGTCGCGACACGGTGCAGGATCCGCCGGCAACCGCCGCCATGTGACGCCACGCCACAGCGTCGGGCTTCAGCACCGGGGAGATGTCGAAGTTGAGCGCGCTGGCGAATTCGTCCTCGGCATGCGCGTAATCTTTGCGCCGGTACATCAGGATGCCGCGGTAAAGGTGGGCTTCTCCGGAAGCGAGGTCCTTGGCGTTAGCGAATGCCGTACGGCTGGCGAGACTGTATTCGGCCATCGCCTGCGCCGCGTTTCCGGCCAGCTCGTCGACGCGGGCGCGCAAGTAGGCCGCGCGCGCCAGGCTGGGATCGGCCTTGAGGGCCGCGTCCAAGCTGGCGGTGGCTCCCGAGAGATCGCCGCTCAGAAGTTGCGCCCCTCCTAACTCCGTGAAAGCTTCCGGTATATCTGGAGGCGGTTCGAGGCGCTCGCGAATCGAGCCCGACTGATCGCGCTGGGCGGCAACCCAAAGGTCCACGGCGCGGCGATAATGCGTGGCGGCGTCTTTATATTGGCGATCCGCAAAGGCTTGACGGCCAGCCGTCCATTGAGCCCAGGGCAGTTGCGGGACTGCCACGAAATCATGCGCGGCGTCAAAGAGGTTGTCGCTCTGTAAGGCCATCCAGCCCAGCCAGTCCCGCCCGGTTTGTAACAGGCCCAGGCAGTAAGTTGCCGACATGATGTTGGACGCACAAGCCGGCGGCTGATCCGCTGCGGCAATCTCTTGCCGCTCCCGGTCCTCGATTGCCGGATCGGAGTCGGCCTTCAAACGCGCCACAGCGGCGAGCACGCGCAAACCGGAAGATACCGGTTCTGGAAGGGTGTTCTTGGGGCTGCCCACGGCCCGATCCGGCCATGCTTCTATGGCCTTATCGAACTCGCCGGCGGCATCGCGGAAATCCGCGGCACTGTTGGTGACGGTGGCCCCGGCCAGGGTGCAAAAGCCTTTTCGATAGTGAATTAGCGCAACCTCACTCGGATGGGCGACCGAAAGCAAGGCTGCCTGCGACTGGATACAGCGCGCCGAATCGGGAAGCTGAGGTATGGCGGCCAGCGCGGCACGGTCAAAATCGGTTTGCGCGCGCAACGCCAGCGCAAGTTGCTGTTCATCAGCAGCGAATAGAGCGGGGATAAAAAGTATTAACAGTGCACGAAAGCACATGCCTATAAACGTAGCACCCTGGCTACCGACGTAATGAATATTACATTTCATCCATAAACCATTGATAGTACGTGATGAGATCACTGTCAAAGTACTTCCTGGGCAAAAAGTATATACGCCACCGAGGATCGTGCGCCAAGAAAGTGACGGTCTTGATTAGCGAACATACGCAGGACGGCGGCCCGGAACGCCCCGCTTCTCAGGGATGCGCGCTCAGGCCGATACCGAGCCCGAGGTTTACCGGATGTCCCCACTGCCAGGTGTCACCCAGCGGGTGATTGCCGCCGTCGTTACCGCCGAACAAAATCGCGACGCCGGCGCGGTCGTCATACGCCATCGAAATGTGGTCTCGCGGCATGGGGCTCTCGGCGGGAGATTGCTGCCGCCAGTTGCTGCCATCCCACTGCCAGGTGTCCGCCAGGAAATGGTAGTTGAACCCGCCAAACAGAATTACCAGATCGTCGTTCGCGGCATAGGTCATAGCGTGGAAGTTTCGCGCGGAAGGACTCTGAGTAGGAGACTGCTGGATCCAGTCCCTGCCATTCCACACCCAGGTGTCTCTCAGGAAGCCTCTGTAGTTGAACCCTCCGAACAAAACCAGGCCGCGATTCTTGGGATCGGGAGCCATGCCCGGGGCGTAGCGCACGGCCGGGTGATGCGCGGGCGACAACTCGGTCCAATCGTTTCCATCCCACGCCCACGTGTCCGCGAGATAGCCGACTTCGGTAGCGCTATAACCGCCGAACAGGATGATGCGGCGCGAAGCCCGGTCGTAGGCCATCGCCGGATAGAGACGAGCGGGAGGATGACGCCGGGGCGACGGCTGGCTCCAGTTATTCCCGTCCCACACCCACGTGTCACCCAGAACAGAGCGGGCCCAGCCGCCGAACAGGACCACCTTGTCGTTGGTGGCATCGTATGCCATCCCAGCGCCTACGCGCGACGGAGGGCTGTTGGCGGGAGATGCGGAGTTCCAGCGGATGCCATCCCAGAGCCAGGTGTCCGCCAGCCACCTTGTATCCCGGACGCCGCCAAAAAGGACCACCTGAGCGTGTGCCGCATCATACGCCATGGCATGTGCGGATCGAACCGTCGGCTGGTCGGGGGCGGAGGAACGGGTCCAACTGGGGGCGTGAGGATCGGGTTGAGCGTGCGCGGGCATACTGATGAGAGCCAAGCCGGCGCTGAATCCGCAAAACCATTTTCCCACTGGCATGATTCGAATCCCGCGGTCGTGTCCAGAATAAGCAATTACAAGGCCGGAAGCAAATTCTACCATGGAACGTACTGGGAGTACTGAAAGATAATTTGGGCACAAGGGCCGGGGAGGCAACGCCTGATAATCGACTAATCCCTAGCGCCTTCGCATCGCCCGCATGGCAGGACTGGGCAGCGCATGGCGCTGCCCCACTTTCCACCTAACGGTGTATCCTTCTTTGAAGGACGCTCATGACTAAGATCGCCGCGCTGGCCGCAGTTGGGATATGCGCAGGGCTATGCGGGCCGCTGGGCGCGCAGTGGATCAACTATCCTACGCCGGGCATTCCGCGCACGCCCGACGGAAAGCCGAACCTGGCCGCTCCCGCCCCTAGAAGCGCCGATGGCAAACCCGATCTGTCCGGACTATGGGGCTGGGAACTCAACCGGGGTTGCCCTCCCGAGGGATGTGCCGACCTGGACGTTGGCCAGGAGTTCGTGGATATCGGTTGGTCTTTGAAGGGTGGCCTGCCCTATCAGCCATGGGCTGCCGCTATCGTGAAGGCCACGCGGGCCGCTAACCGCCCGAACGATCCGCTGACTCGCTGTCTTCCAACGGGGCCGGTCCGGCTGCATACATTCGCCGGCTATCGGAAGATCGTCCAGGTTCCGGGACTAGTCGTGATCCTAAATGAGCTGAATGCCAGCTACCGGCAGATCTTCACCGACGGGCGGCCGCTGCCCGACGATCCGAACCCGTCATGGAATGGTTACTCATCAGGAAAGTGGGAAGGGGATACGCTGGTGGTGGAGACCGCCGGCTTGCGCGACGGCTTGTGGCTCGACACGGGCGGTAGCCCCATGACTGACTCTGCCAGGATCACGGAGCGTTTCCACCGCGTGAACTTTGGGAAACTGGAAGTGGAGCTCACCGTGGACGATCCCAAGGCGTATACGAAACCGTGGACCATCAAGCTCACCCAGCCGCTGGCGCCGGACACGGAAATGATCGATTACATCTGCCTGGAAAATGAAAAGGATGTTGCGCATTTACCGGCGAAGTGAGCCCGGCAAAGGTGCCCATGCTAAATGTTCTTCTCCAAGCTGCGAAGCCGGCTCCTGCGCGCAGCATCACCTCGATATTCCGCCACTTGGGAGCGTTGGGGCTTTTCTCGCTCGCGATCCTGGACAGCTCTCCGCTGCCAACATTTGGTGGCCCTGACATTCTGATCGTAATTCTCGCCGCCACTCATCGCAACCCATGGTACGAGTATGCAGCGGTCGCAACAGTCGGCTCGGTGATCGGTGCTTATTTCACTTTCCGGGTCGCACGTAAGGCCGGATCGGCTTATCTGCACAGTAAGTTTGGAGAAGGCAAGGTATCCGCGCTCCTGAGAGTATTCGAGAAATGGGGCACCGGGACTCTGGTTGCCTCTACCGCCATTCCTTTCCCATTTCCGACGAGCATGGTTTTCGCGGCAGCAGGCGCTTCCAACTTCCGCACGGCCAGGTATCTGGCAATTGTCACTACTTGCCGCGCCGCTCGATATGCAACCCTGGCCATCGTTGCGGATCTTTACGGGCGTAACTTCATCCGTGTTCTCCGGCATCCGATGCAATATTGGGGCTGGTTTTTGCTGTTCGCTGCCCTGATTTTCGGATTGATCGCTTCGGGGATTCTGATCAACAAGCGACTGGCGACTGTCGCGCGCTAGCTCGGAGCAGGGCATGGCCCAGACCTATGGAGTTTGGCCATTTTCGATTCCATTTAACCGCACCGGCGGCGAAGACCGCCGGCGTTACGTTGCATAGCAGCGCATGGCGCTGCTCCACTATTGGCGCAGGGCGAAGGTGAACAAAGCGTGACCCGCGGCCACGGCTACATATTGCTTGCCATCAACACGGTACGTGATGGGGCCTGAGGCGACCTGGCCGCCGAGTGCGGCTTTCCAGAGCATGGCGCCGGTGCGGGCATCCAGGGCGTAAAAGTAGCCTTCCCGTCCGCCACTGAAGACCACGTCGGTGGCGGTGCTTAGGATTCCGCTGCCGGTGACGTCGGTCATTTTGAACTCCCACTTCTTTTCTCCGCTGTTCGGATCCACGGCCAGCACCATACCGGAGGCGTTATCCGATGTCCAGGTGTTGATCGGTCCACGCAACAACGTCGGGACCGGAGACCGTGGCGCGCCACCCGTGTATCGCTGTCCGGCGGTGTACTCGGCCGGCATCTTCGCCAGGTTCATGTAGTAGTCATTCCAGGTGGAGATGTAAAAAAGCCCGGTGCGCGGGCTATACGAGGGGGAATACCAGTTGGTGCCGCCCTGCACGCCCGGATAGATCAGAGTTCCTTCCGCTGTGGGGCTCTGGTTAGCGGCGCGGATCGGCCTGCCGTTTTCGTCCAGACCCTTGGCCCAGGTTTGTTTGGTGAAGGGCATGCCATAAAGGAATTTGCCGTTGGTGCGGTCGAGCACGTAGAAGAAGCCGTTGCGGTTGGCCCACATCATCATTTTGCGCGGGCTGCCCTTCCAATTGGCGTCTACCAGAACCGGGATCTGCACGGCGTCGTAGTCATACTCGTCGTGCGGGGTGAACTGAAAATACCACTTGAGCTTGCCGGTGTCGGCATCCAGCGCGATGGCGCAATCGCTGTAGAGATTGTCACCCGCGCGATTGTCGCCGTTCCAGTCAGCGCCTGGATTGCCGACGCCCCAGTAGACCATGTTCAGGGCTGGATCGTAGGAACCTGTGATCCAGGCGGAGCCGCCTCCGTGTTGCCACTTATCGTCGGGCCAGGTCTCGTGACCGGGTTCTCCGGGACCGGGAATGGTGTTGAATCGCCAAGCTTCCTTACCTGTGGCCGCATCGTAAGCGGCGATGAATCCACGAATCCCATATTCGGCGCCGGCGACGCCGACGATCACCTTGTTCTTGACTACCAAAGGCGCATGCGTCAGCGAATAGCCGAGCTTGGGATCACCCACCTCCGTGCTCCAGATGGGACGGCCACCCTTAGCGTCGATGGCGATCAAGCGCGCATCGATGGTGCCCATGAACAGTGTGTCGCCGAGGATCGCTAGACCACGGTTCACCGCGCCACAGCATGGCCGCGCGTCGGGCGACGGACGGTATTCATACACCCAGAAAATTGCACCCGTCTTGGCATCCAGCGCCAGAACATTATTGGGCGGCTCGGTGATATACATGATGCCGTCAACAACTATCGGCGTTGTCTCGAATTTCTCGAGGGATCGGGCTTGGAAAACCCATTGCTGCTCCAGATTCTTGGCGTTGTCGTGGGTGATCTGGTCGAGCGCGCTATACCGCTGGGCGTAGTAACTCCCGGAGTAAGTGAGCCAGTTCTGCGGCTCGCGCTCGGGGTGGAGTAGTCGATCCAAAGATACCTGGGCGGGCAGGCTGGCGGCCGTAAGTGAGATCAAAGTTAGAATGCGTCGAGTCATTGGGCGTCCAAGCCTTTCAAAGACAGTAAGTAGGTGACCAGATCCGCGAGTTCCTGGGAGCTGAACTTGCCTTGATAGGAAGGCATGGATGAGGTAGTGAGAAGAGTGTACTCTCGAAGGTCAGCTTTAGAAAAGGAGTGAAGGCGTTCCTCAAGATCGATGACTTGAAGTGTGTGAGTGTCCTCATTGAGCCGGCGGCCCGTAATGGTGACTCCCTGGCGAGTGACCACGCGAACGAAGCGATGTTCGGGCAGGATGGATTCATTGGGGTCGAGAATGGAACGTTCCAGGTAGGCCGCCGATCGAATGGCGCCCACTTCGCTCAAGTCCGGGGCTACGCGGGAACCTTTTCCGTTGACGCGGTGGCAGGTGAGACATGCGCCTTTGCCCTCCAGCAGGGCGCGTCCGCGATTGGCATCGCCCGATCCAACGCTGCTGGCCGCGGAGTCGTGCAGGGAGCGGACATAAGCGACGAGCGCCAGCCGCTGGGAATCGGTAACATTTGTGGGAGGCATGGCGGTTCCAGGAACACCGCTGGCAATGGTGCGCAACAGGTCTTCGTCCGATGAGGCGCGCTTGAACTGGCCCCGCCGGAAATCGACTCCGGGAATGGACGCGCCTTCCGGGCCGTGACAGACGAAACAATTGTTGCGATACAGCCGGGAGCCATTCTCCACGTCCGACGAAAGGTAGCGCTGCTGGCCCGCTAAGGGAATCGATAGGCACGATAGAGCGAACAGGGTTGCGGACAGTCTCACGATGTGGGGCTCCTGCGTTCGCCCATCATACGCCGATGGGCGTTATGCGGGCAACTGGCTTGTACGGCCTCGGCTAGAGTCAGCTAAGCGTTGTTGACGTTGTGGTAGCTTATAGGCTACTGTGAGGAAGTGGCCCAGATTGAGATCCTCCTCTATCGTAAGGGCCGTTCGACGCCATTTTCAGAATGGCTTGCCTCGTTGAAAGATGTCCGGACAGTCGGTATCGTGCGCGCCCGCCTCAATCGGATTCGATTGGGGAACTTCGGAGACTGCAAGTCCGTCGGGGGCGGCGTCGAGGAACTACGAATCGACTTCGGTCCCGGATATCGGATCTGCTACGCGCGGGATGGCGCGTTGGTGGTGATCCTCCTTTGTGGCGGATCCAAGCGGACGCAGGCCCGGGACATATTGACGGCGCAAAGATACTGGAAGGAGTATTTGAATGCCAAGACCGGCGATTAAGACCAAATCCTATCGCGAGAACCTTTTGGAGTCCCTCAAGAATCCGGATGAAGCGGCTGCGTATCTCAGCGCTTGTCTGGAGGATGATGACTCCCGTGTTTTCCTTCTCGCCCTTCGCGATGTCGCCGACGCCCGCGGCGGTCTCAGGGTCCTCTCGCGCGTTGCCCGCTTGAACAGGGAAAGCCTCTACCGGATGTTATCGAGGTCCGGTAACCCATCACTGGACAGCTTGGCTGCAGTCTTGAACGCTTGCGGCCTTCGCCTGGCGGTTCAGTCAGCGGAACGCCGACGTAGCAAGCGTCGAATCGCGTGAAGGCGAAAAGACCTGCAGCCTTCGGAAGAAAGGGCTAGGTTTGGGCCGTAAGTGGCGCTCCGGGAAATCGCACGGCGATGACGTAGAATCTCAGAGCATGATGGAGCGCCGATGGGGTGCGGAATATCACGGGCCCGCACGGCGTTGCTATTCAGCGGGCGGTGGTGGGTCTTCTTGAATTTCCTACAGCGCTTTCGCACTTGACAAGCGGGAGCGGTTTCGCATATACGACACTGGAGGTATGTCTCGTGAGGATCGCCGGAAGCGCCAGCGCGAAAAAGAGCGTTTGGCCATAGCCGCTAAGGAGGCAGGGCCTCTACGAAGCCTTATGCCTGAAGTGGCGTCAGTACCGCCCGTCAAAAACTCCAATAAACCGGAGACCCCGCCGATTTTACTTTTTTCCCGGAGCGCATTCGTGCTCAACATCCTCATCGGACTGGTGTGAGTCGGCCGAGAGCCCATTCTTCATGTCGCCGTCTAATCTCTTAATCTCGAAGATAGGGCCCGAATCGCAAGCAGTGCTTCGGAATCTGTTCGAGCACTACCTTCACGATATGGCAGAGTGGTTTGAAATCGATACCCAACCGGATGGTAGCTACACTTATGACACATCCTCGATATGGGAGAACGGCTACGACGCGTACCTGGCAAAGGTTGGTGATTCGATCGTAGGGTTTGCCCTTGTCGGATCGGCAGTTGAGTGGCTAGGCGACATTGGCGCCCATGACGTGCACGAGTTCTTTGTCATGCGCGGCTTCCGGAGGGGCGGCGTCGGACAGAGAATGGCAACGGTCCTTTGGGATGAACGTCCCGGTAATTGGCTCGTCAGAGTCCTCGAAGCAAATGCGCCGGCCGTCCTCTTCTGGCGAATCGCGATTTCGACCCACTCGCATGGCTCGTATGAAGAAGAAGGGCGCGTCGTCAACGGGCGCCCCTGGCGATTCTTCCGGTTCGTATCTATTGGCGCTTAGCCATACCCCCGACCGGGCGCGGGAAATCGCACGGCGAATGGCGTAGAATCTCAGAGCATGATGGACAGATTTTTTCGGTGCGCCGTTCTGGCAACCGTTATCATCGGGGTCGCTGCAGCAGCCGCAGCGCCGGTGTTCGAGGTGGATCCATCGTGGCCAAAGGTGCCGGCCAAATGGAAGTTGGGTGATGCATCGAGTGTTGCGGTGGACGCGCAGGACCACATATGGGTGCTGCATCGGCCGCGGACCTTGCCTGCCGAGCAGAGCGCGATGGCCGCGCCTCCCGTGATGGTGTTCGATCAGGCGGGCAATTTCATCAAAGGCTGGGGCGGCGCCGCGAGCGGTTATGAGTGGCCCGAGCGGGAGCACGGTATCCACATCGACTACAAGGGGTACGTCTGGATCGGCGGAAACAATTGCCCCGGGCGGGCGTTGCCAGGGCTCAAGCCCGCTGCAGATGACCAGCTATTGAAGTTCACCGAGGATGGCAAGTTTGTGCGGCAGATCGGCGCGAGTTCGCAAAGCAAGGGCAACGCCGATACCAAGAATTTCCACCAGCCCGCGGACGCGGTCGTGTACGCCAAGACCAACGAGCTTTTTGTCGCCGACGGTTACGGCAATCACCGCGTCATCGTGCTGGATGCGGACACCGGAAAGTTCAAGCGCATGTGGGGCGCGTTCGGCAACCAGCCCGTAGATAAGGACGAATGCCCGCCGCCCAGCTTGAACAGCGTGCCGGCCGGCGAGGGCCCCGATCAGTTCAGCATTGTGCACGCCATACGCATATCGAACGATGGTGTGGTGTATGTCGCGGACCGCGAAAACCGGCGGGTGCAGACGTTCACCCTGGAGGGAAAGTTCCTCAAGCAACTGGTGAGGGGCGCAGCTCCGTTCGCGCGCGATCTGGCGCTCTCGCGCGATGCGGGCCAACAGTTCCTGTACGTGGGCGGCGGCATCGATATTGTGGCGGTCAATCGGAAGACGATGGAGATCGTGACCACGATTCAGGGCGGCGGTGTGATCGGCGGCGGGCATCAGATGGAAACCGATTCGAAGGGCAACCTCTACATCGCGCAGACCAACCGTGGGCTGCAGAAGCTGATTTTTATGGGGATCGCCGAGGACGGGCGGTAAAACCACCGCTCCCTATGGTCGCGGCTCGGTAACAACGCGGTTCGGTAACAGCGCGGTTCGGTAACAACGCGGTTCGGTAACAACGCGGCGGGTGATAGCGCGATGTGGTGATAGCGCGGTGTGGCAACACCGTGGCGGCGGTGGGTAATAGCGCGGTAAACAAGCCGATGCGGCGTTTCCAAGCCTGATAGGATATTTCGAGGCCGTGCGCAACGGCCAGGGAGTTGGAGATGAAGATGAATCGATTTCCAATAGTGGCGCTTACGGCAGCGCTCGGACTAGTGGTTTTCCAGACACAGGGGCAGACACCTCTGCCCACTGCCGATCCGTATGCGAACAACGCGGATGCGGGAAAGCTGCAGTTCCCGCTGGCAGCACCCGCCGGCAAGGACTCTGGTGCGATTTCGAAGGTACCGGCCGGCGCGGTCAACCAGGGAACGCTCGATCCGGCCAAATGGAAATACGGGCCGGCGTACGATGCACCAGCGAATTCGCAGATCTGGAATCCGGTAATGCTCAAGATGATGAGAGGCGAGAAAGTGACCGGCGGCACACTATTCAGCACCGATAGTCCGGAAACGTATTGCGCCATGGCCAATGCCGGCTATGATTTCATCTGGACCGAGATGCAGCACGACTCGCGCGACTGGGGAGCGTTGGCTCGCATGTGGAAGGCATGTCCGCACGCCAAAGCCGTGCCCGGCGTCCGCGTCGCGTACACCGATGAACGCGAAATCCAGCATGCAATGGATGCAGGGGCGCTGGTGATCGTGATTCCCACGGTCCGGTCCGTGGAGGAAGGAAAAGCCGCGAGGGACTGGACGTTTTTCCCACCGCTCGGCAAGCGCAGCCAGGGTGGCGGCCAAGCCTTCGATCCCGATGTGTGGGGTAGCGTGCCCGGCGGATATCGCAACACAATCAACCAAAATGTTGTGTTAATCGAGATGATCGAGACGCTGGATGGAGCGGCGGCCGCGCGAGAGATCGCGGCGCTTCCAGGCGTGACGGCGATTTTTGCGGCCAGCGGAGATTTGGGCAATTTCTCGGGCTACAAACAAGGTACGCCCGACTACGAGAGGCTGATCAACATCGTGCACGACGCGGCGATTGGTGCGGGAAAACGGCTGTGCGGTCCGTTGGCGTGGCGTGACCGGGCTGATTTCACGTGCTTCCAGGCCGGCAGCGAAACGGCTGCCATCGCCCGCGGTGTGGCCGCTGAACTCGGACCGCTGAAGGACACGCAAGGCAAACCCGAAGTGGGACCCTACGCGCCTAAGAAGTAGCAGGAGGATGAAATGCACATTCGCAAACGATGCGCTACTTTCGCATTCCTTGCGCTGCCGTTAGCGGCGGCGTCGATCCAAGGCACGAAACCGGAAGAGGTCGGGCTTTCGCAGGACCGTCTGAAGCGAATCCATGAGGTGGTCGCGAGCCACATCGACGCGCACGACATCTCGGGCGCGGTTACGCTGGTCGCCCGTAAGGGCCGTGTAGCGCATTTAGAGGCGCATGGCGTTCTGGATCTGGCGTCCAACAAACCCATGCCGAAAGATGGGCTGTTCTGGATCGCTTCCATGTCCAAACCGATCACGGGCGTTGCGATCCTGATGCTGATGGAAGAAGGGAAGGTGCGGCTGAACGATCCCGTATCGAAATTTATTCCCGAATTCCGCGGCATGAAGGTGGCGGTTATGGAGGAACGCCCGGCGGGGCCCGCGCAGGCGAACAACGCGGATGTGGCGCCGGCGTACTACACGGTTCCGGCGAGCCGCGAAATCACCATCCAGGACCTTTTGACGCACGTTTCCGGCCTGGTGAGCGGAGGTGCGGCCAGCCGTGTGGAGCTGGCCAAAGTTGCCCGCAAACCCGGCGAGACTTTGGCGGATTACATCCCGCGCCTCGGCGCCACGTCGCTGGATTTCCAGCCCGGCTCGCGTTGGAGCTACAGCCCCGGTGCGGGGTTTGAGACGCTCGGGCGCATTGTCGAGATCGTCTCCGGGCAGAGCTTCGATCAGTTCTTGCGCCAGCGCATTTTCGATCCGCTGGGCATGAAGGACATTTTCTTTCATCCGCCGGCGGATCGCATGCCGCGCATCGCCACGACGTACCACCGGGCCGGCAACGCGCTCACTCCCGTGGATACGCAGGTCCGCTTATCGAACACTACCTATTTTTCCGGCGCGGGAGGATTAATGACCGACGCGGAAGATTATGTGCAGTTCGGACAAATGCTGCTGAATGGCGGCGAACTCAATGGCAAGCGCCTGCTGGGCCCGAGGACGGTGGATCTGATGGCCTCGGTTTTCGCGCCCGATACGCTACCGGGCAGGCAGCGCGGCCGCGGATTTGGCCTGAGCGTGCAGGTGATCAGCGACGCCATCGCCGCGGGCTATCGCGTATCGAACGGCAGCTTCGGGTGGGACGGCGCGTTCGGCACCCATTTTTGGATCGACCCCAAGGAGAAAGTGGTCGGGATCATCATGGTCCAGACGGACAATCCGAATCGGCAGTTGGACCGCGATTTCGAAAACGCCGTGATGCAGGCGATCGTGGAGTAAGAACTCGACACAGGCAAACCGGACACAGGCAGGAATGCCTGTGCCACATAGAACTATTTCGCTGCGGGCTGAAGGCCGACCTTTATGTGACCTTCGGTGACGTCCTTGTTATTCTCTTCGCAGGAGTATTCCATGATCTCCCAGTCGGGCCGGAGGGTCCATACCCGCACGCTATCCCAAGGTTTGGTGTAGGTCTGCGGGTCGTCGATGGTAAGCACATAGTCGATGTGACCCAAATCGCGGCGCCGGAAACGTTCGATGGTGTGCAGCTTATCGCTGACGGGGTGGCCGATGGTGTCCACTTTGGTCTTGCCGTTGAAGGCAATCGTGTCGATCACCAGCGTGTCACCTTCCCAATGGCCTACCGAGTTGCCGTACCAGGTAGCGTCCGGATCCTTGGGATGCGGGCGGCCATCGATGGGGGTTACATGGAACCAGCTATTTTGCTCGTAGAGCATGGCTACGTATTTTTCGTTCTGGACAATCTGGATGGGATGCGGTCCGCCCACCGATCGCAGTAAGCCGAACGGCAGACAGCTTCCGGTGTAATCGCCTTTCTCAGCGTCATAACTTTCCCACTGTTGTTTCCCCCAGGCGGTAAAGGGAAGGTCCTTAACCCCCTTGCAGCAGGGCATATCCTGGGTAACATCGGCCATACGCGGGCTCTGCCAGACGCCGCTAAAATCCGGCTTGCCACTGGCCGTGCGCGGCGCCGGGCCGGTGGGTGGCTTAACGTTCCTTTCCTGGCCGGCAACAACCGCCGCCAAAGACAGGGAAATGAGCATTGCCGCTACGGGCGTGCCACCAAACCGAATTTTCATATTGGAAACCTCCTCGATTGCCGATTAGCCAGCGCCAGATTCACGCGTTGCTAATGCGATGTAGCCTATGCCACGAATCCACTGAATGTCAAGCCGCACAGGGCGCGAGGGGACGGGTGATGGGCATGGCCCCGATGCCAGCTTAGGTTTGGTAGGGCGGACCCCCGGTCCGCGGTCGGCCCCCTGGCCGGCTCTTGGGTTTTGCACGGCCTGATTCTCTGAGCCAAGAGCAGGTCCGGGGGACCTGCGCGGACCGGGGGGTCCGCCCTACCAGTTCTGCGTGATTTCCAAGCCCGAGAAAACTAAGTGTGGCATGGGCCCTTCAGATCCCTGCAAACCATGAGTAGCCGGTGTCTGGGGATGCCGAGCCCAGTCCGGTCCCGATGTTTTTCAAGGTGTCTGTGACTTTGATATGCGAGAGAAATTTAATGCTCTTGTAGCCGAGCTGGCGCGCCACGCGTAGACGCAGCGGAGCACCATGATCCGGCGAGATCTCCTGGCCATTCAGACCGTATGCGAGAAGCGTCTGGGGATGCAACGCATCGGGCAAGTCCAAGCTATCCCAGAAGTCATCGAAGGGGAAAAAGACGACGAACTTGGCCTGCGGGCTCACTCCCACAAGATTTAGAACATAGGAAAGAGGCACGCCGGTCCATTCGGCGATGAACGACCAGCCTTCCTCGCAAGCCTGGTGCGTAATTTGGGAGCGGGACGGAAAGCGCTTGATTTCATCGAGCGAGAAAGTGGATGGGCGGGCGACCATGCCATCCACCGTGAGCCGCCAATCGGCGAAGCCGCCGGACAGGAGGCGCTGGAAAGGACCGGTTACGGGAGGTTCGCCACTGACCGGAATCACTCTCGATATCTCGCTCGGATGGAATTCGCGGGCGAGCGAGTGATGAGACATCAGGACCCGCTGCGTGGCGTAAGTGAGAGTCTCGCCAACGCCCCAAATGCCGCCGCTATCGGGCGGGATGAGTCCGTATCGGGAAGCCAGACGCGCGGCGTAGACCAAGCCGGAGGCTCCGGCGGCTGCGGCCAATCCACGGGTGATGAGTTTGCGGCGCGAAACCCGGTTGGTCATGCGAGCTCCTTTCTGACGGGGGCACGACCGGTGATCATGGCACGCATGCGGCTGGCAAATCCGGCAAGGATCACCATGGCGATGTGGACGAGAAGAAAAAGAAAGAGAAGGTCTGCGAGAAAAAAGTGAATGGTGCGCGCACTCTGATGACCACCGAAGATGGTGACGACCTGGGGAATCACGGAAGTGATGACCGGAGACATGGCGAGTCCGGTGATGATCGTCAGGGGAAACAATAGAAATATGACCGTGAGGTAGGAGAGCCGCTGGATGACATTGTAGGAGTCTTCCACAACCGGGCGGCGGAAACGCAAATGATCGAGAACGCTGGCGCGGAAGGAGTGCCATGAGAGGTCAGCCAGGGAGGGGAGAAGTCGCCGGCGGAAGTGTTGGGTGACTATCCCGGAGACAACGTAGAGCAAGCCCGTGAGGACCGCCATCCAAGCCGCGAGAAAGTGGAGTGAGCGGCCCCAGCCGGACGGTCCGCCCAGCATGGTCGTAAGCGGAAGATCGAAAAGAGAGGGAGTCCCGGTGCCCCCGGTTTCGCCCCAATAGAAATGGGGGTGGGCCAGGATTATGGCCACGCCGCTGACTGCTAACCCGAAGAAGCTGAGCGCGAAAATCCAGTGAGTGATGCGAACCAGCGTGGAGTGGCGCCGCGAACCCGGAACGCCTGAGGTTTGGATTGCCGGCCGCGGAACGTATGCAATCTCACTCATGGTCCGTGGCCAGAGGATAGCACGGCGAAATGTTCGGCGGAATCACGGCGCTTAGCGTGGCGGATGAAACCGGTCCGCCACGTCCGACCGCGGCTCGGGGCTTTCGATATCCAGGTTCACCACCACGGGCTCCTGCCCGCTGCGCACCACCACCGCTTCTACGGGTTCATCGCGGCGGGCATTGATCTCCTGGTGCGGGACATAGGGTGGCACGTAGATGAAATCGCCGGGCCCGGCCTCGTCGACGAATTCCAGCTTCTCGCCCCAGCGGAAGCGGGCCCGTCCCTTGACGATGTACAGCACGGTTTCCAATTCGCCGTGATGATGCGCCCCGGTCTTGGCGTCGGCCTCGACCACCACCGTCCCTGCCCACAGCTTCTGCGCGCCGGCGGTGGCATGCGTGATGGCCGCCGCGCGCGTCATACCGGGGGTTTGCGGCGTGTTGGTGTCCAATTCCCCCGCGCGCACGATGCGAATTCCGTGTGCCTGCCAGTCGGTATGCCCGCTCTCCATTCCCGCCATCCTAACACCACTAAAATAGAGATGTGACACCCAGCCCCACGCGGCGAAATTTTGCGCGCTACGCCGCGTCGGTATTGGCATATAACGTTGCTGTGGTTCTGTGGGGCGCTTACGTGCGGGCTACGGGATCGGGCGCGGGGTGCGGCAACCACTGGCCGCTGTGCAACGGAGTGGTGGTGCCAGAAGCGCCGGCGCTCGCCACCATTATCGAATTTACGCATCGCGCCAGTAGCGGAATCGACGTGGTGCTGGTAGGCATCCTGCTGGTGTGGGCCTGGCGGGCGTTTCCACGAGGGCACATGGCTCGGCTCGGCGCTCTACTGGCCGCGATCTTTTTGACAACCGAAGCGCTGATCGGCGCTGCGCTCGTAAAGTTGGAGCATGTCGCGCACAACGCCTCGGCTGGACGAGCGTACTCCCTCTCCGGCCACCTGATCAACACGCTCACGCTGCTGGCGTGCCTCACTTTGACGGTGTGGTGGGCTGGTGGAGGCTCGCGCCTACGCTTGGGCCAACGCGCAGGCTGGCTGGCCGCGCCGGGAATTGTGCTGGCGGTGCTCGTGGGCATCAGCGGCGCCATTGCCGCGTTAGGCGATACGCTCTTCCCTGCGAGTTCGCTCGCGGCCGGTTTGCGGCAGGATTTCGACCCCGCTTCCAGCATCTTTCTGCGGCTGCGACTGCTGCATCCGCTGCTCGCGCTGATCACCGGGGCCTGGCTGATCTTCTATGCCGAAGCCACGGCGTTCCGCTTGCCGGGTGCGAAGAAGTTCGCCCGCCTGCTCGAAACCATGGTGGGACTGCAGATCGCCGCCGGCGCCAGTAACCTATTACTGCTGGCGCCGGTTTGGATGCAGATGGTGCACCTGCTGCTAGCCGACCTGGTGTGGATCTCGCTGGTGCTGCTGGTGGCGTCCGCCCTACAGGATTCCCGGCTTTCGGCCGATATGCATACCGATGAGATGGTTCCTCGTGTTGATGGCCTCGAGCGCGCTGGCGCAAAACAGTCGTGAGGCCCTGCAGGCGTCGGTTGCCAAGCAGTTGGTATCGGTAGCAGCGCAGCGCGAGGCCGCGAAGAAGCAGGCCGAACTGGCCGGGCCGGGACCGCTGCAGATGCCGCAGATGGAAGATCCGGAACCCCCTTGCGACCCCATCCCCGATGCCACGGTGACCCCGCTCATCGAGGGAGCCGCTAAAGCGGAGAAGGTGCAACCGGAGCTGCTGCTCGCGGTGATCCGACAAGAGTCCCGCCAATATCCCTGTGCGGTCTCCGAGCATGGCGCCAAGGGACTGATGCAGTTGATGCCCGACACTATCTCGCTTTTGGGAGTGAAAGACCCCTTCGATTCGAAACAAAACATCGAGGCCGGCGCCAAGTACCTGAAGCAGATGATCGATCGCTACAAAGGCGATCTGGCGAAAGCCCTGGGAGCGTATAACGCCGGTCCCGCCACCGTGGACCATGCCAATGGCGTACCAGACATCCCGGAAACCCGCAACTACGTGGATGCCATTCTCGAAAGCCTCGGCAAGAAATAAGTGGGGCGGCGCCATGCGCTGCCCTGGGACTTTGGACATTTCGATTCAAGTAGCCAACTCACCGGCGGCGAAGACCGCCGGCGTTACGTAACGCCGCGATCTTGTCGCCGGCATGGCAGCGCATGGCGCTGCCCCACAGCACTACACGTACTGCCCCGCGGCATAGCCCGACGCCCAAGCCCACTGAAAATTGAATCCACCCAGTTGCCCGGTTACATCCAGCGCTTCGCCCACAAAATAAAGGCCCGGAACCTTTTTGGCTTCGAATGTTTTCGAGGAAATCTCATCGGTATCGACGCCGCCGGCAGTGACTTCGGCCTTCTCAAAACCTTCCGTGCCCGCGGGCAGGAACCGCCATGCGTGCAGACCGCGGGACACCGCTTGGATTTCCGCATCGCTCCACGCGGCCACTGGCTTGGAAACGCCGCGCAGCTCCAGCCACCGCTTTGCCAACCGCTTCGGGATCACCGTTCCCAGGATGGTGTGCGCTTCCGACCGGTCCGCCGCCGCCCGCCGCTCGGTGAATAAGCGGGCCGCATCGCACTCGGGCGTCAGGTCGATCTCCAGTTCGCAGCCCGGCTCCCAATAGCTGGAGATCTGCAGGATCGCGGGACCGCTGAGACCTTTGTGCGTGAAGAGCATCTTTTCGCGGAAAGCGGCGCTGCCCGATTGCGCGGTAACTTCCAGCGAAACTCCGGCTAGGTCCGCAAACTCCGCCTGCTCTGGCCGCGCGAAGGTCAGCGGCACAAGCGCCGGCCGGCAAGCCCGCACACGCAACCCGAACCGGCGAGCCAGATCGTATCCAAACGATGTCGCCCCGATCTTGGGAATGGACAGGCCGCCAGTGGCCACAACCGCCGATTCTGCCCGCCACGTTCCGCGATCGGTCTCGATCCGAAAGCCGGAGGCGCGTTCCACTGCGCGAATGGTGCAGCCGGTCTCGCAGCCGACGCCGGCCGCGGCGCACTCCGATTCCAAGAGCGCAATAATCTCCCGTGCCGAGCCGTCGCAAAAGAGCTGACCGAGGGTCTTTTCGTGGTAGGGCACGTGGTGTTTGCGCACTAGCGCAAGAAAATCTTGAGGGGTATACCGCGCCAGAGCGGACTTGGCAAAGTGCGGATTGGCCGACAGGAAGTTCTCCGGCCGAGTGTGCAGGTTGGTGAAATTGCAGCGCCCGCCGCCTGAGATCAGTATTTTGCGCCCAATCTGGGCGCTGTGTTCCAGGACTACCACGCCGCGGCCGCGCTTGCCGGCTTCGATGGCGCACATTAAGCCGGCCGCTCCACCTCCGACCACGACCACATCGCACGCGCGCTCAGCCATTCGCCTATTTTGCCGGGCTTCCCTGCGTCCCTTCGGCTACGTTTGTTAAAATAAGGTTTCCCTCGATGGGACGTCGTCTAACGGTAAGACTGCAGACTCTGGATCTGCGTATCGGGGTTCGAATCCCTGCGTCCCAGCCAACTCAATTCTAACGGCATTCCTTACTTTGCTGGTCGCTGTTTTTTGGGCTCGCGTCGCTGCCCGCTGCGCCACGAGGCAGGAACAGCACGACTATGAAGAGCACGTCACAGATTAAACCCAGAGCGAAACGAGCCAACGTTGAGCTGCGAGCCGAACACCGTTTCGACTACGCCAAGGCCAAGCCGAACCGCTTCGCTCCGCGGGCGCAGCAGGGATCGGTTGCGATATTGCTGGACCCAGACGTGGCGCAAGTGTTTAAGACCGGGAATCCGTGAACGCGGTCTTACGCCCGTTAATGGCGACGATGCCGGGCCGGCGCGCTAATCACACAGCAAAACGAAGTTGACGGGCCGCTGCCGGCCGGCGAGAAGTTGCCGACACTGCACTGGCGCTCCTTCGGCGCTTCGCCTAACCCGAAGGCGATCGGAGCGACTGCAGAACCTTCGCGTGCAGCGCCGGATTGGCCGACGCCACCAGGTTGGTTTGCCAAACGACATCCGGGTTGCCGTCCAGCGAAGTGAGTACTCCTCCCGCTTCCCGGACGCAGGGCGCGAGCGCCGCGATATCCCACGGATTCATTCGCGGGTCAATCGCAACGTCGATACGCCCCTGGCACAACAGCGCGTAATTGATGCAATCGCCCGACCAGCGGAACCGCCGGGCCTGCCGGTAAAGGCGCGAGAGGCAGATAGACGGATTCGGATCGCGTGGGTCCATGTCCGTTCGTTCGAGCGCGGTGGAAACTACGAACGCTTCGGCCGGGTCTGCCACCGCCGAGGTCCGCAGGCGCTGCGGGTCGCTTCCCTGCCGCCGGTACCAGCAGCCTTGGCCGGTGGCGGCGTAGACGGTTTCGCCGAGCGCGTGCGCACCGATTACGCCTACGGAAGCTTCGCCGCGCCGCAGATATGCGATCAGCGTTCCGAATAGCGGCAGGCCGATCGCAAATGATGCTGTGCCGTCGATGGGATCGAGGAGCCACAGATGCTCGGCATCGCGCGTCCGCTCCCCGCCGAATTCCTCGCCCAGGATCGCGTGGTCCGGGTAGCGGTCGGCGATACGGCGCCGCAGTAATTGCTCAGCCCCTCGATCCGCCTCGGTAACTTCCGATCCGTCCGCCTTGTGATCGACGGCGGCGTTCTTCCACAGAGGCAGTATGAATTTACCCGCCTCCTCGGATAGCGCCAGCGCAAAGTTGAGGATTTCACTCTGGGACGGTTCGGCCATAGTTCTATTTTGCCTGCACCCGGGCCTGGGGCAAGCGCTAAAATGCGAATAATGGACCCTTGGAATTTCATCGCCGAGCGAAAGATTCGGGAGGCGATGGAGGAAGGCGCGTTCGATCACCTCGAAGGTACGGGCGAGCCGCTCGACCTCAGTGAAAATCCCTTCGAAGATCCCTCACTGCGGATGGCGCACCGATTGTTGAAGAACAATGGATTCGTGCCGGCGTGGATCGAAGAATCGAGGGAAATTGAGGTCGAATCACGCCGCCTGCGTGCTCACACCAGGGATCCGATCGATGATTTCCATAGCCGCGTGGCTGCCCTGAACCGCCGCATCCTCGCTTTCAATCTGAAGGCGCCGGCACTTAGCGTGCAGAAACGGTTGTTCGAGATCGATTCCTGAAATCGACACTCATCCGCGTTCACGGATGCTTTTCGCCCGGCCGTAAGCCCACCATGTGGCCGTTAACGCCGACGTCTCGGTTGTTCTCTTGGCAAACATACTCCAGCGGATCCCAACCGGGCTGCCAGGAAATCTTCCAGCCCACGGTCCAAGGCTTGGTGTACGCGCCGGGATCGTCGATGGTGGCCTGATAGTGGAGCGTATTCTCATCGGTGCGCGTATAGCGCTCGATCACGTGCAACTGCTCGGTGTGGGGATGACCGGCGGCATCGAGCCAGGTCCGGTCATTTAAACCGACCACGTCAACCACCAGGGTGTCTCCCTCCCAGTGGCCCACGCTGTGCCCCAGATAGGTGGGGTTCAACTGTTCCGGCTTGGGATGCGGGCGGCCGTCGGTATAGATGATCCGCCACATGTGCGCCCCGCCTTCATAGACCTGCATGATGCGGTCAGACAGTTGGTAGATCTGCATGGGAAACGGAGTGTTCATCATGCGCGGGATTCCAGGAGGCAGACAGAAGCTCTCGGGATCATCCTTGGAAAGGGTCGCCTCCCGCTGCTCATAGACATCTTTGGCCCAAGGCTGGAAAGGAACGTCGATGCGCTGATCCACCATCTTCATTTGGGCGGCGCGCGTTTGTGCGTCCTTCTCGCCGCGTCCGTTGCCGGAGATGTCATCCACGATTCGTGGCGACCACACGCCTTTTCCGTTTCCCAAGTCGGGATGGCCGTCCGCCAATCGCGGCACCGGAGGCGGTTGCTGGGCCGGCGCGGGGACATTGACAAGCAGCCACAACGCCATGGTTAGGATCGAACCTGAGATCCAGTGTTTCACGGGGAAACCTCGGTGCAATATTCTATATCAAACCAATGCCGGCAGACAGCTACTTCCGTTGTTGCTTGGAGTAGTCGATGAAGTTCAACTCCTGGCACTTACCCGGACTGTACGCAGCATCGGCCACAAGGATTGTGTCTGACCCCGTGTAGCTGCCTTTTAAGTACACCGAATCGTCGGCGGCATAGCTGCGCGTCAGCGCCATCTTGTTCGGATCGAGTGAGAACTTCTCGACGACGTGAAGCTTGTCGCTATTCCTCACCGGCGTATTCAAGAAACCGGGCAGGAATCCAACCGTATCGACGACCAGCGTGTCGCCATCCCAGTGTCCAATAGAGTGCCCGGCGCGGCTCGGTTTGAGGTTGTTGGGGTGCTCTTTCAGATTCATGTAAATGGTGCGCTTGAACCCAAACTGCCCGTACTCGAGCACGATCGTATCCTTATTCTCCGTGATCCGGTTGACCGGTCCATCGAATGTCCAGTCGAAGATGATACTGGTCGTCTCGCAGTGGAAACGCGGAGTATCTTCGCGCTTGAAATCCGCCGCCGCCTTTTCTCCAGCTTCCGTAAGCTCCGTTCCGCCATAGAGCCGCGGCCCTGTTCCGGTGCCGCCTCTACGTCCGCCGGTTGGCCGTTCGCCAGGTTTGTACTGGCCCAATTGGTCGAGCGGCACTAACCCGCCGCCGGTGCCGCGAGGATTAACCATGACCTGCTGTACCGGCGCCCAATCGCCCGCTATGTTCGGCTCGCCCGTTGGCCGCCGCAACGGCCGGGTGCTTTTCGGCGTAGCGATCGGGCCCCTGACCTCCTGCACACCACCTTGTGGCGGCTTGACGTATTGGCCATACCGGTCCATACGGGTTCCGTCCGCCAACAGGATGGTTTGCAGATAGCACGAGGCGGGATCCGTGCGGTTCGGGGACGCTTCGATGGTGATCTGCTGGCCAACCGGAAACATTTCTTTCGTCCAGCCGGAACGCCGCAGCACGTGCACCGACCGCATTTCACACCGATGGTGGCTGATCTTCCCGTCTTTCTCGGTGACGTCGAAGTAAATCCACGCATGTGGATTGATCAAATCGACGTGCGTGAGCTTGGCCTTAAACTCGACCGTCTGGGTAAGGTCGTATTCGGCCCCGCCGTGATGAGCGAGCGCAGGCAACAGAAAGACGAAAGCGAACACGATTGCGCGAAACGTCATGGATCACCTGTTTGCCGATAATCTTACTTCAGCTTGTCGGCGATCTTGGCGATGCCGGCGTTGGCGCACGCCTCATCCTTATCCTGCCCGGGAGCGCCGCTCACTCCGATCGCGCCTATAGTGTCGTTGCCGGCTTTGATCGGCACGCCGCCTCCCATCGCAATGACGCCTTCGATATTGGGTATCGGCGGGGTGGCCGCCCAGGCTTTCATCGATTCCATCGAAGGCCTGCGGTAGATCAGCGCCGTATACGCCTTCTTGCGGCTCACCTCCAAGGTTTGCGGGCTGGTTCCATCGTCGCGCAACGTCACCTTAACGATGCCGTTGGGGTCGAGAATAGTGATGGCGGCGTGGTAACCGTCGGCCCGGCACTTCTCAATGGCGCCCTGGGCAATGGCTTGCGCCCCGTCGAGCGACAGCGTCTTCTGGGCAACTACGGCCTGAGCGAGTGCGGGCGGCACCGCTGCCCCGAGCGCGGCTGTCGCGACCGCGGCCAGGATCGTAAAACGAATTTGTGGCATATCGAATCCCCCAATCATTGCTCTACTTCCCTACCATGTGCCGGGAGTCCTTCTCTCCTTCCAGGCACACATATTCCAGCAAGTCCGAATCGACCTGCAGCACCAGACTTAGTTTCGCCGTCCACGGTTTGGTGTACGCCTTGGCGTCGTCCACCGCCATCTCGATATCCATCGACCCGAAGTTGATTCGGTGGAAGCGCTCGGTAATCTTCGCCGCGCTGGTTAGCGGACTGCCGTCGTAGTCGGCCCAGAGTCCGTCGCGAAAGCCGTTTGTCTCGACCACCAGCGTATCTCCCACCCACTTGCCGGTCGAGTAACCATTCCATGACGGGTTCGGATCGGCGGGAAGCGGCCGCCCGTCGGTGAAGATTTGCCGGTACTCCATGTCGCGCTCGTGCAGAATCGCAAGGTAGCCCGGCGCCTGGATGAACCGGCGTGGGAAGGGATGGGTGTTCATTTGCAGGATGCCAAGCGGCATGCAGTTGACATCCGGATTGTCTTTGCTTTGGTCCGCGAAGCGCTTGTTGCGCACCTCAGCGGCCCACGGCTGGTATGGCAGGCCACCCGGAATCACCGAACCAAAATCCCAGAACGGGCCGGTAGCGTTCACCTGGCCTTCCAGGCTCTCGTTCAGCGGTCGCCTTCGCACCGGCGCCCATATACCGGAAAGATCAGGTTTCCCATCGATAGCGCGCGGAGCGGGTGCGGAGAGGTTCGGCGATCCATCCGGTTTCCTGGGCAATCCCGCCGTAGGATAGTTGATCCACTGCGCCGGTAGAATCTGCGCAGCGGCCAAACCGGCCACGATCATCCAGGCTTTCATGGGAACCGGAATTTCCACGTCATCCACTCAAATCGCCGCTAGTATACACCCCGATGCTAAGCGGCGCCGGCTCAATCGCCGAATCTCTCCGCGGCGCGAGCTTTCGCCTTGGCCGCCTCTTCTTCTCGATTTTTCGGCGGCGCGGTGGTTTCGAGCAAAAGGAGAAGGCGCGACGAAATGCCCGCTATTTCATTCACTGCAGCCAGGAACGAGGCTTCGTTCGCCTTCGACGGCTTCGTGAAGCCGCTGATTTTTCGCACGAACTGGAGCGAGGCAGCTTCAATCTCTTCGGGAGTGACGGGCGGATCGAAGTTGAAGAGAGTTTTGATATTCCTGCACATTTAGCTTAAAGTATCAGAACTCTCCGGGCCGCGTGAAAAGCACCGCTCCCTTTGGTCACGGCTCAGAAAAAACGTCGCATGCAACGTGACTCCGTCTTACAGAGCCGTGACCAAAGGGAGCGCTGCTTTTGTGACTGTAATGCCAGGCCTGTAAAATTACGGTCATGCTGCGCCATCGACTGCTGCTCGCGGTGCGGTCGATACTGCTCGGATGGGTGGCGCTGTTCCTCATCATCTATCTCCTGGAACGGCCGCTTTTGATCTGGACGGCGCCCTGGCTGGGCGCGCAGTGGTTCCCGACCGCACGGCTGGGGCTCAATTGTCTGGCGCTGGCGGCCACCGGATGGATCATCGGCCGCTGGCATCGGCCTATTCCGATGCTCGGCTTACTCGCGTTCGCCGCGACACTCACCTTTCGCGACTTCGGTCCCGAGCTGGCCATCAACGTCCCGTGGCTCCTCCGGCTGACGGCCGATGCTCTGGGCGATTCTACCTATCTGAGTTCGTTGGGTGAGACGTTCGCCGTCCACATTCTTCTATTTGGAAGCCTGATCGCGGGTGGGTTGTTGAGCCGGTCTTCTCAGGCGCCCCTCTCTATCTTGGAACGGCCGGAGGGGTGATAGATGACGCGGAGCACAGCGCCCACGAACTGTTCGTCGCTCAGGCCCTCGATCGCCGCGTCCTGAAAACGCACCAGCGAGCGGAAGTAATCCGCAAGATCGGCGAATAATTCCAGACGCGCAGACGAGTCGTAGCTGTCCCGTTCGGTGACCGCGCGCAGGGCGAAAGCGACGGCCTCCGGATTCGCGAGGCTGCGCAGCCTTCCAGCCAGCCGCGGATAGGCTAGCAGCGAATTGTACTTCACCGGCGCGATGGGATCGAGATTCGGCGCCTCCCAGTAGCCTTCGTGAGCGACCACCGTATTGGCGGCGAGGTCGCCCAGCCGCTGGCTTAGGCGCGTGCAAAGGGCGGCGACGCCGCCGACCATATAGAACACCGGTAACGCATCGATCGGCCGCAGCAGATTGCGCAGCACAATTTGGGGGAACTGGAGGCGCAGGCCGTGGACGTCGATTACGCGCAAACCGAATAATCGCTTGCCGATAGTCTGGCCACGCCAGCGCCATTCCAGGACAATTCCGTATCCCACCGAGATCACGAAATACAACACTACACTCAGAAAGTTCGCAAAATCCGGACTCAAGAAACCGGCGACCCGGACCACCCGCGATACGAAATAGGTTATGCCGCCTATGGCTACCGCGTCCACAATCCAAGCCAGGCAGCGCGAGACCGGTGTCGCCAGTTGATAGGAGAAGACTACGCCTTCCGGCGTCGCGATGCTCAGTGAGGATTGTGCGGCCGCACTCATTCGCGTCCCATCCACCCCAGGAAAGCGGCCAGCGCCGCCAGTTCACACACCCCAAACGCGATCTTGAGTCCGTACGGCAGCACCGGCTGGTGGTATTGCGAGACGAAGGCTTCCACCATGCCGGCCCACACCAGCAGACAGGCAGCGCCGGCGATAATTGCCAATAGATCGCCCACCACTGCGCGCAGACGGGCGGCGCGCGGCAAACCGCTGCCCCATCCGATGAGCGCTCCGGCGAGAATGAAACCGGCCTGGCCGCCCAGCAGGATGGCCGGGATCTCTATGGAACCGTGCGGCAGGAGCCATCCCGCGAGGAAGGTGGCTTGACCATCGGCGATATAGTCCGCCGCCACGGCTCCCAGAATCACGCCGTTGTAAAACAGCAGAAGGAAGGTGCCGCTACCCCAGGTGATGCCGGCGGCCATCGTCATGATGGTCACCTGGATATTGTGAGTCATCAATTGACCGGAGAATGATGCCTTGACTCCTTTCATGCGATCGGTCTTGGCGCTTTCTTCCTGCGCCACGCGCTCGCGCGGCGAAACCAGCAGACCCTGAAAGGGCATAAGTACAGCCTTCGTCTGCGGATCCTGCCGAACCGCGAACCATCCAAACGCGCATCCCAGCACGGTGATGCCGACGGCCAGACGGAAGGCGCCCAGATGCCGGCGAAACGCGCGCGGAAAGGCATAGATGGCGGCCTTCCAGCGGATGCGGAGCGGTGAGCGCGTCTCGTAAATCTCGCCGTAGGCGCGCGAAACCAGGGACTCAAGAAAAGCCCGCAGGCGTGGTTCGGAGAATGTATCCAGGCGCGCCAGGTCGCCCGAGCAACGCTCATAGAGATAGTGGAGGCGCTGCGCCTCCGCCAGCGACATAAGCCCCTCGGGATTGGCTTCGAGCTTCGCCAGGACGCCCTCTAACTCGTCCCAGTAAGCCTTTTCCGCGCCAACGAATCGGGACCAATCGACGATCACAGCACTTGCCTCCGCTTGACCTCTAAATACTCAGAGGTGACTTGGGTCTTGATTCGTGCCGGATCGACCAAATTGAGTCGTACACCATGGTTGTGCAGAGCCAGCTTCAGCTCGCGCATGCGGTTCCAGAGCATTTGCCCCGCTAATCCCTGGTAGACAGCGCCCAGATCCGCCGCAGGCTCACCGGTGAAGAGCGGCTTCAGGTTGGCGGTGCGGCCGGAATTCACCAGCACCAGGTGCCGCCGGGCCAACAGGGGCACCTCCCGCTCGAAAGTTTCCGCTAGCAGCGCGTCATCGAGATAGGTGAAGAAGACCAGCAGTGCACGGCGGCGCAGGTTCACCTGCAGGTTGGTGAAGACCTCGCGGAAATCGGGGCTGACACGGGCCGGCGTCAAGTTATAGATAGTCTCGCGGCAGAGACGGAAGTGCGCAAGCCCGCGGCCTGCACGAACGAAGTGGCGGCTGCGATCGCTAAACGTCACAAGGCCGAAGCGGTCTCCCTGCCGCTCGGCGACCAGGGCCAGGTGCAGGGCAGCGTCCACGTAACTATCGAGCATGCCTTCGCGCGCGGAGAGTCGCGAGAAATCGATAACGGCGTAGACCTCCTGCGCGTGTTCCACCTGGTAGAGCTTAACTGCGGGAAAGCCCCGCCGCGCCGTAGCCTTCCAGTGAATATCTTCGAAACTGTCGCCCGGCAGGTAGTGGCGCAGATTGTCGAACTCGCGGCCCTTCCCGACTTGGCGCCGCCGGCGAAGGCCCGCTTCGGCGGTCCGCAAGAATAACGAGGCCGTGGCGCGATCGCGGAGATTGGGATAAACGCGAAGAGAGCTCGCCACGGCGAGGGAGGCGCGCGCCATCCAAAACCCGAGCGGCGAAATGGTTTCGAGATGCGCTTCGCGAAGCGTGTGATCGCCGCGCCGGACGCCCATTGAGGGCCAGTCGATTCGTGCGTCGCCGGGCGGGGCCGGAATCTCTTCCACTTTCCGTTCGGAGACAACCCCCTCTGGCATGACGATAGCGACACGCACGCGCAAGTCCCGGTCCGAGTGGTTTTCGAGGACCACCGGAAAGACTCCGGCCACATCTTTTGTCAGCCGAGTGACGGCTGGCGTGCGTACACGCAGCCGGGCTACGCGCTGCTCACCGAGCACGCCATCCATCACGGCGATAGCCGCACAAACGCCCAGCACTGCGGCTCCCGCAACGCCCCAACCCCGCCCGACTCCGGCCATGGTTGCAGCGGGCAGCGCCACAACGGCAGCCAACCAAACCAGGCGCGCCGAAGGGATGATCATCGCGGCACCGGAACCTCTTCCAGAATCCGCTCGAGGACTTCGGCGGGCCGCACACCCTCCAACTCCGACTCCGGCCGCAGCAGCAGACGGTGCTCCAGGACCGGCAGTGCGATGGCGCGCACATCGTCCGGACTCACGAAGTCGCGATTGGCGAGCGCAGCCCAGGCGCGTGCGGCCCGTACGATGGCTTGCGTGGCGCGCGGTCCGGCGCCTACCAAAATGCTGTCGTCGGTGCGTGTGCGGCGCACCACTTCCACGGAGTACTCGACCAATTGTTGACTCACGTGAATCTGGGCCAGCGCCTGGCGCAGGCACTCCAGGTCGGCCTCGCTGATCGCTTGTGTAACCTCGCCCCGCCGGAGCACGGACTCGGGCGCGGTTTCGGTCAGGCTGCGCTGGGCCAGCGAAAGCTCCTCATCGCTGGCGGGCCATCCCATGGGAATTTTTAGCATGAACCGGTCCTTCTGCGCTTCGGGCAGGGGGTAGGTACCTTCCGACTCGATGGGGTTCTGCGTGGCGAACACAGTGAAATTGGGCGAAAGCGCGTAGGTCTCACGATCGATGGTGACCGTGCGCTCCTGCATAGCTTCGAGCAGCGCCGATTGGGTCTTGGCAGGCGCGCGGTTGATCTCATCGCCCAGCAAGAACGTGGTGAAGAGCGGACCCTTGACTAACGAAAATTCGTTGCGCTGCAGATTGAAGACGTTGGTGCCGGTGATGTCCGCGGGCATCAGGTCGGGCGTAAATTGAATGCGCTTGAACTCGCTGCCGAGCGCCGCGGCGAACGTGCGGGCCAGCAGGGTCTTGCCCAATCCGGGAACGCCCTCAATGAGCGCGTGCTGATTGCACAGCACCACCACCATGGAATAGCGTATGGCGTCGTCTTGCCCGATGATCACGCGCCGGATCTCACCGACGATCCGTTCCACAGCGCCTTGAAATTGGTCGAGGTTCAAAGTTCTCCTTTCGCATGCAGCCCGGCTTGGATTTCGCGCATGGCTTCGAGTGGATGTTGGGATGCGCCCGCGGCGATGGCGGCGGCGTGCGCTGTGCGCTCCGGCGAAACGTCGCGGCGATTGGCTTTCAACCACTCCTCCCAGCAGATCCGCACCAGATCCTTGGGCCGCACGTGGCGTTTCAATAGCGTCATCAAGCCTTCGAACGAGGTCCGACCGGTGTATTGTTGCGGGCCGCGCGCCGCCACGGGCGGTGGAAATGCGGACGTATTCTTCCAAAGCGCGAGTGCGGCCACAATAACCAGCCCCAAGGCCAGGCCCATCAGGCGGAATCGCCGGACGAGTTGTACCACGCTACCCGATTCCGCGATGCCGAAATGCGCTTCGTCAAAAGCCACGCGTGCGTGGGCACCGATCGCGGCGGACACTTGCTCCAGCCGGTCGCCGCTGATCGTGGATTCATTGCTGAAATCGCCGCTCTCGGCGAGCAACAGCACGCTTCCTTTATCGAAAGTACGCTCGATAGCGATGATTTTTGACCCGATGCTGTCGCGTGCAGCCCATTCGGCCGGCGCGGAGAAAGATAGACGATGCATGTGTGCCTGGTTGGGATCAACCACCAGCCGAACATGCCATACGTCTTCGAGCGGACTCTTGTCCTCGGATTGCTCCTCGCCATGGAACAACAAGGCGGCGACCACGCGGTTGCCACGCCGGGCGAGGTTCTCCGCTTGCTGCAGGAAGTCGCGATCCAACGATTCGGGGCCGACACCTAACAGCAGCACCGCAGCTTGGCCGGGGAAATAATCCAGAGGCAGGTAGTTGCGGGTAACACTCAGGCCGGACATGCGGCTCAGGCTGTCAAAGAGTAACTTGGCGCCCTTGGGATCGCTGCGCAGGCTGGAGTATTCCGGATAAAAGTCGCCGGCGGCAAACTGCGTTTTTAGAAGCTGGAGAATGCCCCAGGTGAAGCCAGCACCCAGCAACAGGGCCACGGCGAGTGATCGAACGCCCCTCATGGTATGACTCCTTTGGGGCGTGTCAATGTCGATTTCAATTCGTCGCTGCGCTGGCGAAATCTCGCGGTTTCCTCGGCCGACACCGCGTAAAGCCCATACCAGGCGCGCTCGAAAGCGTCCACGTTGCCAGCGAACAGACCGCGCGCGGCGGGGAATTCACGCGTCCGGCGATTCAACTCGTTTTGGTAGTCGTGGTCGGTCTTCCCCGGATGAATCGAGAGAACCTCACGGCGGCCCAGCCACGCGAGACTCGCCAGATACAAGGCGCGCAGCGCGAATCGGAAATTCTGCTCGGCCATGCAGCGTTCGGCCAACTCCAGCCAACGGTCTTCGGAGAGAGCATCCGCTGTGAGGTCAGGAGCGTCCAGCCGCACGGTTGCAATCGACTCCGCCGCCGCGGGCTGCGGCCGGGAGCGGCGCCGGCGCTGCCTTTGCCAGGCGAACAGCGCGCCGGCGCAGACCACCAGGGCGATCAGCGCGGCGACGGTCCAATCCAGGCCCGCACCCGGTGGCGCCCCTTTTGGCTGCTTCGGCGATTTCGGAAAGAACTCGTCCTCCAGCCACTTAAGGAACCGTTTGATAACTTCTCCAGCCGCGTCCGTTGCGCGCCGGATACCCGCGACCATCCGGTCGACCACCTTGACGACCCACGGAGTGTTGGCGGCCGCCGGCGCCGGCGGGAATCTCCAATCGTATTCCGGCGCCTGCATGGCCTGATGCACGGATTTTTCCAAATCCCCCGGCGAAACATCCGCTCGAACCCGCGGCGCCGCCACCATCAGCAGCACGAGTGCGGTCACCACTATCGCGGACGCGCGAATGCGGCGCAGGCCGCAGCGCAGATCCTCACCCGTCTGCATGGACTCGGCTTCGAACGAGCGCAAACAATAAACCGCCTGCACGAAGGGATCGAACGCCAGCCACGAAACAGCGAGCACCAACAGCAGAAACGTCGGGTTGAAAGCGAAATAGATGCCGCTGCGGCTGTAGGTCGATTCGTACCCGGTCAGCATGCGCACGAGCTGTGGAAGCACAGCCAGGATGAGAGCAAGGTTCAGCGTAACCACCGCCTGCAGCACGAGAAGCAGGGCCAGAACGGTCCAGTTCTGAACCGGTTTGAAGCCCGCCAGCCGGAGCGCCTGGGCCATCGCTTGCCGCGGCGTGAGTTCTTCGCGGTCCGCCACCACCGCCATGGTTCGATAGAAGGCGACGGCCTTGGCCCAGGGGAACAGGATCAAGAGGCAGAATGGCAGCACGACCAATTTCGTGGCGCCAAAGAAAGATTGAATCGCCCCCAACTGGAAGGCACGCCGGGCGGTCCAGGGGCCATCGGAGACGCCGCTCAAGTGTCTCCGCAGCTTGCCGGCATAGACTGTGCGGCAGCAATTCATCCACAGCAGCAGCAGGGCCAGACCCAGTGATTCAAGGGCCCATGAGGCATCGGTAGTGCGCGTATTGGTGACGCTACCCCAGCAGAGCAGCAGGGCAAGCGCAAGCGGCACACTCCCGATCCAGTGGGAAATCAGAATGCCGGAGGGACCCTGCCGGATGAGTCCCACCGCGTCTTCCAGCAGCCTTATGGCGTCGGAGCGGGCTAGTGGCTCTGCCATGCGGTTTGCTCCAATCGCCCGCTAAAGGTCATGACGGCTTCACCCACCGAAAAGAGGATTATCCATGCGAGCAGGATGCCGCCCAACGCCAGGCCCGTGCGACCGTAACGGCTTCTCGTCGACGCGACCGGCCGGGCATGTCCCGCCGCTTTCAGGCAGGCGGCGCACAAGAAACGCTGCTCATGCTCTGCCACGCACTCGCGGCAAAAGCTGTGGCCACATTCCGGGCAGCGGCAGACCGCCTCGCGGCCTTCGTGGTTCCAGCAGCGTTGGTGGAGCACCGTCGGATGCATATCAGGAAGGAATGCTCTTCGGCTCGTTCGTCGCGCGACCGGCAAACAGAATGACCAATCCCGCGAGGCCCAGCAGGAGCATGATCCCCGTTTCGATCTTGCCGGTGAGCGGACCGCTATTGTAATCCAACACGACGGAATTCTTTTCGATTGCCGCCCTGGCGCCGGTGATGGCTCCCACCACGGTCAGCCGCACATAATACACCAGCCCTATGGCGACCAGCGCGGCGATCGCCAATCTCTGTTGGGCGCGACGAAGCCTTCGCCGGTGATATTGGACAAGAACCAGAATGGCCGCGACCAGCACGAGCAGAGCCAGCAGATCGGAGGCTACTGGACCCCAGCGGAGCGGGTAATAGATGGCACGTGCGTGCCATAGGCCGCTGACAAAAAGAGTCGCCAGCAAAAAGTAATAGGAAGCCGAATGAATACTCGCCGCGGAAGAGCCCGGCTCCCGATCCGATTCGGGTTGCGCGGATTCGTGCGGTAAAGCTTCCCGCGGTCCCACATCCTGGTTCCCGATGGCATCGGTCCAGGCGCCTTCCAACACACCTTGCACCGCGGCAATCTGTGGTTCGAGCGCACGCAGAAACCGGTTAGCAACCCAGGTTCGATAGACCGAAGGCAATTCATCGCGGCTGACAGCCGTATAGATCCGGCAGACGCAACTAGACTTCGCCGAGACATAGAGCCAGATGACGACTAGTATGCAGGCTAGAAGCCCAAGCAGGCCCGAGACGGTTGAGTTCCGCAAAGTAATCGAAGCGAACACGGCGATCAGCCAGAGGACGGCGATACCGAACGCGCGGGTAGAGATATGGAAGCACCGATGCCGAGCAATGGCGATGCCCTGAATGTCCCGAAACTGATACCGTTTGTATTCCTCACGGAACCGCATCGACTTGACCAGCAGGAGATGATCCGGTCCGAGCCAGACGCTCGACCCGTGCAGGAACCCACGGTAGCGGCCCGGCAGCTTTCGATAGTGAATGCGGTCTGCCATTAACCGCCTCCCGCCCTGCTCCGCGTCAGCGCATACACGATCAGTAACAACCATCCTGCCACTTCGGCGAGGCCGATGAGGATTGCGGCCACAAAACGCCAGCGGTTTCGACGCACCAGGCTGAGGGGCGCCCGCCACTTCACAATAGAATAGACGACAGCGCCAGGCCCGGTAATGACGGTCAGGGGCCATATCACTAAAGACAACAGAGGTACGCTCAACGCGATCGAGTCATGGAGCGTCCGGGTGGTTTCCAGATTGGCTCCTGCGGCGCTGCCGGCCCTGGCCGTCACACAGGACGGGCACCAAATCTCCGCACCGAACTCGACCGAACACAATTGGCAGACGAAGCGCCCGCAGTGCCGGCAGGCAGCTACCGCGCGCTTGCCGGGATGATCGAAACAGGCCGCCTCCCCATCCAGGGCAGCCTCCAAGTGGACCGGAGCGGCCTGTCGTAACGCTGCCGGGAACACCCACACCTGGTTCTCAGCACCGCACAAGCTACAGATTGCCAGATCGTCGTTAGCCAGCGCCCGGTCCGGAAGCGGCATACTGCAGAGGGCGCAAGGTATCGGCATGTCCGAAGGCTAAGCTCGGCTCTTGACGACGCGTGTGTCGCAGATCATGTCATGCAGTCCGCGTTTTTGCGCGTCGAACCCGACCATGATGAAACCAATACACAGGATAAGGCCGCTGAGGATCTTTGAGAAGTAACGGCCGAAGGCGCGTCCCAGATCGACTCGCGAGCCGTCTGGCCGGACTACCTTCACACCAATTACCATCTTGCCGGGCGTCGCTTGCAGATTGGCCACGAAAAACCCTTCGTAACAGGCGGCGATTGCGATGTTGATCAGGCTGGCGAGGCCCAACGCTCCCAGCGCCGGACCGATGGTGGAAAGATCCGGGACGACTCCAGGCTGCGGCATCTTTATCATCGGCCCGATTACCAACACTTGCACGATGCCGCCGACCACCCCGAGGATGATGGCGTCAATCAGGTAGCCCACCACGCGGATCCAGAACCCGGCATAGGCCACCGCGGCCGCGGGCGCCGCGCCTTCACGCAGTTTCTGGACGTAGTTGTTTTTACAGGCTGGACAAACGAGTAGATCGCCGAAGCGAGCGAGCTCCTCGGCGGCTGTGGGCCGGCCACATTCAGCGCAATAGAGCGTTCCCTGGTTGGCGGATGTACTCATCGCATGCTCCCCATACCAGTAAATCACAAGCTGGAATTGTTGCTGAAATGAAGTGGTAGATTGGTGTTTCGTTACCGAAGCCGTGACCGTTAGGGAGCGGGGGTTGGCGGTAACGGTCGCACCCAATGCCGACTCTCCCAGAGCCTTATGCACGATACCTGCGCACATTAGGGATTGACCGGCTCCCCTCGGGCCTGGAAGGCTTGCGGGCCCTCGTCCGCGAACATTTGTTCCGGGCACCGTTCGAGAATATCTCCAAGCTGCTGCTGTTCGGCCGCGAGGGCGCCGGGCGGTTCGTTACGCTTCCCGAGTTCCTCGACCGGGTCGAACTCCACGACCTGGGAGGAACCTGCCACGCCTGCAATCCTTTCCTGGGAGATTTGCTTCGCGCGCTGGGCTATGACGCCGACCTGCTCGGCGCCGATATGGCGCCACGGCTGAATTGCCACACCTGTCTGCGCGTGCGAATCGATTCGGTGGCGTATCACGTGGATGTCGGCTACGGCGGCCCGTTTCGGGAACCCATTCGGCTCGACCGTCTGCCTCACGAAATAACGGAGGGCGCACGCCGCTATGTATTCGACCGTCTGCCCAATGCGGAGAGTCATGAGATGGCAGTGTTTTCCGGGCAGGAACGCGTGCACGGTTACATCGTGCATGACCCTCCGAGGACTTTGGAATTTTTCACTCCCAGCATGCAGAATTCGTTTCAGCCGACCGCTGCCTTCCTGAACTGTGTGCGCATCTGCCGTTTCTTCGAAAACCATTCGGTGGAGCTGCTGGATCGTAGTCTGAGCATTCATCGCGGCACGGAAACCACCCAGACCGAGCTCGGTACCGCGGCCGAATGGAACTCCGCCGTCGCAAACCATTTGTGTATGCCCAGGTGTCCGTCCGACGCGGCCATCAAGGTCCTGGAACAAGTCACTGGAAAGCCGTTCTTCGGAATGCGTGGCAACGGCACCTAGCCTGGGCCTGGAAGTATAGCAAGCCTGTACTAAGCTAGAGAGTAGAGCTTGAGCGAAGCTGCTCGGCGTCTGCTTTCTCCGTGCGGAAGCGGCCGCCGGACCCCGTTTTCGTCCCTCCTGAATCCACTTCGCAACGGAGTTGAACGGTATGCCTCAATCCACCGCAGCCTACGCGTTTCGCAAGCGGAACGATGAATTGGACCGCTACATCAATCTCAAACTCGTGGCCCTAGGCCATCCGCCCAGCCGGAGCACGGCCGGATCGGACCTGGTGGAGATCGCCGGCCCGCTGCTGCGCAACTACTATCAGAAGGATCAACTGCTGGCCGGCCGCCTGTGCCCGGCCGATTCCCGCATACAGACTTTTCTCTACGGCTATCTGGGCGACGTCTGCCCGAACGGAGTGCCCCGGCTCCCCGCCAACACCTTTGTGCTGGATCGCGAGGGGATGGCCCGCGTGGTTTCGCTGCCGGTGAAGGTGGACAGCTTCTCATCGCCCTGCCTGGATTCCTACCGCGTGCCGCAGGGCGTGCTGCACAATCCGAAGAGCGACAAGCGCACTACGCAGGGTCTGTTTCACATCGCTGAGGGCGGCTTTCCAGTGCCCGCCGACAAGGCCGCTCTTCCGAAACGTGCGTTCGCGGCGCTCTGGGGCGCGGCCCTCAATCCCCCGGCCGATCTCATGACGTTGCCCTTCACCTCCGACCAGGAAGAGCAGGTTCGCTGCTTCGTGTCGCTTCTGCTACGCCCGCTGGTCTGTCCCGCAGCCGGCAGCGACCCTGAGAAATCCATGGAGATCCGATTTCTGGCGCCGGGCAGCCTGGTTAGCAACCTGGATTTCGTGGAGAGCATTTTCGGCAACGCGGGCGATCCCTACCTTCCCGAAAACGACGCCGCCCTGGATGCTCTCCACTGGACCGGCCACTCCGGCTGCGTTGTGCTGGCGCCCCACCTGGTGGGGATTCGAAAGAAACAACTCGGGCTGCCGCACGTCAGCGAAGCCACCGAACGCCAGCGTCGCGACGGCATGTGCTGGACCAAGGAAGATGAGCCGTACAACGGCGGGCGCGCGTTTAAAGCCGTGTGCCGCGATCACCACGGCGTCATGGTCACGATCATCGCCGACAACTACTATGGCTATTGCAAGAAGGAGGTGAAGACGCAGATCAGCTTCTCCGCCAACCTGTATGGCCTCTCGGAGGAGGAGCATGCCGGCGGCGCCCTGGCTTTCGCTACCTATGTACTCGGCCAGGATTTCTACGCCGACCGCACCATCAGCTTGAAGAAAGCGGCCTTTACCAACGCCATGCAACTGCTTGGCGATATGGTGGAGCAGCATCCCGAAGGCTATGCCATCGACAAACGTTTTCCGAATGTCTACTATGTGCCCGAAAACGCCGCCTTCCACGTGCGCGAAGGATTCGTCACATGGCAAAAAGGGGATGCCGTTTCGCGCCTCACTCTGCGCGCGGGGGCGGTGTACTTTCTGCCATCGGGCTTTCGGATCCGCCTGGAGAAGCACCGCTGGGGTTCGGCGTGGCGGTTGATCGGGTCACGTCCGCGCGGCACCCTGATTCACAAACCGTGCACGGTGTCGGGAGGAGGCAAGTCGGAGATTTCCAAATCGATTGCCCATGCAGTGCTGCAGGGGCCGGTCTTCGTCAGAGAATACCAGCGCGACATGGACGAGGTGGCGGAAATTCTGAATCGGGATTTTTCGGGCATCTACCGGAATCGGCCTCCCGATAAGCGGACGCGGCGTCCGATCCTCAGCTCGGACCGGACTCTCGGCTCGGTCATCCAATTGCTTACGCCTTCAGCCGAGTACACCGCGGAGCACAACGCCTGGGTGCGGCAACTTTCGCAGACCATCCGCCAGCTTGTGTACACGGTGAAGCGCTACTATCTCCCGGAATGGGGCGAAAACTGGCGCGAACACTTCACCGTAGACCGCATCAACGGCTTCCTGGGCCACGAGCTGAAATTCGACGACCAGAAACTCGTGAGCAACTATTTGCGCGTGGGCTACGATCCCGACGGTTCCTGGCGCATCTACAAGCTGCGGCCCGATTTCTGTCCGTCCGACAAGGTGCAGTTTGAGGACGATATCACGGCCTCGGTGGTATTGCCGCGCGAGAGCCTCACCGACCTGGACCCGGAGTACGCCAACCCCAGCGTAAAAATAGTGGCTAACTGCGAACGCCTGCTGTTCCAACGGCCCGATGACGCCATTTATCGCGGTGTGGACCGGCAGGCCGAAGCCGATATCGCCAGCCCCGGCACGTTCCTCTCCAACTACCAGGCCATCACTCTAGAAGAGGCGCACGCCATGGTGGACCACGTGGTGGAGTTCGACCAGTATTCCGAGCCCATGAAGCGGCTGCTCGAAGAATTTGTCGGGCAGGCCGAGGCGAAGTACGTGGTTTCCTCCGCTCTCCCGCGCCTGGTCAATGGCGCGCGTTCCACCAACCCGCGTTATTTGCAGCGGCGGCCCGACCTGGTGAATCCGCGCGATTCTTACCTGGCCGAAATCGCGGCCCGGCTGGGGCGTGAGATCCCCGCCGGGCATCCCGTGTATCAACCGGTGAATGCCGTAATGGCCGGTCGCAGGAACAGTCCGGCCGACGCCAAAGCCGGCCTGCCGCCGCTCGCGGTCTACAATCCGATCCACTATCAGGAGCTGCCCGAGCTGTTCATGGACTTCATTTGCAGCCTGACCGGAAAATCGCCCGCCACCACAGGCTTCGGCAGCGAAGGGGCGCTCACCAAAGCACCGTTCAACGCTCTGTGGCCGGTGGTGGATCTGAACAACGCGCTGGTTTCGTTCATTCTCACAGGCTATGCCGGCTTCACCACCTCGGCCGGTTACGTGGGTCCAAATTTCCGGGTAGACCACGACATCAGCATGCTGGCGCCGGAAATCTGGTGCCGCATGCGGGTTCATGAGCGCGAGCCCGAATTCCTGATTGCAAATGGCTACCTGGAGAAGGTCAGCGACTTTTGCGTGGAGGGCCGCACCGTGCAGGCCAGCCGGCTGGGCTACCGCATCACCCACCTGTTCGTCGAACGTTTCATGGGCCGCCTGTTCGAAACGCCCGACGCCGTTTTCACCGAGGACTTGCTGCGTCCCGAACAGCAGGATCTGCTGCAATACGCCGCCGGCATAGACGCCATCGTGGAGGCGCAAACGCGCGTGGCGCAGCAATACTTCGAGGATTCGAGCGTGGAAGCAGCGTGCCCGCCCCTGCAGGCGCTGCTGCACATCATGGCCTGCGGCACCTACCGGGGCAAGGGGGTGGACGACCCGGAAGTGCGCGGCTTGTTCTCGCGCGAAGCCATGCTCGCCAGCGATTGGTATCGCGAGCGGCTGCGCGTGAAGCAGGAGCGCGATGTGGCGCTGTGGAAGCGTCACATTGCAGCGCTCGAAGGCCTCTCGGCCGGCGGCGCAGTAGGCTCCGGGATCGACGTGGCGCGCCAATTAGTCGAAGCCCGGAAACAACTGGCGCGCGTGAGTGCGGCGGACTACCTGAAGGAGTTGGTGGGGACCATCGGCGCCGATCCGTTCCACGGGCAGATGGGAACGGTGTAGCGCGCACAGGTCGGCTAACTTAGGCCGGGGGTGCAGCGCCCGCCAAGTTTCCCACATTGGGACTTCTGGCTAGTGTCGATGGCACATCGGTGGTTCGGGCGTTTACCGGCAAGTTGGCGCGACGCCGACTTGACGAGATTGATCTGACCGCAAAATGTGCATAATAGCACTATGCCTTTCGGGCTTCTCTGGACAATCGCTCTCCTTTTCATTTCCCTCGGAGGATCGCCCCTGTTTGCGCAAACAGCCCAACCGACGCAGCCTCCGAAGGAGAGCCAGCGATTTACCTTCGAGGCACAGCAGGCCGGTAAACTTACCCCGGCAACTAGCCCAAGTCTGCTTAAGGCCCAGCCGGAGCGGCGGCCCGTGACTGTGAAGTGCCCCAATGGCGCCTGCATCGTGCAATTCCATCGCCTCCTCTCCTACCAACCTCCCCCTCCTCCTCCCCTCCTGCGGGGGGATGCTTCCGTTCCTAGCAACAAGCCAGGCAACAAACCGATCCCCTGCTGCGGCGCACTCGGGTCGTTTGAGAACGACAAGATTCAGTGGTTGCGTTTAACGCCAATGATGGATTTTTCAGCGCAGCTGACAGATGTCATCAAGTCGATAAATGGATCAAAAGTCTTCATTTCGGGCTCGGTGGTGATCCATCAAAACGTTGAGTCTTGTGCCATTCAGTCCTGGTACGTAGTCACCCAGACGGTGGACTCATCGAACAATCTCGTCTACCTGCCTTCGGACGTGACGGCCTTCTGCACTGAGGGCAAGACTCTCCTGATTGTGCTGCCCGTTCACGCCATCTGGGCGAGCGTTTATGGGGTTCCCCCCAGCGACTCAAGGCTGAACGATCCGACTTGGAGGATTACCCAGCAACCCCCCAAAGGCCGCAACTGTGGGGGCACGGATGAGAGCGACAAATTGCCGCTTCAGCTTATCCGGAACTGCAGTTTAGGCTCGGGTTGGCTGATGCGATCTTTCGCCGCCGAATACAACCGCGTGACGCTTCCCGGCGTTTCGCAGGGGAGCATCTCCATTACACCGTGGGCTACCGCGACCAAAGCGACCTGGGATGTCCAGGCTTATGAATCGACGCGCTTAGGGCGGGGATGGCTAGGGGGCCAATTCATGTATGAACACGACCGCAAGCTGCCGGACGATTTCAATTCTTTCACACCTGCGGTAACGTACGACCTTCGGATACAAACGGCGCGCGGACGTCCTCGAGATCAACCCAAGAACCCCTTTTGGTTCAATTGGGGAGCCTCGAAAGCCACCGAAAAGGATAAGCATGATAATGACAAGAGTTGTACCTCCGAAGCGAACTCCGAATGCGGTCCACCGCTTCTTGGAATCAGACCCTTGGAATTTATCGGACGGTTTGGCGCGGAATGGTCCCCTTCTGCGGAAAACACGGCGAAGACCACCCAAGGAACCTATATGCCAAAGGACCTTAACTTAGTACTGGGTGCGACGTGGCGCCTGCCGATCATTTTCAGTCCGATAGGGCCGAACAAGACCAAGCAGCCCTCACAATTTACAATAGTGCCCGTATTCGGCCTCGAGGGGGGATTCCGGAAAGACTCTCACCCAATATGTGCGCTGGAAGGTCCGGTTGAACTAAACGCGCCGCAATGTGTGCCGGCACTCGCAACGCCGTCAACGCCTGCCACGTCGTCAACACCTGCACCATGCCCTCCCCACGCAAGCATCGTGACGACAAATCCGGATACCTGCACGCAGCCCTTTGGAATATTCCGTAAAGTTGCAGGTATGGATGCAAGCGCACGTTGGCCTTACAACTGGACTCGTAGGTTCTTGGGCGACCGGCCGATCACGCTCGATTTCTCGTACCGCGCGCGATGGCTGTCTTACGCCGAGCCGTTTTACGATGCCACGTACGCGGAGAAAAATCCGCTACAAGCCAAACAGCAAGCGCTTCCCGAAGTACAATCGAAAGGCACTCGATACTACATGCGCTCCACGCTCATAATCCCGGTCTCCGCATATTTCCAATTCCGGGCAAGCTGGCAGCGCGGCGAATTGCCACCTCTTTTCCAGTTTGTAGGAAGTCAAATGGCGCTTGGGCTTGCGTTTTCAAACCCGGGCTCGTCGGAGCATTGATCACCGACCTCTGCGGGCGGTTGGCCAAGCGCCCTGGACCCAACTCTCGAAGTTGTACGTCACAGGAAAACGCGGAGCGCGGAGAAGTGAGGCGTCCGCGGCGCCCTAGCTACGCGGCACCTCCCGGCTTGCTGCCCTGGTCGGTCTCGTGAGATGCCGTAGGGAAGTCATATGAGCGGTTTGTCGCTGTTCCGCTGAAGTGCCCGTGCCGACACTCCTCAGACGGCCTTCTGGGGAAAGTCCTATGTTAGGTGCTTATAGGGCCATGCGCCTACCACTACGCAGACGACGAACGACGATCGTCTGCGCCAGGCCGCCACCGCCAGAGTGCCGGTGCGCCGGAGCACCTCAAGGAACTGGTGGGGACCACGGGCAGATGGGAACGGTGTAGCGCGCTGGTTCTCTTTTACGTGGCGCAGGCATTCTTGCCTGTGTTTGTCACGCTTGCGGTGCTCTCCTTCGCGCCCACCAAAACCCGCAGCAGACCCGCCGCCGCGGCCGCCACCAGTGCCGCTCCGCCGATCACCATTCCATAACCCGCGTGCGGCAATAGCGCCCCTGCGCCGAACGCCGCCAGCGCTTGCGCTGAGAACGCCACCAGGTACATCAACGCCGATGCGCCGCCCCGCTCGCGCTCATCCACGTGGTTCATGAGCAGCGTGTTCATGCCGGGCTCACTCATCCACTGGAATGCCACATACGCCGTGTATGCCAGCGCAGCTGCGGCGCCCGGCGGCTCCGCGGCCAAACCAGCCAGCCCCAGCGCCGTGGCCATCATCATCCAGACAATTCCGCCCACCAGGCCGGACCGCGCGATGATAAACGGCGACAGTAGAACTGTGATCACCTGGGTCAATTGCGCGCCTGAGAAGATCAGCCCGATACGTTCCACGGGAAATCGCAGATGCGCGAAATAGGCGTTGAAGAATGGATTGAACGAGCCGGTGGCAAGGTGCCACAGCGCAAATGGCGCCAGGAACCGCAGCAGAAAGGCGCCGCGCGGGTAGATGCGTGCACCCACCGGCGCGGCTCGAGTCCCTGGCTTCAGACGCGCGGCCGGCCAGATGGCCAACGCAACCAGACCGGCTGCCATGAGCAGCGCCGCCTGTTTTCCGTGAAGCAAGAGAGGCAAACGTCCGCCGACCCATCCTCCGGCGATGCCGATGCCGATCATGCTTGCGAAGAAGATGCTGAAGGCGGCGGGCCTGGGTTTCTCGGGAACGGCCTGCGCGATCATAGGCGCCAGCAATACGGCCCACACCGCTAAGACCAGGCCCGAGAGAAACGCCAGCGCAATCAGGGGGCCGCGGGAAACGACCAATGCGCGCAGGGCGGTGATGCAGGCCGTGAGCGCGAACGAGGCCACTAGCGAGTTTCGCAGCCCGAAGCGGCGTGCCAGGAAAGCGGCGGGAATTGTGCCTGCCACGGCGCCGGCCGTGCTCGATCCGCTGACGACGCCCAGCAAATCCTCGCGATAGCCCAGGTCCAAAAGATGCAGGTTGTATAAGAGAAAGAAAATGAACAATGCGAAATTGTAAAGGCCGGCCGCGCCCAGGAACCTCCAGAACTCGCCGCCCAGACCGTTCGTACGCGACCACCAGAGCGCACCCGAAACTGCCGTGCGCGGTAACGCCGCCGCGTGGTGCCGCACCCGCTCGAACACGTGCCGGCCGTATCGCACCCGCTTGAGCCAGCGCCGCCGCAGGCTCATTTGGCTCTCATCGATGTAGACCGCATCCACCGGCCCCGGCAGCCGTGCCGGGAATAAGCGGCGACGCGCTACGCTCCATCGATCCGCAGCCGAATCGAGCAGGCTTAGATGAAGCCACAGCTCGTCTTTGTTGGATTGAAACTGGCGCGTGAGCGGTGACGCTGCGAAAGTCTCGAACCAGGACTTTACCGAATCAGGCAACCGTTCGACGGCCGTTTCGGCAACCGGGCCCACCCTGCACCCGAACCAGGATCGCGCCAGATCGAACGACACCGCTTGGAGCCGCTGCAACTCCGCCGAGTGCCAGCGCTGCCAAATCTGCCATAAGGCTTCGTCATGGCCCTGCCGCTCCAAAATGAGAGCCAGTTCGTAGACGTGAAATACACTCACGCTTCCTTCGAGCAAGTGCTTTAGCAGATGGAGCGCCGTGTAGGCCAGCGTATCCACGGGGTGCAGCACCGGCATCTGCGCGCCCGCGATCTCGCGCACCAACCGCCGTTCCCAGAACTCCTCGACGCCTTCGGCCCCGAGCCGTTCGAGCTCAGAATTCCAGAAGCGGTAATGAAGTTCGATCGAGGTGGGGATCTCCGGATCGAAAAAATCGCCGCGCCACTCCCACCCGGTTTTGCGAACCAGCGCCGGGAGATGGTCCGTGGGGAAATCTTCCATCGCGCTGAAGGATTGATATCCGCATTCCAATAGAACATCGCGCGCGGCCACGACGCTCTCCCGCGGCAGGTATAAATCGAGGTCGTAGTGAACGCGATCCTCCGGACGGCCGCCCGAGAGCACGGTCTGTGTAATCCCCTTGAGCACGATGAATTCGACACGGCCGGCAAGGCGCTGCTCCACGGTCCGATATACCTGCTGCAGCCCGCGCAGCCGCTCGCGATTCTTTTCCTCGTCTTGATCGGTGCGCTCGCGGACCCACTCCGGCATGTGCTCGCGCGCCCGGTTACGCAGGGCCAGGGTGAGACGCGAGCGGTTGCAGAAATCGAGGGCCGCGCGCCAATCGGATTCGCTCAACCGGAGGAGCGGCTCGGTCCGCGGCTCGCGCAGATGAAGCGCGTCCATCACCGCCGCGGCCCACGGTGGCGCTGCCCAGGCGGCCAAAGTCAAAACTGGTACCGCAGCGCAAACTGCATTTGCCGTGGCTCTCCGGTGCTCAAGATCTCGACGGTCATATGGTATGTGCCGGGCGCCAGTTGTTCGAGCAGGTAATCTCCGCGCGCATCGGTGACTGCGGTGCGCGAGAATCCGGTTCCGTCTTCGGATGCAGTGACCACCGCGCCTGCCACCACCGTGCCGGCGATCGAGGCTGGAGCGACCTGGGCCTCCAAAGCGCCCGCGATCAAAAGTAAAAGAAAAGCAAGTTTCATGATTCGTCAACTAAATGGGAAAGGAGCGGGATGGCCTGTGCGAAAGTCTTGTATTGCAACTCGCAGGCCGGGGCCGATAGAAGCGTGGCAACCGTATCCCTGTGGCGGCGCCACACTTCCTCCGAATACGCCGGCAACTCCCGCAGCAGCCGGTCCAGCGCTTCCTGCGGAGTAAGCGGCCGCGCCAGAACGCTTCCACTTCGCCGGTTCAGAAACACAACGCGCTCGATACGACAGCGCGAAGCCGTGGCAATCCTGGGAAGCGCGCTGATGGGAACTTCAACTGTGGGCTTGCTGTTGGGCTTAATACCCGCCGCGTGGCCCTCCACGCCTGGGAACAGCTCCAGCGCCTCAGGACGGAAGCGGAACCGGTACGGCTTGCCGATCGCTTCGCGGTCGCGCGAACCCTGCAGCAGAAGAGTGGCGTCGTCCGAGACGTAGGTCCAGCCCGCTTGCGCGCAGGCGAATGCCAAAGTGCTCTTGCCCGCCCCGGAAGCACCGCACAGCAGCACGCCGCGCCCGTTGCGCGCGACACAAGCCGCATGGACCGCGACTACGTCGTCCTGTACCAGCAGCAGGTACACCATGGCTTCCAGGAAGAACCAACGGAACCAACCGTGGTCCGCCAGCATGTTGGACGAGATATGGCACCAGCCGAACCGCGAGCGCAAATCGCAGCACGCAAAATTGTCGCGGTCGGAAACTATCAGCAGTAGCCCGCGTTGCGAGCGGTAGGCCGGATCCGGCGCAGGATCAGACACACTCTCCTCCACCAAAACGCGGATCGAAATCGGCGCTCGTTCAAATTCGCGCGGAAAAGATCCCCAGCTTTCGCGGGCCGCTTCCATCACCGCGGGAGAGTTGGTCGCTATCTCCACTGGGAAACCGTGCGGATACAACGTCTGCCGGATGGGCAACGGAACATGCTCTGCCATTGGATCGCAAAGAGTCTCCTGAACCTGTTGTTCCGGCCCCATAAGACCTTTGATATCACGCGGCTAGCTTTACAGTGGTAAATCCTGGTGGCGTTACAACCGCTCCCTTTGGTCGCGGCTCGGTAAGGTCCGTTAACTACCCTGTGACCACAGTCACAGATTGTTCCGTCCGGCGCGCCGGAGGCCTTACTGAGCCGTGACCAAAGGGAGCGGTCTTCGTAAGCAGCTTGGTATATACTCAGGCCGGAAAGCCGAATGAGATATTCCGCCCTGGGGCTTGCTCCGGCGCTCCTTGCATTGCCGCTCGCGGCGCAATGGGTGAACTATCCCACATCGGGCGTTCCGCGAACCAAGGACGGAAAGGTGAACCTGTCAGCGCGCGCTCCCCGAACGCTGTTGGGGAAACCCGATTTTCGGGTATCTGGAAAGCCCCCAACACCAGGTGGCTGGACAACCTCGCGGCGGATGGAGTTGAGGTTCCCATGCTCCCGTGGGCCGCGAAACTGTACCGCGAACGCCAGGAGAATAACGCCAAGGATCGGCCCAGCGGGCGCTGCCTGCCGCACAGCGTGACGGATTTCGACGCTCACCACATGCCTAAAAAGGTGATTCAAACTCCCGGTTTACTCGTGTTGCTTTTTGAGAGTTGAACTAAGCCGCTGGGCGGCAGAATGGCGGGGAGTGGCCGCCCTGCCGGGCGTCCCCTCGTCCGCTGGCCGTCGTGCTTGGCTGCCTGACGGCGGCCTGCGCGCCCACTAGTGCAGGTGACGGCTCAACTCCCGTTAGATTGACTTCCCAATAGCCCCTTTCGTCCGACCAGTTTTGGTGTTGTGGTCAAGGACGAAGGGAGCTTTCGTCATGACCCCACTCCGAAAGCGAATGCTGGAAGATCTCCAGATTCGCAACTACGCACCAACCACTGTCGCCGCCTACATCCGCAGCGTCGCCGAGTTTGCCAAACACTTTGGCAAGTCGCCCGATCTGCTCGGCTCTGAGCAGATCCGAGAATATCAACTGTACCTGATCAAGGAGAAAGGCGTCTCGCTTCCATCCTACATACAGGCTGTTTGCGCTCTCCGATTTTTCTACACCAACACGCTGCATCGCCCCGTCAGCGTCGATCGCATCCCGTTGCCCCGGTACGAGAAGAAACTGCCGGTGATTTTGAGTCGGGCGGAAGTCAAGCTCTTGTTGGAAACGCCCAAGAATCTTTCTCATCGGGCGATTCTGGCCACCATGTATGCCGCCGGTCCCCGGATCTCGGAAGTGGCAAAGCTTAAGGTGTCTGACATTGACAGCAGCCGCAACGTGATCTGGATTCGCGGCGGCAAAGGCCGCAAAGACCGGCAAGTCTTGCTGCCGCCAAGACTATTGGAGTTGTTGCATGTCTACTGCTGCTGGAAGAAGCCCAAGGAATGGCTGTTCCCCGGCGGGATACCCGGTCAGCCTATTTGCTCCAACTCCATCTTCCGCGCCTGTCAGAAGGCAGTTCGGAAGGCAGGTATCGTCAAGCCTGTTCATCCGCACTCTCTTCGACACGCCTTCGCCACGCACCTGCTGGACGCGGGCGTAAATCTCCGCACGATTCAGATCCTGCTCGGCCACTCAAAGTTGGAGACCACCGCCCGCTATCTGCACGTGACCGATACCGCGGTGCGCTCGACCACCAGTCCATTGGAACTCCTGGACCCGCTCGATATTGTTCAGGCTGCCCGCACATTTCACCTGAGCGATGAGTGAACATCGGCTGGAAGTGGCCGATGTTTTCCGCATACACGAAGACGAGTTTCTGGCCCAGTGGGGCCAGGTGCTGTCCCGTGAGCAGAGAAAGGCCTTCGCGGATATTCGCGACTGCCGAACCGCGGCCCTGGGCGGCCATGTAGAGCAGTTCGACTGCGGCCACCGAGTCCCCGTGTACAACTCATGTACCAATCGGAGCTGTCCGAAGTGCCAGGCGGCCGCTCGCGCCAAGTGGCTCGCGGAAAGGGAAGCAGAACTGCTGCCCGTAGACACGTACTTCCACGTGGTGTTTACACTGCCGCAAGAGATCGCCCACCTAGCGTTGCAAAATGCGAGAGCAATCTACCGCATCCTTTTTCGCGCAGCCTCCGAGACCCTGCTGACAATCGCGGCGGACCCGCAGCACTTGGGGGCCGAGATTGGCTTCCTGGCCGTGCTTCACACCTGGGGCCAGAATCTCCACATTCACCCGCACATTCACTGCGTGGTGCCTGGCGGGGGCATCAGCCAAGACGGCTCCCACTGGATTGCCCCTCGCAAGAAGTCGTTCTTCCTGCCGGTGCAGGTTCTCAGTTGCATGTTCCGGAAGAAGTTCCTGATCTACCTGAAGAAGGCATTTCGAAAGGGCAAACTGAGATTCCAAGGGGAACTGAGGCGGTTGGCTAACCCGTCAGCTTTCGCCGGCTTGTGCGACGAGGCAGACCAACGCAAATGGGTGGTGTACGCCGAGCCGCCATTCGGCGGACCAGAACAGGTTCTCAAGTATTTGGCGCGCTACGTCCAACGTGTCGCGATCTCCAACCATCGTCTCCTATCGCTGGAAAACGGCCGGGTCACCTTCGAATGGAAGGATTACTCCGACGGGAATCAGAGCAAAACGATGACGCTGCATGCGGTGGAGTTCATCCGCCGTTTTCTTCTCCACGTGCTGCCCTCCGGCTTGGTTCGTATCCGCCACTTCGGCTTTCTGGCCAATCGCAAACGGGCGGAGAAGCTGGCGCTGTGTCGCGCCTTGCTACCAGCCCGGCAAACCGCCGAGCCCAACACAAAAACTGGCGAACAGGAGCCTCGCCGCTGCCCGATCTGCAAGGTCGGCCAGTTGCTCTTTATAGAGAGACTCACGGCCGAGGCACTCGCCTGTTTGTCGGCGCCCATGATCGCAGACACTTCATGACCGCTATGATCACATCGTCCGAGAAGTCATGGCCCACCTCACTAGCTCTCGTCAGGGCGACAGGAGATCCCTGTCCGAATCCGCCGCTTCGACGCTCTGGAAACACTACTTCCGATTGCCACCCTCGGCCTGGTCACCCTCCCGAGTGGGAGGGTGACCATTTCCACCGCCGAGCCGTCTCGTCGCCCGGCGTTTTTTCCTAGCGCGCGTCAGACCGAATGCCATTCAATACCCATAGCTCACGTCCCGGCTCAGTTCAACGAATTCTATCGGTAATGCCCGCCGAATGGATTTCTTCCATTGGTGGAGTTTTAGCCGGCGGGCACTACCGATAGAATGCTCTTCGTTGCACTACCGATAGAATGCTCTTCGTTATAGAATGCTCTTCGTTATCACTCGTATCGCCAGATCTTCACCGACGGACGGCCCCTCCCGGAAGAACGCGATCCGGCCTGGTTCGGGTACTCGGTGGGGAAATGGGAGCGCGACACTCTGGTCGTCGATACCGTTGGCATCAACGACAAGACCTGGCTCGACGATAGCGGCCACCCTCACAGCGACGCGCTGCACGTGATCGAACGCTTCCGGCGCCCCGACTTCGGGCACATGCAAGTCGCCGTGACCATAGAAGATCCGAAGACCTATACCAAGCCCTGGACGGTTACGATCCCTTGGGAATTCGTGCCCGACACCGAACTGCTGGACTGGGTCTGCGAGAACGAGCAGGATTTCAAACACCTAGTTGGCAACTAGCCGAGCGCGTGGCGGAGTAGCGCTGGCGATCTTGTCGCCGGTGCTGGGCAGCGCATGGCGCTGCCCCACTACCGCTTCTGGCACTTGGGGCAGAAGTGCGACGAACGCTGCGCCACCAGCAGCCTTCGGATCGGCGTTCCGCACTTCACGCATGGCTCGCCCGTCCTCTGGTACACGCGGTGGCTGAACTGGAAAAATCCCTTGCGTCCCTGCGCATCGACGTAATCGGAGATCGACGATCCGCCGGCCGCAATGGCCTCGGTCAGCACAGCGGTGATCCCGTCATAGAGGCGCCGGGCGCGCTCGCCGCGTATCCGCGAAGCCAGCGCCAGCGGGTGGATGCCCGCCCGGAACAACGCTTCGTCCGCGTAGATGTTGCCGATACCGCGCAGGAAACCCTGGTTCAACAGCAGCGCCTTGATGCGCGTCTTTCTTTTCCGGAGAGATTCCGCGAACTCGCTGAACGGCACTTCCAGCGGCTCCGGGCCGAGCTTCGCCACGCGCGCGGGAAACTCCTGGCTGTATTGCAAGCAGCCAAACTGGCGGCTGTCGTCGTACAGCAGCACGCCGCGGTCGAGCGTCAGGACGGCGTGCGTATGCTTGCCCGTGGGACCGCCCAGCAGCAGACGCCCTGTCATACCCAAATGGATGACCAGATAACCGCCGCCCTGGAGCGACACCAGAATAAACTTGCCATGGCGCTTCACGCCGGCGATCCTCTTGCCCTGCAGGCGTGCGGCCATCTCGTCGGGATCGCCGCCGCGCAACACGCGCAGACAGCGAAACTCCGCGGTGACGATGCGCCGCCCCACTAGCGGCGCGATGGACCGCGTTACGGTCTCCACTTCGGGGAGTTCGGGCACTCAAGGAACCCGCAATAGGATATTGTCGCCTTCCACTTTCACTTCGAACGTGGCGACTCGCTGAGTCGGATCGTCGATGTACTCTCCGGTGCGGCAATCGTATTCCCAGGCGTGCCAGGGACACATCACGCGCCCATCGGCTACGTTGCCCTGCCCCAGTGGGCCCCCCTGGTGCAAACACGTCCCGCTAAGCGCGTGGAGATTGCCGCGCACATTGCAGATGGCATACAAGTCAGCACCCACGCTGACTTCGATCACGGAGTTTTCTGGCACGTCGGACAAGGCTCCGACTTTAACGAATGGCATATTCTCCATTAAGCCGCGATCGGGGCGGAAACGCAATCTCTGTTAGTGCGCTAAAAATAGTGAGGGAGGATTGCATGGAAGCCGATCGCGTGGTACTGATCACCGGCGCTAAGGGCGGGCTCGGCAGTTTCGTGACAGCGGCGTTTCTTGCGGCTGGTGACACGGTTGTAGGTACTTCCTTAGCCATACAAGCCTCCGATTTCGCCAGCCCGCACTTTATGGCGGTGGCGGTCGACTTAACGGACGCATCCGCTGTCCGACAACTGGTCGAGAGCACCATTCAGCGGTTTCAGCGGATCGACGCCTTGATACACGTAATGGGCGGATTCGCCGGAGGCCAGCCAATTCAGGAAACCGACGACGCCACCTGGGACCAGATGATGAACCTGAACCTGCGGGCGGCGTTCTACATCTTCCGCTCGGTGTTGCCGCATATGCGAAAGGCGGGGCGGGGCCGCATCGTCGCAATCGCCGGCCGCGCGGCCGTAGAGCCGGCGGCCAACATCTCGGCGTACAGCGCTTCTAAAGCCGCTCTTGTTTCGTTGGTCCGCACCGCGGCACTGGAGAACAAGGAACTGGGGATCACCGCCAACGCAATTCTCCCTGGCACCATGGACACGGAGGGGAACCGCAAGGCCGATCCCCATGCCGATCCATTGCAGTGGGTTCCTCCGAAGATGGTCGCGGAGGTCGCCGTCTTTCTGGCGTCTGAAGCTGCGGCCCAGATAACGGGCGCGGCGATCCCCGTCTACGGACGGCAGGCCTGAGTTGTTGCTGAAAACCAGACACAGGCAGGAATGCATGTGCTACGTGGCACAGGCCTCCCGGCCTGTGTCTGGTTTTGCAGCCAATCCAGGTTCAATCACGCCTTTTGACATTTAAACAGCCCATGCGGGATATTCTTCGATGTATATGGCCTCATCGGGCATGACCAGCGAAGAGATCAGACTCGAGGAAACGCGCGCGCGGAAGGCGCACTGGCAGCGATGGGGACCATACTTGAGCGAGCGTGCGTGGGGCACTGTTCGCGAGGACTATAGCCCAAACGGCGCCGTTTGGGAATACTTGCCGCACGAGCTAGCGCGGTCGCGGGCCTATCGATGGAATGAAGACGGCATCGCCGGAATCTGCGATCGCCATCAGTACATTTGCTTCGCGATCGCTTTGTGGAATGGCCGCGACCCGATTCTGAAGGAACGCCTCTTCGGCCTCACGGGCAACCAGGGCAATCATGGCGAGGACGTCAAAGAACAGTACTTCTACCTGGACAGCACGCCCACGCACTCCTACATGAAGTACCTCTATAAGTATCCCCAGGCGGAGTTCCCGTATACGCGCCTGTTGGAGGAGAACCGCCGGCGCGACAAACGCAGCCCGGAATTCGAGCTGCTGGATACGGGCGTTTTCGCGGCGAACCGTTATTTCGATGTCGCGGTCGAATACGCCAAAGAGAGCCCCGAAGACATTCTGATTCGCATCAGCGTCACCAATCACGGTCCGGACCGCGCCGATTTGCACCTGCTTCCAACCATCTGGTTCCGCAATACGTGGTCCTGGGGTATGGACGCGAAGTGTCCCCTGCTGCGCAAAGCCTCCCGCCTGCCGGCGAACGCACAAATGGATGGCTCGGTCCCGACGATTGAGCTGCAGCATGATTCCTTGGGCCCGCGCTGGCTGGCTTGCGAAGGCGCAGCCGAGCTTCTCTTCACGGAGAACGACACAAATTATGAGCGCGTGTACGGCCTGCCCAACGATTCCAGCTATACCAAGGATGGCATCAACGACTACGTGGTTCATGGCGCAAAGGAAGCGGTGAACCCCGAGCAGACCGGAACCAAGGCGTCTTCGCTTTACCGGTTATCTTTGGCGTCCGGCGAAACGGCTACCGTCCGGCTGCGCGTACTGCAGCTCGCGAGCGCGGGCGAGATCTTCGGACCCGCCTTCGACCAGATCTTCGCCGACCGGAAGCGCGAGGCGGACGAATTCTACGCGACCGTGATTCCCGACGACCTTTCGGCGGACGCCCGCAACGTCATGCGCCAGAGCTTCGCCGGCCTGCTCTGGTCCAAGCAGTTCTATCACTATATAGTTCGCGACTGGTTGAAAGGGGACCCGGCCTTTCCACCGCCTCCGGCCGAAAGGCTCGAAGGCCGAAATCATGAGTGGGTACATCTCTATAATGCCGATGTCATCTCGATGCCCGACAAGTGGGAGTATCCCTGGTACGCCGCGTGGGATCTGGCCTTCCACTGCGTGCCGCTCGCGCTGGTCGATTGTGAATTCGCCAAGCAGCAGATCATCCTGATGTTGCGCGAGTGGTACATGCATCCCAACGGGCAGCTTCCCGCTTACGAGTGGGCTCTGGGCGACGTCAACCCGCCGGTGCACGCCTGGGCAGCATGGCGTGTCTACAAGATCGATAAGAAGCGGCGCGGCGTGGGCGACCGGGCTTTTCTGGCGCGCGTGTTCCAGAAACTGCTGCTCAACTTCACCTGGTGGGTGAACCGCAAAGACAGCGAAGGGCGCAACGTATTTCAGGGCGGCTTCCTGGGGCTCGACAACATCGGCGTATTCGACCGCAGCGCGCCGCTGCCCACGGGCGGCGTTCTGGAACAGGCCGACGGCACCGGCTGGATGGGCATGTATTGTCTGAACCTTCTGGCCATCGCCCTGGAACTTGCGAGCGAAGACCAGGCCTATGAAGATATGGCCAGTAAGTTCTGGGAGCACTTCCTCTACATCGCTAACGCCATAAATCACCTGGGGAGTGATGGGACCGGAATGTGGGATAGCGAGGACGGCTTTTACTACGACGTCCTGCATACGCCGGATGGGCGACACGTTCCCATGAAGGTGCGGTCGATCGTGGGGCTGATCCCGTTGTTCGCGGTCGAAACGCTGGAACCGAGAGTGTGCGACCAGTTGGCCGGGTTCAATCGCCGCATGGTGTGGTTCATCGAGAACCGTCCCGATCTGACGGGCAATGTGGCGTGCATGGATGACCCGGGCCTGGGCGAGAGGCGCCTGCTCTCCATCGTGGACCAGAATCAACTGCGGCAGGTCTTGAAGGTGATGCTGGACGAACGCGAGTTCCTGTCGCCCTACGGCATCCGCGCGGTTTCGGCGATCCACCGCGAACATCCATACGTGTTCGGCGTCAATGGGAGCGCCTATCGCGTGGATTACGAGCCGGGCGAATCGACCACCGGTTTGTTCGGCGGTAATTCCAACTGGCGCGGACCCATATGGTTCCAAGTGAACTTCCTGCTCATCGAGTCGCTACAGAAATTCCACCACTATTTGGGCGACGGCTTCCAGGTGGAGTGCCCCACCGGTTCCGGGCGGATGATGAGCTTGTGGCAAGTGGCCGCGGAGCTTTCCCGGCGCTTGACCCACATTTTCCTGAAGTCGGATGATGGCTCACGGCCGGTGCATGGAGCCAATGCGTTGTTCCGAGACGACCCAAACTGGCGCGACCTGGTGCTCTTCTACGAGTACTTTCATGGTGACAACGGCTCCGGCCTGGGAGCCAGCCACCAGACCGGATGGACCGGCTTGGTGAGCAAGATGATGCAACAGAGCGGCGAGTGACTGCACTCGGGAAGGTCTTATTGTGGGGCCTGCTTTGCGGCGCATCGAGACTATCGGCGCAAGATCCATTTGAGATACACATCTACGAATATGAGCCGATGCCGCTCGGCGCATATAGCCTCGAAGCCCATTTGAATTTCGAAGCCCAGGGAAGCTCAGCGCGCGATGGCACGCTGCTGCCCACGGAGCATCAGACTCACCTGACGTTAGAGCCGACGGCCGGATTGTCCGAGAACCTTGCCATCGGATTTATGTTCCTCAACGCCTGGGAACCGGGCTATGCGCCGCAATTTGCGGGCTGGCGCGTGCTGCCCCACTTTTATGCGCCGGAATCCTGGTGCTTGCCCTTCCGGCTGGGCTTCGTTGCGGAGTTCTCGTTCCAAAATACGCGGTACGAAGAGAATTCGCGGCGCGTTGAGTTGCGCCCCATCCTCGACCGCGAGTTCGATCGATGGCAGGTCGTTTTCAATCCGGTCTTCGAGCGCGCGCTCCACGGGCCCGGCACCGGGCATGGCTGGAACTTCGAGCCGGCCCTGTTGCTGCGGTGGAAGCGCAAAGTATTTTCCCCTTCCCTGGAGTATTACGGAGAGATCGAGAGCATCAACGTGCCGCCGCGCTTCCAACCCGAAGTGCACCAATTGTTCGCTGGCGGAGACTGGCAGGTCACCCAGGAATTCAAAGTCAACCTGGGCTTGGGCTTCGACGTTGGCGACCGCGGGCCCGGCATCGTGCTAAAAAGCCGCTTCGAATGGGACTGGGGTCCACGCCGAAATCCGTAGTCGGCCCTGAGCCGCACCCGACGACCGGCGACGAGATCGCCGGCGTTACGTAGCGCTGGCGATCTTGTCGCCGGCAACACAGGCCGGCAGGCCTGTGCGAGGGTAGCGCACGAGGCGGCCGTCGGCGGCCCATTCGATTCCCCGAACAGGCCGGCGAAGCTGCCGCCCCGGACCCGGGGGTCCGCCTACCAGTGGGCGCGGGCGCCCTCGTGCATAATTTGACTATGCGCGATTTTCACAGCCTGACGGAACGCGAGATCCTTGCCTTGGCGATTTCCCTGGAAGAAGAGGACGAGCGAGTGTACGCCGATTTCGCCGAAGGGTTGCGGCAGGATTTTCCTGCGTCGGCAGCCGTGTTTACGGGCATGCGGGAAGAGGAATCGGGCCACCGCCGCCGGCTCATCGAACTCTATCGCCAAAAGTTCGGCGACCACATCCCGCTCATCCGCCGCCAGGACGTGCGCGGTTTCGTCTCCCGCAAGCCGGTCTGGCTAGTGCGCCCGCTCGGTCTCGATACGGTCCGCCATCAAGCTGCTGCGATGGAGGTGGAGACCCGCAGGTTCTACGAGAGAGCGGCCGCGCGTACGCAAGATGCGAACGTGCGCCAATTGCTGGACGACCTTGCTCAGGAAGAGCGCATCCATGAGGACCGCGCCGAAGAACTTGGCGAGGAGAAACTACCCCGCACCGCGCGGCAGCAGGAAGATGAAGCCAACCGGCGTCTCTTCGTGCTGCAAATCGTCCAGCCGGGGCTGGCAGGCCTGATGGACGGTTCCGTCTCGACCCTTGCCCCAGTCTTTGCGGCGGCGCTGGCTACTCACAAGCCATGGGATGCGTTTCTGGTGGGCCTGGCCGCTTCCGTGGGTGCCGGCATCAGCATGGGATTCGCCGAAGCCCTATCCGACGATGGCACCCTCACCGGCCGCGGCCATCCCTGGATCCGTGGTCTGGTCTGCGGCTTGATGACTGCCCTCGGCGGCATCGGTCACACGCTGCCGTTCCTGATTCCCGCGTTCACGGTGGCGATGACCGCCGCCATGATAGTTGTGGTAGTGGAACTCGGCGTCATCACCTGGGTGCGGACCAAGTACATGGACACGCGGCCTCTTACGGCGGCGCTGCAAGTGGGTCTCGGCGGGGTGCTCGTATTCATCACCGGAGTGCTCATCGGAAGCTCGTGAGGGCCGTCAATGTTATCCTTTAAGAGAACTCCCTTCCCTGGATACAAGCTTTGAAAGTCGGTTTCATCAGTCTGGGCTGCCCCAAAAACCTGGTAGATAGCGAGGTCATGATGGGCCAGCTCGTCGCCAACGGTCACGAGCTCACGCCGCATCCCGATCAAGCTGACGTCCTGGTGGTCAACACCTGCAGCTTCATCGATCCCGCGAAAAAGGAATCCATCGACACCATCCTGGAGATGGCCGAGTACAAGAAGGTCGGCCGCGCCCGCAAGCTGATCGTGGCGGGCTGCCTTGTGGAGCGCTACCGCGGCGACATTCGCAAGGACATGCCGGAAGTCGACGCCCTTATCGGCACCAACGAACTGGACCAGATCGTGGCGATGTGCGAAGGCGAAGATGTCCCGCAGAATCCGCTGGAACCCTACCTGTATCATGACTTGACGCCGCGCGTGCTCTCCACGCCCCGGCACTTCGCGTACATCAAGATCGCCGAGGGCTGCGACCATCCGTGCACGTTCTGCGTCATCCCGCAGTACCGCGGCCAGTTCCGCAGCCGGCGCTTCGAATCGGTAATTTCCGAAGCCACGCGCCTTTTCCGGCAGGGCGTTCGCGAGATCAACCTCATCGGGCAGGACACCACCTGCTACGGCGAAGACCTGGGCCTTCAGCATGGGCTGGCGGATCTTCTGGCGCGGCTGGCCGAAATCGAAACCCCGCACGAGAAGTGGGTGCGATTCCTGTACGCTTATCCGAATAAAGTGACGCAGCGGCTGCTGGACACCATGGCCGCGCATCCGTCGCTGGTCAAGTACATCGATATGCCCCTGCAGCACGCGAGCGCGCGCGTCCTGAAGCGCATGAAGCGCGGCGGATCGGGCGATATTTTCCTGAAGCTGATCGAGCGTGTTCGCCGCACCATTCCGGGCGTGGCCATTCGCACCAGCATGATCGCGGGTTTCCCCGGTGAGACGGCCGAAGATTTCGCGGAGCTCTGCCAATTCGTGGAAGCCGCCCGATTCGATAACCTGGGAGTCTTCGCCTACTCCGACGAAGATACCAGCGCCAGCTACGCGCTCGATGGCAAGGTGGATGGCCGCACCATCCAGAACCGCAAGCGCCGCTTGATGGCCATTCAGCGAAAGATTGCCCGCGCCCGCAACCGCGCGCTGGTGGGCGCCGAACTCTCCGTGCTGGTGGAAGGCCGCTCGCAAGAGACCGACCTGCTGTGGGAAGCGCGTCTCTCCACGCAAGCACCGGGAATCGACGGCGTCACCCTCATCAACGATTTCGAAGGCGCCGAACCGCGCTCGGGCGAGATCCGCCGGCTCCTCGTCACCGAGTCCCACGATTACGATCTGGTGGGGACTCTGCTTCCGGCTACCGAACCGGCGCCCCAGTTTGCGTCCGCGCCGCTGATCAACATTTCTCCGGTATTGGCATGATCCGCTGTCCGATTTGTAAAAAGGAAGTAGTGCTCGGAAGCAGCGACTTTCCGTTTTGCAGCGAGCGCTGCCGCATCATCGACCTCGGCAACTGGGCCTCAGAAAAGTACGTGATCTCAACGCCGGCACCGCCCGAAGCCATTCGTGACGATTCGGATGAAGAGTAGCGCTGCCGCTCTGCTCTCCACCTGGTTCGGCTGCGGTTACTCTCCGTTCGCTCCGGGCACCGCCGGTTCCCTGGCCGGGCTGGCCATCGGCGTAATGCTGCACGAATTCGCCGGCTTCGCCTGGTGGCATTTCCTCTTGTTGGCCGCCCTCGGCACTGCGCCCGCCATCTGGTCCGCAACGGTTACGGCGCGCACTCTGAAACTCAAAGATCCACAAATCGTGGTGATCGACGAGGTGCTCGGGCAATGGATCGCTCTGGCCGGAGCGCACCCGTTCAACTGGAAGAGTTACGCCGCGGCATTTGCCCTGTTCCGTTTGTTCGACATCTGGAAACCCCCGCCGGTGCGCCAACTGGAAGCTTTGCCAGAAGGGACCGGCATTGTCGCCGACGACCTGATGGCTGGTTGCTACGCGGCACTTGTGTTATTTCTAGCGGGATATTTCGGGTCGTATTGAAACGGCGACTGCCGATAATAACGGAGCATGTCAACAGGCCGGAGACACGCTGGCAGGTCGAGGCCCACTCAAGCCTTGAAGAAACCACTATCTCTCAGGTCCGCCACTAGGCGACTTACGCGGGCCAGCGATTCGCGCACGTTGTTTATCGCTGCCGTTGCGTTCTTCCTCGAACGATTGAATGTCGTGGTCACCCTAGGCAGTCCAGTGATGCTTTCGCACAACCCCCCCAGACTGGCGTCAATCCCAGGTACGACTCTTAGAATCCGATCGATGCTCTCGGCGATTTGTGCGCGTTCCTCGGGCTTTACAGTCGGCCAGAACTCTTGGTACCCAAGCGCCTTGGACATGGCCTCCATGGACGTCGCAAACGCAGCGACGAATCTAGCAGACTGATCATTCAGCCCTTTGGCCAAGGCATTGAGGTCACTTGCGACGATATTGAAAATCTGCTGCACCAGGCGGTTTCGTTGATCAGGCGGCGCTTGCGATACCGCATTTAGGTGCTTCGTGTTTAAGTCGGTTCTGACGGAATTTTCAGTCTGAAGCTCGCCGATTCGTTCTATCGCCACCAATGCTTCGGCGAGACTCTTGCCGCCAATTTCCAGGAGATCGAAGAATCCTTCTTCGCCTTCACTTTCTGCCGCCGGCACGGCAACTCCGGCCGGCATTCCGTATGGGACCTCGGTAGCTGGTTGGGCCTCGGCCCAGAATTGAATATGGCGGGAGAGATGAAGCCTCGACAAGTTGACAAACTCGTCACGATCTGTGAACGAGCAGTAAAGAGCTTGACTTCCGACGCGGGAACGGAACTTGTGAGCAGCAGCAAGTTGGAGAGGGTCAATTTTATCGGGAGCGATGGGGGCACTCTTGAAATACAGCATCACGCGAACTGAATTCGGATCCGACTCATACCGGCGACGCGCGGCCTCAAACTCCTCTTCTGTTCCAGAACCCGAGCGTGGAGTTGGCATCCCGAATGTTGTCCACAGGATACCTACAAATATGTCGTAGTCATCTCCGATTTGTTTGTTGATCACCGCTTGCGGATCGACTCCCAAACCCGGCACAACGTCGGTGCGCCAGTTAAGTAGAACGAGTCGGACGCCGCTGTGCAGACTGTGTATACGATTGAGTTCTTCCACCAGTTCAGAAAGTGCGGCTACCTCGTCTCGTACATCCTCAGGTGCCGCCACGAAAACCCGGACGACCAGTTCTTTTCGCGGCATCCTTTAACCTCCCGCCAGCAACGCCAGTAAGGAAACGCCGGCGACGCCGAGGGCCGCATAAGGCACCCAATCCGGCAGGGTAACGCCCTCCAGGAGATTTGAGCTTACGCCCGTCGAATCGCCTGGAGTAGAGTAGGGTCCAGCGGCACCGCCGCCGCGCTACTCGCATCAGCAACTAGACACTGCACGTACCCATTGACCACCGGATAGTCGCCCCAAGAGCGCAGGTTACCGGGGTTGTTGTTGCGGACGGAAAGCGGATTCGAGCCCGAGGCTGCTTCGTAATTTGCAATCGCGTTCGCCAGATCATCGACAAGGGAACTCATGCACCTATTGTCGCCCTGTTACCTGGTGCAAGATTTCAAGCGGTCTTCCCCAAAGTCCGCCTGGCGAAGACCCGCGCGGTATGTTTGATGATTCGGTCGCTCTGGAAGCCCCCGCCGGTGCGCCAACTGGAAGCTTTGCCGGAAGGGACCCGTATTGCCGCCGACGACCTGATGGCCGGTTGCTACGCGGCACTTGTGTTATTCCTGGCGGGGTGTTCCAATCTTTATTGAATGCCCCTTCGGAAAGCTCCTGAACCCCGGCCCCAAATCTCTCAGGTCACACCGCCTGCCGCCATTGCCGGCGGCGAGTTGCAGATTCGAGGCAAAGGATTTGTTAAAGTCGAGCGGCCTCGTGTCGTCATCGGCGACATCGTTGCGCCTATTATCATCGGTTCCGATTCGTTCATCATCGCCAAGGTTCCCGAAGGCGCCACCGCCGGCGAGTTGGTGATCGAAAACGGCGAGCAGTCCAGCGATTCCTGGGCCTGCGACGTCGGCGTCATGATTGCCGACAATCTGCATCCGGTCGGTAATCCGGCCATCGACTCCTTCGGCAATATCTACACGACTTTCAGCGGAACCCGCGGCCAGAAGGTTCCCGTGGCCGTCTACAAAGTCGACCTGAACTTCACGATGAAGCCGTTCATCAACGATCTGATGAACGCGCATGGGCTGGCGTTCGATGCGGAGGGCATGCTCTACATCTCCAGCCGCTTCGACGGCATCGTTTATCAGGCGACCCCCAACGGCAACATGTCCACATATGTGGAAGGAATGGGAGTCGCCACCGGAATCGCTTTCGATAGCCACCACAATCTGTACGTCGGCGACCGCAGCGGCACGATCTTCAAAATCAGTCCCAACCGGCAAATCTTCGTCTTCGCCACACTGGAGCCTTCGCTGGCCGCCTACCATCTGGCGTTTGGGCCGGACGACTACCTGTATGTTGCGGGCCCCACTACATCGAGCTTCGATGCCGTGTACCGTATCTCGCAGGAAGGCGAAACCGAAGTCTTCTACCGCGGACTCGGACGGCCGCAGGGTCTGGCGTTCGATGACCAGGGCAGGCTGTATGTGGCCGGCTCGCTGTCGGGCCGCAAGGGCGTTGTCCGCGTCTATCCCGACCGGCGCGCTGACCTGTTCGTCTCCGGTCCCGGAATCGTCGGTATAGCTTTCAGCCCTTCGCGCGCTCTGGTGATCACCACCACCAACGCGCTCTACCGCGTTGACGTTGGCATCAAGGGGCGCCCGCTCAACGGATGAACGCCGAGATCGTTGCGGTTGGTTCGGAAATGTTGACGCCGGAGCGCGTCGACACGAATTCCCTCTATCTCACCGCAGAGCTGAATAACCTGGGCGTGGAAGTGGTCGGCAAGTTCGTTGTGGGCGATCACCTGGAGCGCCTGGCTAGCGCCGTTCGGCTGGCTGTTTCGCGGTCCGAACTGGTGATCCTCTCGGGCGGCCTCGGCCCCACCGAAGACGACCTCACGCGCGATGCGGTAGCGCAGGCGCTCGATCGCAAACTCGTCTTCCGCCCGGAGATCGCGGAGGCCCTCGCGGAACGTTTCGCCAGGCTGAAACGCACGATGGCAGAAGTGAACAAGCGCCAGGCGTTCGTCATCGAAGGCGCCGACATTCTGCCCAACGACCGCGGAACGGCGCCCGGGCAATGGCTGGTGGAATCGGGCGCGGTGGTGATGCTGCTTCCCGGACCGCCCCATGAGCTCAAGGCCATGTTTGAGCGCCAGTGCCTGCCGCGCATCGCGCGCCTGGCTCCCCCGCAGGTGATTCGCACCATCGAACTGCGCGTGGCGGGCATGGGCGAATCGGACCTGGACCAGCTCATCGCCCCCGTCTACAAGAAGTACGAGAATCCGGCAACCACCATATTGGCCGCCGCCGGCGATATCCAGATCCACCTGCGCGCGCGGTGCGCCACGGAAGGAGAAGCCAATGCGCTCCTCGCTGAAGTGGCCGGACCGATCGAGCTGCTGCTTGGCGACCGCATCTATTCGCGTAATGGCCAACCCATCGAGGCCGTGGTGGGCGACCTGCTACGCCAGAACCGGGCGACCGTGGCAGTGGCGGAAAGCTGTACCGGGGGCTTGCTGGGCGAGCGCTTTACCTCGATACCGGGCAGTTCAGCTTACTTTGTTGGAGGCTTTATTACCTACAGCAACGAGATGAAGATTGAGCTGCTGGGCGTGACTCCCGAAATTCTGGCCGACCACGGCGCGGTGAGTAAAGAGGCCGCCGAAGCCATGGCGATCGGCGCCCGCCGCCGCGCCAATTCCACGTATGCGCTATCCATCACCGGCGTGGCCGGCCCGGATGGCGGCAGCGATTCGAAACCGGTAGGCACAACCTATATCGGTCTGGCGAGTCTCGAAGGTGTGCAGGTGCTGCAGCGCCAGTTCATCGGCGACCGCAATCGCATCCGCATGTTTGCGTCGCAAATGGCGCTGGACCTTTTGCGGCGGCGTCTCACGGGGCGTGTGTGATGACCCTTCCGTGCCGGTGATCGCCAGCGCTACGTAACGCCGGCGGTCTTCGCCGCCGGTGGGGCTACTGGAATCGAAATATCCAAACTCCAGGCGAGTCTTTCAGCAACTTCTTAGAGGCGTCCGCACTCAGGTAGCGTTGGCGTCAAAATATCCAATTGCCCTTGTTCACAAAGGGGCGAGCGCCGCATAGCCCGGATCGCACCACGGTATCAGCCCCGGCGCATCCTCCGACCACCACACCAGAACCCGGCCGGCCAACGACTCGTCGGTAGCCAGCCGCACCACCGCCTCCGCTACCTCTTCGAGTTGCAACAGGCGTTGCGGTGCGCCGCGTTCACGCCGTTGCTCGGCAGTCAGCGGCTCCCAATACGTGCGTACTTCCTCGGAAGCGATCCAGCCGGGCGCCAGGCAGTTGATCCGGATGTTCTCTTTTTCCGCCAGCCAGCTTAGAGTTGTGGTCAGGCGAATGACGCCGGCCTTGGCCACGTCGTACGGCGGTGACCCGCCCTTGCGCCTGTGCCACAGCGCCGAGATGGAGCTCATATTGACGATGGCGCCTCCCCCACCGCGCCGCATGGCGTCAATCGCCAGTCGCGTTCCGTAGATAGCCCCGAAAAGATCCGTCTGAATGGCGTCGGCCCAGTGGTCGAGCGGTTCATCGAAGTGCAGCGGCGCGGAAGCGTTGTTCACCAGTATGCCGAGGCCGCCGAAAGTCTCCTCGGCGACGCTAATCAGCCGCCGCACCTGCTCCTCGCTGCGCACGTCGCAACTGCAGAACGCCGCGCGCCCACCGGCCTGTTCGATTCGCCTAACGGTTTCGCGGCCTCCCGTTTCGTTAATGTCCGAGACGACCACCGCGGCGCCGCCCCGCGCCAGGCGGCCAGCGATCGCACGTCCCGATCCATCCCGGCCGGCTCCCGTCACCACCGCTACCTTGCCTGCTAGCTCCACATTAACTACTCCTTAACCGCACCACCGTCTCCAAATGAAAGGTCTGCGGAAACAAATCGATCACTGTGATTTTTTGGATACGATAACCGGCCGCCACCAGCCCCGCCAAATCGCGGGCCAGCGTGGTCGGGTCGCATGCCACCAGCGTGATGTCCTTCGGTTTCAATTCAGCGAGACGCTGCACGACGCTCTTGCCCAGTCCGGCGCGCGGCGGATCGAGCAGCACCAGATCGGGCGCGCTGGTGAGGTTTTCCAGATACGCTTCGGTAGTATTGTGTTCGGCTCGAATGTTGCCGCGCCCCGCACGCTCCGCGTTGAATTCCAGGTCGCGCACGGCTCCCGTTCCGGATTCCACCGCTACCACCTCGCGAAACCCAGCCGCCAGCGCGAGCGCGAACAATCCCACGCCCGCATAGAGATCCGACGCCGTCTCGCCCACAGAACCCTCCACCGCGGCCGTTACCAGGCGATCCACCAGGAAACGGTTCACCTGGAAAAATGCGTTGCTGCTCACGCGAAACCGCCCTTCATAATCGAGCGCACCCGTTACCAGCCCCGGAATTTTCTCCGCGCACCAATCGAAGAAGCGGCGCGCCACCGGCTGCGTGGTATCCACCACGTTCAATTGCAGCTGCTCCTCATCGGTGAAGATCTCGAGCGACTGCACAAAGCGCGGCCAGCGTCGGTCGTGCACCATTTCGTTCAATGCCGCGATGGTCTCATTCAGTTTCGGCGAACTGATGGGGCAGCGGTCGATGACGCACAGCTTGTGGGAACGCGCCTCGCGGAAGCCCAACCGGCGCCCTTCGATGTGAAGCTGGGTTCGGTTACGGTATCCCCACGGCTCCGCGGCAATGACGTCGATGTCCTCCGGCGGCTCTAGCTTGCCCAGGCGACGCAGCGCCTCTTCCAGGATCGAACGCTTAGCCGCCAGTTGAACCTCGTACGGCGCGTGTTGGTAGTGGCATCCGCCGCATCGCCCGAAATACGGACAAAGGGCCGCCACGCGTTCGGCCGAGGCTTCGAGCAACTCGACCGTGCGCGCCCGCACCAGGCCCGGTTTCTCCTGCTCGGCCTGCGCGCGAACCCGCTCGCCCGGCAGAACGTAGGGCGCCAGCACCACGCGCCCGTCCACCCGTCCCAGGCCATCGCCGCCGTACACCAGCTTCTCCACCGTGACTTCGAAATTGTCTACGATAGGGTTTACTCCCGTTACCTTAATCATGAAAACACGAGTCCTTTCCGGAATGCAGCCGTCCGGAAATCTTCACATCGGCAATTATCTGGGCGCCCTCAAGAACTGGGTCCGCATTCAAAACGACTACGAATGCATCTTCTGCATCGTCGATCTCCACGCCATCACGGTTTATCAGGACCCCGCCGAGCTGCAGGCCAAGATTCGCGAAGTTGCCGCGCTCTACCTGGCCGCGGGTATCGATCCCAAAACCAGCTCGATCATGGTGCAGTCGGCCATCTCCGGGCATGCCGAGCTGGCCTGGATGCTGACTTGCGTCACCCCCGTCGGCTGGCTGGAGCGCATGACGCAGTACAAAGCCAAGGCCGGCAAACAGGAATCGGTCGGTGACGGCCTGCTCCAATATCCGGTTCTAATGGCCGCGGACATCCTACTGTATCAGGCCGGCATCGTGCCCGTGGGTGAGGACCAGGCGCAACATCTCGAGCTGACGCGCGACATCGCCGAGCGCTTCAATTCGCTCTACGGCGATACCTTCGTGGTGCCGGGCACCAGCCTGCCCGCCGTGGGCGCCCGAGTGATGGGGCTGGACGATCCTACTCAAAAGATGAGTAAGTCAGCTACCGGCGCGAATCACGCAGTGGCCCTGCTCGACTCACCCGACCGGATCCGCAAGACGATCATGCGCGCCACCACCGATTCGCAGCCGTGCGTCGATATCGAAACGGCCGGTCCCGGAGTTCTCAACCTGCTATCTATATTTCAGGCATTCTCCGGCTGGAGCGACGAGCAGATCAAGCAACACTTCAACGGCATGCGCTACGGCGACCTCAAGAAGCAGGTAGCGGAGATGGTTGTCACCCACCTGGCGCCGTTTCAGGAACGCTATCGTCAGATAACATCGGACCGCGGGTATTTGGATAACATCCTGCGGGAGGGAGCCGAGCGCGTTGCTCCCATCGCGGACAGCACAGTCCGCCTGGTGAAGGAGCGCATGGGCTTGTATACGTAAACCCCCGCTCCCTCTGGTCGCGGCTCCGTAACCCACCACGCACGTGTCCCATGTGCTTTACAGAGCCGTGACCGAAGGGAGCGGTTGCGTTCCCTATAAGTAGTACCGTGCTCACTAGTCCTTCTGCGCTCTAATTCACGCTTAGGTGTTATCGTGTACAAGGGGCCGGTCTTCGGATCGGAAACAAAATCTATGCTGTCTAAATCAGGTTTTCTCCTTGCCACCTGTTTTGTCTTGGTAGCCGGCGCGCAAGAACAAGCTAAGCGCCAGCTTACCGCCCGCGAGCTATTCTATTCGGCCGTACAGACGCCTGCTAAACCCGCTCCAGCTGCCGCTCCCGCCCAGCCGCCGGCGCAGGCCAAAGCGACTCCGCCTCCGGCGCAAAAAGCCGCGCCCGCTCAGGTCGCCAGTGCCGACCCGAAGCCCGCCCCCGCAGTTCGGCCGCAGCAGTCGCAGCCATCGCAGCCCACGCAGTTGGCGGACGGCACGCGCATCGTCAATGCCTCGGCCACGGTCGGTTCCCCCTCCGCTTCGGCCGGTCTGCCGCTGGGCCTGAAGTACAGCATCCTCAAAAAGTTGGGAGATAACATGGTCGAGGTCCCGGCCAGCACAGTCTTCCATGCCGGCGACCGCATCCAGATCAATGTGCAAACCAATCAGCCCGGCTATCTCTACATCATTAGTCAAGGTTCGAGCGGCACCTGGAAGCCGATGTTCCCCTCGTCCGAAGTGGAAGACGGTAGTAACCACGTCGACGGCTTCAAGAGTTACACCATGCCGCCGAAATCGCGCTTCCTGTTTGACGAGCAAGCCGGCAGCGAAAAGCTTTTTGTGATCCTCTCCCGCCAGCCCGAGCCCGACCTGGAAAAAATCGTCTACTCGCTGCAAGGTGGCGCCGCCGCACCCGCTCCGAAAAAAGAGGACACCGCCAAGGGCAAGCCCCTCCTGGTCATGGCCAGCGCCAAAATCGACGATATGACGGTGGGCCGTCTGCGCAACACCTACAGCCGCGATCTGGTCATTGAAAAGGTGGACGAGAACACGCCGGGCGCGCGCAAGGAAGATGCCGTCTACGTGGTGAATCCCACCGGCAGCTCCGACTCGCGTGTGGTGGCGGACCTCCAACTGGTGCACCAATGATGCTCCGGCTGGCCGTACTCTCCGCGCTCGCTTTCGGGGCGTGGCGCGCTGGCTCGCCGCCCAAGGTGTTTGCGCAGAGCCGCTTTGCCGCCGAGGGCGATAAGGCCGCAGGCGCGCAGCGCATGGAAATCATGCTCGACCGTTTCGATGGCGGGGCCTGGCATTCCATCGACCCCGCGCTGGTGCTGGAACAGGCCGACCGCGTGCGGTTCCGCTTCCGCAGTAGCTTCGACGGCTACCTCTATGTGATGAACCAAAGCACGTCGGGCAAGTACGAACAGCTGTTCCCGCGCGACGAAACCGGACAGGATAACCGGGTTATCGCCGGCAAGGAATATCAGATCCCCGCGACTGCCAGCGTGTTCCGCATTGCCGGTCCGGCCGGCCACGAAGTGGTCTACTGGCTCATCACTCCTGCCCGTTTGACCGACGGGCCGCCGCGCTACGCCACCCCGCCTAGCGGAAAGAGCGTCGCGCCGCCTACTCTCATCCCCCGCTGCGACGATGCCATCCTGCGCTCGCGCGGCGATTGCATCGATCATTCCGCCGGCCCCAAGCTGGTGCCGCGCGATGTCGAACTGCCGCAGAATCTCGCCGGGGCTGCCGACCAGAACCGCGATCTGCTGTTCCTCCGCCAGAAGGACACCTCCGTGATCTCCTCCCCGGCGCCACTTTCCGGACCGGTGATCTACGAGTTCCGCCTGGCACACAGGTGATTCCAATGCACTTACGAAAAATTGGCTTCGTTCTTGCATTTTCCGCGCTCGCCATCGCGCAGACCACGCAAACCAAACAGCAGCGCGATCTGAAGATCGAAAAGATCGAGCCCGAGCAGGCCGCCCAGCCTGCCGCGCCCAAGCCCGTAACCATTCCGCGCAGCTATGCCGTGATCGTGGGCATCTCCACCTATCAGAAGTTGCCCGCCAATCTCCAGCTCCAGTTCTCCGAGCGCGACGCTCAATCGATCTACACCATCCTGATCAGCCCCGAAGGCGGCAACTTCAAGGCCGAAAACGTCCACATGCTGACCGGCTCCGCTGCCACGCTGGCTGGCCTGCGCCGCGAGATCGATGGCTGGCTCCCGTCGGTTGCCAAGGATGATGACCGCGTCCTGATCTATTTCGCCGGCCACGGCTTCGTCGATCAGGGCAAGGGGTATCTGGCGCCCTACGATGTCGACCTCAAGAATCTCACCGCGACCGCGTATCCCATGGATGAGCTAGGCTCCGTGATCGGCGGCAAGATCCGCGCGAAGTCAAAGATCCTGCTAACCGACTCTTGTCACAGCGGCGCCATCTCGCCCGAAGATACACAGAACCTGAATCACACGCTGGGCGATCTGAATAAGTCGCTGTTTTCACTTACCGCCAGCCGCGACCGCGAGCGCTCGTTTGAAAGCCCCGACCTCGAAGGCGGCCACGGCGTCTTTACTTATTACGTAGTGAAAGGCCTGCAAGGCGCCGCGGACGAATCGCACGACGGAATTGTCACCGCCGATGAACTGGCCGAGTACGTCCATACCAACGTCCGCGAAGCCACCGGCGGCCAGCAGAATCCGACGTCGGAAAAGGGCAGCTTCGACCCCAACATGCTGCTAGCGTGGGTGCCTTCGGGAGCGTCGCCTGCCGCGCCTCCGACCCCGAAATTCGGCGCTCTGGTGATCGAAGCCAACATGGACGATGTGGAAGTTTTCGTGGATGGCAAGTCGGTGGGTGTGGCGACGAAGGCCAAGCCGATTTCCGTGCCCGGCCTGCCCCCCGGCGAGCACAGCATCAAAGGAGTCAAGCTCGGATACGAGCCCGATGGCCCGCGGCAGGAGACCGTCTATCCCGGCCAGGAATCCACGGTCAGCATCAAGATACTCATTGCCCGCCGCCGCAATAAGGCCGCGATTGACTCGCTCGATAAAGGCCTGGAATTTTACCAGAAGGGTTACGAACAGAATTACAAGAAGGCCGCCGAGTTATTCGAGAAGGCGCTGGAAATCGACCCGACTTACAGCCAGGCGGCATTTTATTTGGGCCTGACTTACAACGCGCTTTTCGATCAGGAGAAGGCGCAGGAGTATTACAAGAAGGCCATCGCGATCGACCCCGATTACCTGGAGGCGCATGCCAACTATGGCGGCATGTTGCTCGATATCGGCAACGTGGATGAGGCCATCCGCCAGTTCAACATCGTGCTGACTCGCCAGCCGAATCATGCGGTTGCTCTTACGCTGCTGGCGCAGGCCTACCGTTTGAAAGCGCTCTATCCGCAGTCCATCGATTCCGCGCGCAAGGCCATCAAGTTGAACCCCAAGAACGGCGAGCCGCACCTATGGCTGGCCGATAGCCTGCGGTTGAGCGGCACCTATGCCGACGCCCGTTCCGAATACACGCAGTATCTGCAGCTCAGCGATTTCGATAGTAAGTTCGCCGGCCAGCTCAACTACTACGTGCTAGGCTTCCTGGCAGGATTCGGCAAGAAGAGCCGCGCCGCCCAGCAGGACATTTGGAAGGACCTCCGCAGCCTGGCCTACTTCGGCATCTGCGATTGCGAGCGCAACCTGGCCAACTTCGACCAGGCGATTGCCAATTGTCAGAAATCCCTCACGTACGACGCCAAAGATCCCTACGCCCACTATGCCCTCGGCCTCTCCTACATGCGCAAAGCCGTGCAGACCGGCAGCGTAGCCGAGCTGGATCCAGCGCTGCGCCACTTCCAGGAAATGCTGGCGATCAATCCGGACCTGAGCGAGTCCGACTACGCCCGGAAGAATATTGCGAGCATTCAGAAGGCGATGGCGGCGCGGTAAGGGTGGTCCGAACCAAACTCTTGCCTCATCGATTCTGCTCCTCTTGGCATCACGCTAAATAGCAGCGAGAATCACTCCGAGTCGGTCATCGGCTGAATGAACTCTCGCTGGACGCGTCGCTATACCGCGATCTGCCGCCTTTCGGCCCAACCAAGAGTTGCGGGTGCAGATCGAACTTGTGATGGACGTCCTGGATGATGCCCTCTTCTAACATGTCGGTCCGGTATATTGGGTTTCCAGGTCCAGACAGAAAGCACATCGCCAGAGCTTCGCGGGGAATCCGCCGACCCACCAGCAGATGAAATCCAACGCCAAGCACGACTAGTTTGTAAACATGATAGCCGTCTTTGCGGCCGCCGTACGGCGTCAGGGACAGGCTTGCAAATGGCGTTATGTCCACCGGCACAGATACCCAAAGTACGCAGTTCTGGGGGAATGTCGTCTCGCCCAGCAGAAACCTCCGCAGCCGTTCTTCGTACGGCCCGAGCGCAATTCCCCGACATTCCGTCCCCCCGCTCTTCCACCGATGGACTGAGGCCCGCCAGAACATGCTGGCGGCGAAGTAGGTTAACGCAGCCACGTTGATCTTAGATATCTGGCTCGCATGATAAAGCATTATCCGCGTGGAGGACCCCACGGGTGGCACTCCATCCAAGAGGGAAGCCGGAGGAAACTGATTCTTTCTGCAGCAATGCGCCAAGAACCAATGCTCTCCGTTTTTGTTCAGCCGCTCTTCGCACTGGCGACACAGAAGATGATCGGAAATCTGCTTGGAATTCTGGAACACGGCGTCATCGTTGAGTGTTAGCGGGTTCGGATTGTCTTGTGTTCCGTCTCTGGTGGCACGGTAGACACCGGCGGGTAGGAAATGGCTGTTCTGTAATTCCTGATCATCCCGATGACACAATGCGCAAACACCCACCCGAGGCACACCATTATTGTACGCCGCAAAGACCGTAACCTCATGCGTTGGAGCAGCGTTGGAGTAATGGCTCTTGCCTTATGGCGCTTTGTCACTAGTCCCTGCCGTCGCTTCTCCCCCAAGAAATCTGATACAACATATTAGTCGATAATTGTTTTTCGTAACCTGTGGAAAACCGGTGCACGCCTGTTGAATCGGCGCGCCATCTGGTGATTGTAGAGCGGTACGGGCATCCACAGACATTTAGCCGTCGATTGGTTCTAAAGGTTGCCCGGCCAAGAAGATGGATATAACCTGAGCCAGTCGTCCATGTCCGCGCCCAGTATCTCCGTCGAGAAAGGCCTCCCGACCAATCAGGATGCCGAGCGCTTCGTGCTCGGTTCCATCCTGCTGGACGACGCCCTCTTCGTGCAAGCCGCCGGCTCCCTGGAGCCCGACGACTTCAGCCTGGAGAAGCACCGCCGCATCTTCAAGCGCATGGGCGACCTGCAGCAGCGTGGCGAGAAGATCGACCGCGTCACGGTAGCCAACGAGCTGATGAAGTTCAACGAGCTCGAGGCTTGCGACGGCCTCAGCTACCTCGTCTCGCTCGACGACGGTCTGCCGCAAATCCCCAACCTCGATGGCTACATCCGGCTCGTCAAGGATAAGGCCCTCCTGCGGCGCATCATCTTCTCCGCGCAGCACATGATGAACCGGGCGCTGCTCGGCGAAGAGGAGCCGGGCGATATCCTGGCCGGCGCCGAAGAGACCCTGCTCAAGCTCGGCGAAGCGCGCGTCAAGGCCGGCCTCGCCAATCCTCAGCAAATCCTCGCGGAATACGAGGGCGGCATCAACGCCTTTCTCGATCCCAGCAAACGCATCAAGGGCATCAGCACCGGGTTCACCAAGTTCGATGAGTTGACCGGCGGGATGCACGGCGGCGAACTGGTCATCCTGGCTGCGCGCCCATCCATGGGCAAGACGGCGCTGGCGCTCAATATGGCGCAGCACGTGGCGCTCAAAATGAAGCAGACCGTGGCCGTGTTCTCGCTCGAAATGTCCAAGGAATCGCTGCTCACCCGCATGCTCTGCGCCACCGCGCGCGTGGATAGCCAGAAATTCCGCGCCGGGTACCTCAGCCAGGAGGAGCGTCGCAAGCTCAATCACGCTCTGCATGAGCTGGTCGAGGCGCCGCTATATATCGACGACACGCCGGGCCTCCACCTCATGGACATGCACGCCAAGCTGCGGCGGCTGCAAGCCGAGCGGAAGAAGGTTGGGCTGGTGATTGTCGATTACCTTCAGTTGATGTCCGTTCGCGGCCGGGTGGAGAATCGCAACCAGGAAGTGAGCGCCCTTTCGCGCGGCATGAAGCTGCTGGCCAAGGAGCTGAATGTGCCCATGCTGGTGCTGTCGCAGTTGAGCCGCGCGGTGGAGAACCGGCAGGGCGATCACCGGCCGCAGCTCAGCGATTTGCGCGAATCCGGCTCCATCGAACAGGATGCCGACCTGGTAGGCTTCATCTTCCGCGAAGAGGTCTACCGGCGGGACCGCGAGGATCTGCGCGGCCTGGCCGAGCTGATCATTGCTAAGCAGCGCAACGGCCCCATCGGCACCGTGAACCTCGTCTTCCTGCACGCGCAAACCAAGTTCGAGAACCGCGCCGAAGACACCGGCGACCTACCGGAAGAGTAGTCTCCTCACCGCACCCCGCCGCGCCGCGCCTTACCGAACCGCGACCGTAAGGGAGCGGGGGTTACGTCACCATGCCCCGCCGCACCGCACTCAGCACCAATTCCGCCGTGCTATGCAAATCCAGCTTCTCCATGATGCGCCAGCGGTGCGTCTCCACCGTATGCAAACTCAAATTCAGCCGATTAGCGATGTCCTTATTGCTGTTGCCCTCCGCCAATAGCTGATAGATCTGCCGCTCGCGGCTGGTAAGCAATTCAAACCGGTCTCCAATTTCGTTCCCATCCTTCAGGTTGCCGAACCCGCCCTGGAAGATCTCCGCCACGGCCGGGCTGAAAAAGGTGAGCCCCTTCTGCACGTAGTGTATGGCCTTGATCAGCTCTTCCCCGGCCGAATTCTTGAGCAGGTATCCGCGCGCGCCCGCCTTTACCGCCCGCAGCACGTAACGCTCGTCGTCGTACATACTGAGCATCAAAACGGAAGTACGCGGCGAGTGCTTGAGAATCTGCGTCGTCGCCTCGATACCGTTCAGCTCTTTCATGGCGACGTCCACGATGGCCACATCCGGCTTGTATCGCTTGGCCGCTTCCACCGCCTCGGTCCCCGAGCTGGCCTCCGCCACCACGTCGAATTCCGGATGGCTTTCCAGGATATACCGCAGGCCCTGGCGCATCAGCGTGTGGTCATCGGCGAGAAGAACGGTGGTGGACATTTACGCGGTCACCTCATGCGCAACCGGAACCGACGCCGGCGCCGCCAGCGGGATGCGCAATGCAATCCGCGCGCCGCTCCCGGGCTTCGAGTCGATCACCAGTGAGCCTCCGGCATTGGCCGCGCGCTCCCGAATGCCTAGCAATCCCAGGCCGTTGGTTTGTCGCGGCATGCGCTTCTCGTTCAATTGGAACCCGCGGCCATTGTCTTCCACCGCTACCGTCAAGGCTTCCGGCGATTGCCGCACCTCCAGCCGCACCTTGCCCGCGCCGGAATGCTTTTCACAGTTGTGCAGCGCCTCCTGCACCACGCGGTAGACACAGGTCTTCACATTGTCGGGGAGCTGCCCGGCTACATTCTCTTCCGCAAACTCGGCGGCGATGCCGCTACGGCGCGAAAAATCTTCCAGCTGAAATTGCAGCGCCGGCACCAAACCCAGGTCGTCCAGCAGCGCCGGCCGCAGTAAAAGGGAGATATTGCGGACCGTCTGCACGGTCTTCTCCACTAGCGAACGCGCCCGCTGGAGCTGTTCGCGAAGCACCGCGGGCCGGCTGTCGAGAGCGCTCTGCGCATTGGTGATCTGGATCTGCAGCAGCGCCAGCGTTTGGCCGATTTCGTCGTGCAGCTCGCGCGAAAGCCAACGCCGCCCTTCCTCCTCCACTTCCACCAGCCGCGCCGAAAGCTGCTGCAGCTCGCCTTTGGTCTGCTCCACTTCGGCGTGATGCCGGTCGGCCTCGCGCTCCAGGCTCTCGGCATGATGCAAGCTGAATAGCGCCACCAGAATGCCCAGCAGCACACCCACACCTAGCATCAGCAGCAGCCGTGCCGCGGCTTGCCGGCGGGATTCCTCGAACTGACTTTCAATGTCCTGCAAGTGCTGTTCGCCGGTCGCACTCAGTTCGCGCAGCGCGGTAGACAGGTCGTCGCGGCGCGGCACTAGCTCCCGCTGCACGAATTCGATCCGCGCGTCGCGCGTCGAATTCAGCATGGTCGCCGGGATCGGATCCACCACCGCCCAGAATTCGTCGATACTCTTGCGCTGCGCCGGAGGGATGGGGCTCAGCGGAGAGATCCGCGCAAGGCGATCGAGCGCCTGGGCGTTATCTTTCTTTAGTGCGTTCAATTGCGACCGGAGTATTTCGCCCTGCTCCGGAGTGGATCGGATGAAGAAGTCGCGAACATAGTTGCCCGCCAGCCAGAGGTTGCGGCGCAGCGTCCGCAGCGCGTCTTCTTCATCCACATAGCGGCGATAGATTTCCAGGTGCTGCTGCGAGACACTCGACTGGATTCGATACGCCTCGAAGGCGGAGAACACCAATACCCCAAGGACGGCCGCATAGCCAGCCCGCAGTACCGAGCGCTTCCCGAGCTTCTTGAACAACTCCGACCGCCTGAAGAGTGGACTTCCCTCTGTCACTCTGCAATTGTAACGCCGGCGGTCTTGCCGCCGGTGCTATGCTTACCATTCTCGCGAGCTAAGCCCTCCAATAAAATACGATGTCACCCGTATTTCCAGGCCCACTCTCGCACGCTACAGTTAATACATCCAACGGCCCGACTGCCCCGAAATGGCGCAGGGGTAGTCCGGACCGCCACGAATCGCGCTTGCCTCCCGGGCAACGCGTGAAGGGCAGGTGAGAACCTGCCCTTTTCTTCTTGATCATCTGCGAACCTGCCCTTTCTCTCTTGGTGCGGCCTTCCTTCCCGTCTTAAACTGAAGTGCGGCTCCCCATGAACGTGGCGGCGTTTTCCGGAATCGTATTCGCTCTATCGGCGCTGGCTGGGTTTCTCGGCTCCCTCACCGGTTTGGGGGGCGGCGTGGTGGTGACGCCCGCCCTCACTATCCTGCTGGGGGTTGACCTTCACTACGCCATCGGCGCTTCGCTCGTCTCCGTGATCGCCACCTCCTCCGGTGCGGCCGCCGCATACGTGAAGGAAGGGTATTCGAACATACGCGTCGGCATGTTCCTGGAAATCGCCACCACGTTCGGCGCCTTAGCCGGAGCGCATTTGACCACCGTGCTGCCGGCCTCGGCGCTGGCCGTCCTGTTCGGAGTCGTACTGCTCTACTCGGCCTGGCATTCCTTCCGCGGACGAAAAGCGTCGGCCCAGTTGCCGCCGGACCCGCTGGCGGCACGGTTACGTCTCGATGGCAGCTATCCAGGCCCGGCCGGAGCCATCCGCTACCACGTAGGCCGTGTGAAGGCGGGTTTCAGTCTCATGTTCGGCGCGGGTGTCTTGTCCGGTCTGCTCGGCATCGGTTCGGGCGCCGTCAAAGTGATCGCTATGGACCAGGCCATGGGCATCCCGTTTAAAGTCTCCACCACCACCAGCAATTTCATGATCGGCGTAACCGCCGCTGCCAGCGCGGGCATCTATCTCAGCCGTGGTTATGTCGATCCCGGCCTGGCCATGCCGGTGATGTTAGGCGTGCTGGCCGGCTCGATGGTGGGCGCGCGCCTCCTCATGCACACCAGGACGCGCGCGTTGCGCCTGGTCTTCGCAGCGGTCATCGGCCTGCTCGCGGTGGAGATGATCTACAACGGGTTCTCGGGAGGCATCGGGGGATGACCGACGAACGTATCGACAAAGTGATCGGAACATTGTTGCAGGTCGGCGTTTTGGCCGCTGCCGCCGTAGTTTCGGTCGGCGGCGCCTGGCTGCTCGCCGGCGCCGGCCGCGGCGCGCCTGCCTACCGGCAGTTTCACGGCGAGCCGCCCGATCTGCGGTCGCCAGCCGCGGTAGTCGTTCGCCTCATCCACCCGCGCCCCAAGATCGTGATCCAGTTCGGCCTGCTCCTTCTGATCGCCACCCCCGTAGCCCGCGTGGTGTTCTCGCTGGCCGCCTTCGGAGTGCAACGCGATTGGACGTACGTAGTAATCACGCTCATCGTGCTGTTGGTGCTGTCCTATAGTCTGGCAGCCCAGCCGTAATTCACGCCACCGTATTCCGCAACACGCCCGCGCCTTCCAACTCCACTTCCACCACATCGCCCGGCGAAACCCGGCGCGTAGCTTGAGGGGTCCCGGTGAAGATGATATCGCCCGGCAGCAGCGTCACCCACCCGCTGATCCAACTGACCACGGTGGCGCAGTCGAAAATCATATCCGACGTCCTCTCGTTTTGCACCACCTCGCCATTGAGCCGCGTCCGCAGCAGCAGGTTGTCGTAATCGACGCCGCTGACGATCGCCGGCCCCACCGGTGCAAAGGTGTCCGACCCCTTGGCGCGCCACCACTGCACATCCTTGCGCTCGCCATACTGCCAGTTGCGGTCAGTGACATCGTTGCCGGCAGTTACACCAAGAATCGCAATGGCCGCTTCTTCCCGCGAAATCGCCTTGACCTGTTTGCCGATCACGATGACCATCTCGCCTTCGTAATGCACATCGGTGGCATCACGCGGGATTACGATCGCCCCCTCCGGGTCCTGCAGCGCGGTCAGCGGTTTCAGGAAGATTTCCGGATGTTGCGGATGCGTGCGGTTGCCCAGATGGCTTTTATAGTTTCGGCCCACCGCCAGTACCTTAGTAGGCTGGCAAGGGTTCAGAAGTTGGAGCTTCGCAAGCCCCTCGGTAACGCCGGTCTCAGCGGAGCTACCCCAAGGTTCGCCTCGCAGTTCGCGGACAATCTCACCATCCAGAACGCCGTAGGCGGCGGAAGAACCTTTGCGGTAGCGAACGTATCGAGTCACGCACGTCATTGTATCGCCGCGTGGGGCAGCGCCATGCGCTGCCCAGGGTCGTTCGCATGTCGCATGTTGCATGCCGCGGCAGCGCATGGCGCTGCCCCACAGCGCGACGTAACGCCGGCGATCTTTGTCGCCGGTGCAGTGCCCATCCCCGCCGCGCGAAGATGGAGTAGAGTCAATCATGGAAACCCACCTCAAGATCATCGCGATCCTACACATCATCCTGGGAGGCATGGCGATTTTCGCCGCCATCACGGTGATGCTGCTCATGGGCTTGGCCGGCGGCATCCTCGGGGCGTCGAATCCGTCGGGGGATGTCGGCGCGTGGGCCATCCCCATCTTCGGCGGCATCGGCGGCATTATTTTCCTCGCTCTCATCCTGCTCTGGCTCCCGGGTTTGATTGGCGGCATCGGACTGCTCCGGCACGCCCCCTGGTCGCGCGTGTTCATGATCGTGATCTCCGCGCTGGACCTGCTCGGCGTTCCCTTCGGAACCGCTTTGGGAATTTATGGCATCTGGGCGTTGACACGCCCGGAGAGCGAGGCGCTCCTGTCGCGCCAGCGCGCGGCCTACTGAGCGCTGGGGCCGCGGCTCGGAATTGCGGCGACGATGATCGGTTGCGAGGTGGGTTGCGGCGCGCCGCCTTCGTTCTCCAGCGTCACCGCCACGGCTCCGGTAGCGTTCACATCCACGGGACCGCGCCGGACGTAGAGGGCCGTTCCCTCAGCTGCGGATTGGAAGAGACCGGCCGGAACCGGCATCCCGGCCTTCGGGATGATCCACATTTCGTAAATTTTCCCACTGCGCGCCGGCGGCAGGTTCGAAGCCATCAGCAAAACGCCTTGGGACGGGTTCACAAAGACTTTACCTCTAGGCGGCTGCGGCTGGCTGCCTCCAAAGGCCGCCTCTGTGGTATCCGGACCGCTGAGAATGGCGAAGGCTTCGTTGAGCCGAGTCAGTTCGATGGTCTGCTCGCGCACCTGATCGCGAGCTCGGAGGAGCTGGTTGCCAAGCTCTTTTTGCCGGCTGTTGAAAAAGCCCGCCGCAAATATCGCGCACACCGCCGCCACCGCCCAGAAGGGCGCCCACCATCCCAGCCGCCGAGGCTCCACGCCGGCAGCGGCCAGTATCCGCCGCCGCAACTTCGCAGACGGCTCCGCCAAAGGCGCCGATCCTTCGATGATCGCTGCCAGTTCCCGCGCCCGCTTGAGTTCCGCCATACACACCTCGCATCCCCGGTTCAGGTGCTCCCGGATTTCGCCGCGCTCGGGTTCCTCCGCCAGGCCGATGGCGTACAGTTCGTAATGTTCCCGGAGTTGTTCGCAGTTCATGCCGGCACCGCCGCGCCGAGTTCGTGGCGCAGGTTCTTCAACGCCGCGCGCACCCAGGTCTTCACCGTTCCCAGCGGCTGCCCCATCCGATCGGCCATTTCCGTTTGGGAAAGCCCCTCGAAATATGCCAGCTCGATCACCTGGCGCTGGTTGTCCGAAAGTTTTTCCATCGCCGCCTTCACCCGACGCGCCTTGTCGGACTGCAACAGGTCCTTCTCCATGTCGGTGTACAGCGCGGGATGATCGGTGGCTTCCATCTCCAGCGTGTTGCGTGCGCGCCCGGTGGTAGAGCGCTGATAATCGATAGCCCGGTTGCGAGCCACAGCCAGCAGCCAGGCGCCCACTGATCCCTTATCCGCGTCCAGAGCCTGAGCGCGATTCCATACACGCAGAAAAGTTTCCTGCACCAGGTCTTCCGCCACGCCGGCATCGCGTACCACCCGCAGGATCAGCGAATATACCAGGCGGCCGTATCGCTCATACAGCTCTGCCAGCGCTTGTGGATCGCGGCGCTGCAGGCGTTCGACCAGTCGTCGATCGCCTTCAGCATCAAACGCGAGCAGCATCGGAAGTATCGGCAACAGAGTCATCGGAACCGGCGTCCAATTGTATATACGAACGGCGTGCACGATCAAGATGTGATGTCTCGGAGAAAACTCGCGCGCGGATTTCGAGCGGTGCAACCCGAAAGAGATCGGAATGCAACGCGCCGCGCATTTTTTTCTTGACTTTCATCGCGAACAACCTTATATATGAATCACATTGCGATTTTTTCAGGTCGCAAAATTTGATGTTTAGGGAGAATCAATCGATGAAGAGCGCAACCAAAAAGGCCGCCCCGAAAAAGAAGGCGCCTGCTAAGAAAAAGAAGTAGTGTGGTGACGCCCTGAAAAAGGGCAGACGAATTCCACTCCGAGGCCCCGGTTTCCGGGGCCTTTTTCGTTATTAGGGACTCTTCTCTCCGAATTCCAAACCCTCCCCGCTTTCGATGAACACTTCTCCGCTTGGCTGCGAGCAAACTCCGCGCAGTGGTGATGGGAAACCTGCGCCGTGAGATCCCGCACAGCTCCTCGCCCCATCGCCGGATGCTGCCGATAGTTCACCACTGTCCCCTGTGGGGCATGCTTTAGCTTGCCCAGTGCTCTTCAGTCTTGGCCACACGCACGCCGCTGATCGCTGGCGATCGGAGGGCACGCGAAAAGCATGGCCCACTTTTATTACCCCGGGGAGTGTATACCCGTAATCGATGGTTAACACTTGCCGCGTCGGGCGGCCATCAATCCACAGTCTTCAGACTGCGATCGAAGAACTCGATCATCATTTCGTCCAACTGGTCCGCCGCTGGGCCAGTCACCGGATGCGTTTTCTGCGGATACACCATCAGCTCGAATTGTTTTCCCGCGGATTGCAACCCGTCGATGAGTTGCAGGGTATTTTGGAACAGCACGTTATCGTCTTCCAGGTTATGCACCAGCATCAGCTTGCCCCGGAGCTGGGCGGCATACTGGGCGAGGGCGGTACTCTCGTAGCCGTCGCGATTCTCATCCGGAATACCCATGTAGCGTTCCGTATAGATCGTGTCGTAGTTGAGCCAGTTGGTAACCGGCGCGCCCGCGAAACCGGCGTGGAAGACGTCGGGCGCATTCAGCAGGGCATTCACCGTCATAAAGCCGCCGTAGCTCCAGCCGCGGATTCCCACGCGCCGCGGGTCGGCGAATCCCAGCGAGAGAAGATACTTCACGCCCGCCACCTGGTCCGCCAGTTCAATCGCGCCCAACTGGTGAAACACAGGTGTCTCGAAAGCATGCCCACGCCCCGAGCCGCCGCGATTCTCCGCCTCCCAGATCACGTATCCACGGTGCGCCAGCGCCTGGTCGAGGTTCACGCCATACCATGCGTTCCGCACCGGTAGCGCGACGTCCGGCCCCCCATACACGCTGACGATCACCGGGTATTTCACGCCGCTCTGAAAGCCCGCGGGCTTGATCAACCGTCCCGCCAGCCGCGTGCCGTCCGCTCCGCGAAACTGCACGATCTCCGTGGGAAGAATGTCGTACTCCTCCTGGCTGCGATCCGCCTCGCGATATATGCCCAGTTCCCTGCCGTCGGCCGATCGCAGTACGGTGCGGGGCGGCGTCGTCAGGTTGGAGTAGGTATCCAGGAAATGCGCCGTCCCCGGCGCCATCGAAATCGCATGCGTGCCCGGCTCATCGGTCACCGCGCGCTGGTTCTGCCCGTCCAGCCCGACCACCCACAGCCGCCGCTCCAGGTGGCTCCCCTCGCTCGATGTGTAGAAGACTCGGCCGCCGCCCTCATCCACGCCCGCGATGCCGGTCACTTCCCAGTCTCCGCGCGTCAACTGCTTCGCGTCCTTGCCATCGTTGGAGTAGAGATACAGATGGCGGTGCCCATCCCTTTCGCTGGTCCATAGGAAGCGCTTGCCATCCCTGAGGAAGACCGGATCGCCGCGCAGGTTGATCCAATACCGGTCCGACTCGCGGAAAATAGTAGACGCCTTCCCCGATTCGGTGTCGATGGCCAGCGCCTCCAGGCGGTTCTGCACGCGATTGGTCCTGACCACGTAAACGCTGCGCCCGTTCGGCATCCAGCCGGCACGCGCCATCAGTTGCGTCTCGCGCGTATCGCCCGCTTCCAGCCAACGTGTCTTCCCGCCGCTCGCTTGGACCACTCCCAAGCGCACGCTGGCGTTATTCTCTCCGGCCTGAGGGTAGGGCTCCGGCTCGAACACCGCGCGCAGGCCCCGCAAATCTTCGTGAGGATACATCGGCTCCCGCGACGTGTCGAACTGCACATACGCCAATGAGCGCGAATCGGGCGACCACCAAAACGCCGTGGTGAGCCCGATCTCCTCCGGATAGACCCAGTCGAGCGCTCCGTTGCGCAGCGTCGCGGACCCGCCGGCAGTCAGCCGCGTCTCCTTCTTGCCGTGAACCTCCAGGCAGTAGAGATCCCACCCGCGGCGGAAAGCCACTCTGCTGCCATCCGGCGACAGTTTGGGATCGATCTCCACCGCCGCCGTCTTGGTGAGCTGGTCCCATTTGCCGGTCTCGGTGTGAATCAGGAAGACATCGCCACCGGCGGCCGCCACGAGCGCCTTGCCATCGGCGGACCATTGCAGATCGCCGGTCCGCACGCGGCGGTTCGTCCAGTCGAAGGGAGCGTCTCCGGGGGCCGGCTTCACCGCAGCCGCATCCAGATCGTCCAGGTCCACCAGGATTTTCGCGCTCCTGGTCGCGATGCTGTAGAGCATCAAGCTTCGGCCCTGGAGAAACGCGAAGGCTTTCCCGTCCGGCGCCCAGACTGGCGGACCGGGACGCTCACGGCTGCCCACCTCGTTGACCGTTGCGAGTGTAATCGGCCTTTTCTGCGCAAACGCGGCCGCTGCCAGCAGCATTGCCACCGCAACTCTCGCCATAGCTGTGATTCTAGCGTTGTCGGCTAACCCCCGCTTGCTTACGCGCGCGGCTCGGTAATGCGGCAGTTACCGAGCCGTGACCAAAGGGAGCGGTGGCTGGCCCGCCATATTACAATGATTCCGCATCATGCCCGCCACCTACGACGCCGTTTACGCCCGCTGGCAATCCGATCCCCAAGCCTTCTGGGCCGAAGCCGCCGGCGCTCTCCACTGGCATCGCAAATGGGACTCGGTTCTCGACTCCTCCCGCCCTCCCTTCTCCCGCTGGTTCGCAGGCGGCCTTATCAACACTTGCTACAACGCCCTCGACCGCCATGTCGCCAACGGACGCGCCGACCAGCCCGCGCTGATCTACGATAGCCCCGTTACCGGCGTTACCCGCGCCTACACTTACCGCGAGCTGCTCGACCAGGTGGCACGCTTCGCCGGTGTCCTCACGCGCTATTGTGTTGGTAAGGGCGATCGCGTCGTGATCTACATGCCGATGGTCCCGGAAACCGCCATCGCCATGCTGGCCTGTGCGCGCATCGGCGCTGTCCACTCGGTGGTCTTCGGAGGCTTCGCCGCCCACGAGCTCGCCACTCGCATCAGCGACGCGCGCCCCAAGCTGATCGTATCGGCATCCTGCGGCGTGGAAGTGGGCCGCCTCATCCCCTACAAGCCGCTGCTCGATGGCGCGCTCGCCAAATGCTCCGCTCCGCCCGAGCATTGCATCATCCTGCAACGCCCGCAACTTGCCGCGCCCCTGGTGGCGGGGCGCGATGTCGATTGGGCCGACGCCATGCGCGATGCCGAAGCCGTGGAGTGCGTTCCCGTAGCCGCCACCGATCCGCTCTACATTCTCTACACCTCCGGCACCACCGGCATTCCCAAAGGCGTGGTGCGCGATAACGGGGGACACGCCGTGGCGCTCGCCTGGAGCATGCCGAATATTTACGGCGTCGATCCCGGCGAAGTCTTCTGGGCCGCCTCCGATCTCGGCTGGGTCGTCGGCCATTCTTATATCGTCTATGCTCCCCTGCTCCACGGCTGCACCACTGTCCTCTATGAAGGCAAGCCCGTGGGCACGCCCAACCCCGGCGCATTCTGGCGCGTGATCTCGCAGCATCGCGTGTCGGTTTTCTTCACCGCGCCCACCGCCTTCCGCGCCATCAAGCGCGACGACCCCCAGGGCAGCTACATCCGCCAGTACGATTTGACGAGTCTGCGCGCGCTCTTTCTCGCCGGCGAGCGCTGCGATCCCGATACGCTCCTCTGGGCGCGCGAGCACCTGCGCATCCCCGTAATCGATCATTGGTGGCAGACCGAAACCGGCTGGCCCGTGGGCGCCGCCTGCGCCGGATTGGGTCTGCCCCCCATCAAGCCGGGCTCCTGCACCAAGCCCGTTCCCGGCTACGACGTGCGCATCCTCGGCGCCGATGGCCGCGAGCTGCCTGCCGGACAGATCGGCAACATCGTGCTCAAGCTGCCGCTGCCGCCCGGTTGCCTGGCCACTCTCTGGAATGACGACGCGGGATTCCAGCGGTCCTATCTGAGCTCCTATCCCGGCTATTACCAGACCTCCGATGCCGGCTACCGCGATGAGGATGGCTATCTCTGGGTGATGAGCCGCACGGACGATGTGATCAATGTCGCCGGGCATCGCCTGTCCACCGGCAGCATGGAAGAAGTGCTCGCCGGCCATCCCGACGTGGCGGAATGCGCGGTGGTCGGTGTGATGGATGAGATCAAGGGCGAGATCCCCGTGGGGCTCGTGGTTCTCCGCGCCGGGGTGACCCGCCCGCATGCCGATATCGTCGAAGAGTTGATTGCCAGAGTCCGCGAACGGATCGGCCCGGTGGCCGCGTTCAAGGTGGCCGCGGTAGTCGAGCGCCTTCCCAAAACCCGCTCCGGCAAAATCGTGCGCGGCACCATCAAGCGCATTGCCGATGGCATGGACTACCGCGTCCCCGCCACCATCGACGACCCGTTAACCCTGGAGGAGATTACGGCCGCGCTTGCGACCCTCGGCTATCCGCGTAGTAACCGTCCCGCGCCTGAACGATCAGCCCCTTCGGCTTCACCGTCACGCTGATTTTCCGATAGGTGCCGGAGTCGGCCTGGTCGGAAGTATAGCCCAGGCTGTATTGGTTGCGCAGCTCTTCCTGAATGCGGCCGTAAATGCTCGCTACGGTCTGTTTCTTGGAGGCCTCGAAGAACCCGCCGCCGGTCTGCGCCGAAATCTGCTGCAGCACTTTCTTTCCGTCCGGACCCGACTGCTGCGGATAACCACCGGGGCCGCCCATTCCTCGGCGCCGTCCGTAACCACCTAAGCCGCCGCCGCCAAAGCCACCGCCATTGTTGAAGGCGGATTCTTCGTCGGCAAAGTAAATCGAGTACACGATCGTATCGGCGCGCAGCGCGGCTTCCACCGCTTGCCCTTGAGAGACTCTGCTGCCGCGATCGCGTCCGTCGGTCAGCACCACGATCGCCTTGCGCCCCTTCTGCTTGGCCATCAGCTCTTCCGACGCCAGCAGGATTGCGTCGTACAGCTTGGTCCCGCCGCCGGGCCTCTGCCCGCTGGGATATCGGCCGCCGCCACCCGGGTTCCCGCCGCCTTGGGGATATTGACCGCCGGATTGGCCTCGATCGTCGTAGTCATCCCGCTGGTTGATCTGCAGCAGGTTCAGCGAGTCTTCCAGTTTCTTGCGCGAAGGCGTGAGGTCCTGCAGAAGCTCCACCTCGCGGTCGAAGTGGATCAGGAACGCCTGGTCTTTGTCCTCGCGCAGCACGTCCTGGAAGAACTGGTGGCTGGCGTCCCGCTCTTCACCCAGCACGCGCCGCTGGCTCTGGCTGGTATCGACCAGCAGTCCCAGCGTCAGAGGCAAGTCCGTTTCCCGCGAAAAGTAGCGGATCGTCTGCGTATGCCCGTCCTCCGCCAGAGTGAAGTCGTCCTGGGTCAGATTCGAGACGATCTCCAACTTCTTGTTCCGAACCGTGGCCAGAACGTTAACTACTTTGACATCAGTGGAAAACGTCGTCGGCGTCTGTGCCGCCAGGCGCAGCGCAGGAAGAGCCAACAACAGGCTCCGCCGGGAAATATGGTTTTCGGGCAACATGTACCCAGAGAGATGCGCGGCGGAGCCAAATCGTTACTCCGGTTAGCGTAATCGCCGCGATACTTCGAACGTTACCTTATATGTGGCAGACGTCTGCCCGTCCGGATTTGTTACCTGAACCGGCAGGCTCCCGGTCTTCACGGTGCTGCCGGTGGCCTGCAGCTTCGACGCCGAAAGGAAGGAGGTCTTCAGCGCCGCGCCGTTGAACTTCACCACGGCGCCGGACTGGAATCCCGTTCCGTTGACCGTAAGAGTAAAGCTGCCGATGCGCAACGGATTGGGTGTAATGGAAGTGATCGTCGGCGCAGGAACCGGAGGCGGCGGAGGAGGCGTCGGCGCCTGGATGGTTACTGCGGCAGTGCCCGTCGAGCCCGGCGTTCCCGCACTGGTCGCCTGTATGGTAACCGTAGCCGGACTCGGCACGGTGGCGGGCGCCGTGTAAAGCCCCGTCGAATCGATGAGGCCAACCTGGCTGTTGCCCCCTGCCACACCGTTCACCGCCCACGTCACCGTCTGGTTCGCGCTGAACTTCTGTTGAGCCGAAGTCAGTACGATCGCCGAAGAGGGAGTCACCACCACTGCGATCACCCCGCCTGGTTGGTCAGCCTGTCCGGAGTTGGGGTCGATCATCAGCGAGGAAACATCCACCACTTCAAACGACGACCCCAGCACCCCGCCAATCTGGTGGAGGTTGTCGTTGTTCCAGCGCGCATCGGGCGCGCCCGAGATGTACCACGCCGAGCCGTTGTCGGCGATCATCATGCCGTACTTCTGCAGGGCCCGTAGAATCACCTGCACCTCGGCGGGATACGGCGAAACATCGAAGCTGGCTTTCAGCCGGAACCGCGTTCCCATGGGCGGGTACTGCGCGCCGGTCAAACTCGACGCGTAATGGCGGGCCGGCCACACGTAGGCTTCCTGCGTCTGCGGCACAGTGAACCGCAGCGCGTGGGAAATCTCGCCGGCGGCGATTTCGTCATAGCGCACCAGGCCCGGGAAGATCGGCAGGCCCGCCGCATCCGCCGAGGTCCAGGTGGCTGGCCGCAGCGCATAACCCTTGAGATCAAAAATCGCGCCGCTTCCCGCGCTCCACGAAGCGCCCTCCGGGTAGGCCGAATAGAGTTCGTAGAGGATGCAGTTATCCGTGTCCACGGCAATCGCGTGCCGGTCCCCCGTGCTGGTGCTGCCGCCTTCAATCGGCGCATTCATCGGAATGGCATACGGGCCCGGATCGCTCTCGTCGGCGTAGGTGAACGTAGCCGGAAACTTCGTTTGGGTTCCCGGCACGGTGATAAACGGAATACCGATCGGCGCGCCGTCCCACGTGCCGGAACCAAAGTCAGGATGAAGCCCAGTGCCCGCGCCGATAGTATTAATGTAGGTGGATGAATTGGCGGCAACGGGCAAAGTATCAATCGGTGTGTTCCAGATATGGTCGGCCGGGAAGACCGGACAATTCCCGATCTGAGGGCCCTGCGCTTGAGACAGTGCCACACTGGACAGTACGATTAAGAAGCCACGATTAATGGAACGCGAAATGGAACTCACGGGGTCTCCTGCCAATTTCGGGTTAATCGTACCAGTACTTTCATAACAATGATCGGTTGTCGACGGTTAATTGCGTACTCGGGAATCGGCCCCGTCCCTGCCGCAAAACTCTGCCATTAGATGTTTTTAAGGGCAATCCGGTGGACCTTTAATAACAACTCGACCTCCTGACGCGGTAGTTCCAGGCTGGTAGCGATCTTCTCCGCCGATTCACCCTGGCGATGCAGGCGCAGAGCTTGGGTGCGCTTTCCCAGGTTGAACCCGGATCGGGGAGCGGTCGAACCCGTCGTCACCCCAGGCAGTTCGTGGAGTTCGGTGGCCAGCGCCTGGATACCGGCTTCCGTCACCCGTAGGGTGGTTTCCATCTGGTTATCAATCTCTTGAGAGCGTGCGCGGCTGGCCCGTGCCGAAGACTGAGCATGGAAAAGCACGATGAAACTCAGCACGATGGCGGCCAACACCAATCCCGTGAGAAAAGCCAGCATCAAGACGACTGTCGAATTCATTGGTCCCAAGAGGACAGATCGTCAACCGCGCCAGTTCTCTATAGGGTGAGGGGTGAATTTTCCAGTGGGCCGCTCAGCACAGCGCCGCCATCAGGCAGCCGCGAGCCGTGGAGTTCAGTGGATCGGCCGAAATGCGCAGCTCCGACAACCGCACCGGGAAGTCCAGAGCGTGCAACGCCCGCCCAAACTGATCGAGGAATCCCTGAGGCGCGGCCGTGCCGCCGCTGACCACCAGCGGAATCGCCTGATCGAGTTTTGGCAAACGCCGGGCCGCCGAGATATGGTCGCGCAGTGCCTCGGCCAGCTCCTGGATCATCTCCTGGTAGTACACGGTCAACGCGTTTTGCACGCGGTCGCTGCCTAAGCCGTTGAGATGGAACGACTGTTCCTTGTGAACGCGCAGACGCGTGGCCAAATCGCCGGTCACCAGGGCCGCCTGTGCGTCGATAAAATCGCCCGCCTTCGGAACGCTGAAAGTGATCACCGGAACCGAGAGCACCGACAGGCAGACGTTGCATAACCCGCTGCCGCAGGAGATCCCAATGCCGGTATAGTTGGAACCGCTTAACTCGCCAAATACTACCGACAGTCCCTCCTCGATGGGAGTGGCATCGTAACCCAGCTCCGTTAGGACCTGGCGGATGGAGGCCTGGTGAAAAGCGATCCCGCCCTCCCCTTCCGCGCCCGGCGAGGGTATGCTGAAAAAAATCTTCTGCCCTTCCACTTGGGCTTTGCCGGTCAGCTTGGAGATAATCCGCCGCACCACCGCCAGGCTATGCGGTTCGTGCGGATTGAGGACGCCGCTTTGCATGGGCCGCCGGGTCTCCACATGAAACACCTCGGCAAACCGCTGTGCGTCGTTGCCTGCCACCACGATCTCCGACCCTTGCACCTCGTGAAACACGTTTTCCCGCTGCAACAGGCTCTCCGCCAGCCTCGAATATGGGAGCGTCAGGAAGGCGTTGAGTTCCACGTCATATTGATAGCGCTTGTCGGTGGTGCGGGCCACCACGATCCGGCTCGTGCCAACATCCAAACCCAGCGGCTGTGTGTAATCTTGTTCCGTCTTGCTCATTTTCGGTTCTCCCAAAAGGGTCTGTCCGCCGGATCCGCCCGACGAGGTTCCGAACGGCCCCAGCGCTATGCGCGCTTTTTCGTCAATTTCTTCATTCATATGGTGGAAACTGTCCGCGCCGCTCCTGGTCGACACGCCGGATCTGCCGGAGGACCTCTCGATCCACTGGCCGCTGCTTCGGGCCCCACGGCCACACGCACGGAATCAGCAACAGCATCAGGCCCACAGCTGCTAGAATCACGGCTCTACCTCCGCACGAACGTGGCCCGCTCCAGCACCGCGGTCAGCGTACTGCTGTTGCCCACGCTGCCTTGCGGCACGCAAAACGTCGCAGCTTCCGTAATCCGCTGCGACTCCTGATGTTTCTCTCGCTGCCAGGCACGAAAGATGTCCTGATCCCGGGCCACTTCATCGAGGTTGGCCTGAATGCGCGACAGGTACTGTCCGGTGAGCCGTTCCAACTCGGCCTGAATCCGCCCGTTCTCTTCCAGTTTGGCGGCCTCGAACTCCTTGAGCCGGTGCTGCTGCGTGTGCTCGTAATCGTTGAGCGCTTTCTGGCGCACTACGGCATCCTGTAGCAGGTCTTCGATTTCCGCGCCGGCCGCTTCCAACGCCATGAGCAGGGAGCAGCGCCGGGATTCCGGAGACATGCCCGTCAGATGCGAACTATTGACCATCTCCGCAACCTTGAGAATCCCGTACGCCGCCTTCGGCGGTTTGACCGGGGCACTCGAATAGATCTGTTCGAAGCCCGCATATTTGGGTTGTTCGCCATTCGGCGAGGCTGTCGCCTGGGCCGCGGGCTTGGATTGTGCCAGGCCCTCAGCAGATGCCGGAGCCGTAACTGCTTGATCCGCCGCTTTCCGGGTTGTCCCGTTCGACGGCACTGGATCTTCCGCAAACGCGAGGGGAAACCATCTCTTCAGCATTAGAAACTCCTAAATAGATTCCCGTTGGTGTCGACCTGGTAGTAGGGCCCCGTCCGGCTTTCTCTCAAGGAATCTAGGTTTGCTCGGATTGTGCCGGGCTCTCTAAGGTTTTCGTTCTATCCGCCGATCTATCTGGCAGCCATGGGAAGCCAACCCGTCGACCCCTGTTTCCGTCCGTGGATCAACAAGTTTGCCGACTACATCCCCGACGGCATAGTGCGGCTGCGTTTTCTGCAGGCGGTGGCGCCGCCGCATCTGGTGCCCACGCCTGTCCGCAAACGCTGGCGGCGTACGCTACGATTCGTCCTCCCGCCGCTCCTGGCCGCACCGCTGCTCTCCTTCGTTCTGCTGCGCGCCACGCCCCATGTGCATCGGACTTCCGCGGTTGTAGCACCCGTAGCACCCATTCGTCCGCCGGCGCCTTTGCCTGTGCCAGTGGATGCCGCGACGCCACCTGCTGTATGGCTGGTGGAACATAGCCTGGATTCGGAATCCTACAGCAATGGCCTGCGGATCGATAACCACTTGGCAGTATCCAACCATCCGCGGTCCTATCGAACTTTCCCGCTAGATCCGGCCGGAGAGCCAGGACAGGGATCACAACCGATCGGCATCGTATTTCACACCACCGAGAGCCGCCAGGCTCCGTTTGAGGCGCAGCAGAATCGTGTGCTCAAAAGGATTGGGGAGTCTCTGCTGGAGTATGTCCAGCAGAAGCGCGCCTACAACTTCGTAGTCGATCGCTTCGGAAGGGTCTATCGAATCGTGGTGGAGAGCGACGCCGCCAATCACGCCGGCTACTCCGTCTGGTCGGACGAACGATGGCTCTATTTGAACCTGAACGAGAGCTTTCTGGCGATCTCCGTGGAAGCCGAAACCGAGGCCGGCCAGGTGGAACCGGAGATGAGTCCCGCCCAGGTGCGCGCGGCCGCCATGCTGACCGAGATGCTGCGCAGCCGTTATGGCATTTCTGCTGCTAACTGCGTGACGCATGCCCAGGTTTCCGTGAACCCCTCCAACATGCGCGTCGGTTATCACACCGATTGGGCGTCCAGCTTTCCGTTTAGCGCCGTGGGGCTGCCCGACAATTATGCGCGGCCCTTGCCCGCCCTGGTGCAGTTCGGATTCGAGGCCGACCGCAGTTTCGATCATGCGGCAGGCGCCCGCATGGCCGCCGCCGTAGACCTGTCGGAGCAGCAAGAGCAGGATCAGGCCGCCGCCCTAGGCCTGCCCCTGCGCGAGTATAGGAAGACACTACAGAATCGCTATCGGCGCTTGGCCGCGGCCTACCATTCCCTTTCGGCAGCAGTCACCTCGGATTGACGCAATTTTGGGGTCGTTACCGAACCGCGCCTCGCCGTTACCGAACCGCGACCGTCAGGGAGCGGGGGCTGATCGATTCAATCCATCCGATTCATGGCCACGTCTCGGTCCCCGTAATGCAAAATCATTCGCGTCCCCCTGCCCTGGCTGTCGAGTTCGAAATTGGCGATGACGTGGAGCGTCTTGCTAAAAAACTGAAGATCGCGCTCGGGAAATAATTCGTGCGTGTCACCCCCCGCCAATACCTCCAAGTGGCCATCCCTGCGAGTGACCGTCAGCATAAAGCCGCCCGTAGAGACGTAGCGCCCGGCCAACCGCTCCACCAGCTCCGGATCGAGAGAGATCTCTGTACGCACCGGCTCGTTGTACGGCGCAAAGCCTTCCCACTCGATGGGTGTGAACGTGTTCCGCAGCAGGGTTTCCAGAATCTGCTGGTAGATGCCTTCGCCGTTCGAGCTGTTCGTCATGATGACGATCCCGTCTTTTGGCTTATCGAAGACCACCGTGTAATGGCGGAATCCGTCGTCGTGTCCTTCTTTAAAAATCGCCTTGCCGTAGGGGCTCCAATACAAGCCCCAACCAAGTCCGTAGCTCAGGCGAATGGCCTTGTTTTCAGTCTGCATAGAGCCGGCCGCGTCCGCACGTTTGCGATTCTGATGGCCCAGCGAAATTCCCCATTCGTCATAGGCGTTGGCGTAATCGTCTTCGAACCGCTTTTCAGTGACCATGCTGGTGCGCGTCATTCCAAGCGGCTGAAATACGCGCTCCTGCATCAACTCCTCGAGCGGCCGTTGGGCAATCGTCTCCACCACCAGCTGCAACAACTGGATGCCCTCCCCTGAATATGCGAACCTCGAACCCGGCTCGAAGTTGATGTTCAGCTTGCGGTCCCGGTTCAGTACGCGCAAATTGGGGAAGCCGCTGGTGTGGCTCAGCAGCATTCTCGCCGTGATTCGCCGGTAGCGCGTATCGCTGGACAGATCGCCATGTACGCGAATGCCGCCTTCGTGAAGGACGCCGCGGTCATCACCGAATCTGCAGTCAACGGCAGGCTATGTTCCTTGTCGCGGAATCCGTATGCCTTCAGGTATGCGACCTTCCCATGATTCAGAATCGCAATCCCCACTCCGGTCACCTCGGCGGCGCGCATGAGCCGCGTAACGGTGGAATCGATGTCCGTCGTACGGATGGTGCTACCATCCAGGCGCTTGACCAGGGACTGGGGTGCGGCCGCGAACGATCCCAGGCTCGCGCACGCCACCAGCGCGATTGCCGGAAGAAGTTTGTTCTGCGCCATCGAGACGAATCACATCAACGCTCCCCTTTGACGACGGGTTTGGCCTTCGGTTAGGCCGAGACCGCTTGGTGTTCCCCAACCATTTGCGGCAGTATATAGTGAGAGGGCCTGGATCGGGATGCCGTTTGTCTTACTAATTCCACCTGTGTTTCTGGTCTTCATCGGAGGGCAGGTCTATTGGATCCTGCGCGTCCGCGCCTGGGGACGCCGAGTGCTGCAAAGCCGCGCCGCGCGTTGGGGGGCGGAGCTCACGGCGCTCGCCCTTTACCTGCCGGTTTTCGCCCTTAATGTTTTCTCGGCGCGCGAGGTTCCCTCACCTACGCACATGACCTGGCGCTACGCCGTGCTCGTCGCGCCCTTCCAGTGGTGGATCTTCAGTTCGACTGTGGCCTTCATGGTCGTGATCCTGATCTGGCTCGTGCGGCTGCCGGACCGCTTCCTGCGGGCGCGGCTCAATAAGAGTTCGCACGTCCTACAGGACTTGCCTTCTCCGGCGCGGCGTCAATTCCTGGAGACCGCCGCCAGCGCGACTGCCGCCGTGCCGTTCGTCGCCGGCGCCTACGGGTTGCTGTGGGGCCGCCTGAACCTGGAGGTCACGCGGCAACCCATCCGCCTGGCGCGCCTTCCCCGTGCGTTCCACGGTTTCCGCATCGCGCAGCTCAGTGACATCCACGTCGGCCCGTTCATGAGCGAAGATGAGATCCGCAAGTACGTGAAGATCGCCAACAGCCTGAAGGTCGACATGGTGGCCCTCACCGGAGATTTCGTCACCTGGGATGCGGCCACCGAGCAGGCCGTCGTGAGCGCGCTCTCAGGTCTGAAAGCGCCCTTCGGAGTTTACGGCTGTCTCGGCAATCATGACGCCTGGGCCGATGCGGAGGATTCCATAAGCGCGCTCTTCAGCGATTGTGGCATTCGCATCCTGCGCAAGGCCAACGTCCCCATTCGAAGCGGCGCCGATTCCTTCAACCTGATGGGTATCGATTTCGCCAACTCGCGCCGCATGTCCGCCGGGGAGGGTCACATGTCGAGCCTGCGCCTGGAGGGGATCGAGAAACTGATGGTACCAGGCGCCGCCAACATCCTGCTCAGCCACAACCCCGAAACCTTCCCGCGTGCCGCCGAGCTCGGCATCGATCTGAGCCTGGCGGGCCACACCCACGGCGGACAGCTCGCGCTCGAATTCATCAGCCCCGAACTCGCGCCCACGCGCCTCGTCACGCCGTATGTGGCCGGCTGGTTCGAGCGCCCCGGCGGCCAACTCTACGTGAACCGCGGCATCGGCACCATCGCCGCTCCCATGCGCGTCGGCGCGCCGCCGGAAATAACAGTCTATGAATTACTGCGGGCGTGATACGCAGGCCGGATTCTGGTAGACCCCGTTGCGGTCGTAATAGCCCGGCGTATTACAGCCGCCAGGGGCGCCGTAACCTGGAGCGTTATACGCGGGGGCACCATTATTCGGCGCATTGTAAGCGGGCGCGTTATACGCCGGTGCGCCATAACCTGGTGCGTTGTAAGCGGGTGCGTTGTATGCCGGCGCGCCATAACCTGGTGCATTTCCATAACCCGGCGCGTTGTAAGCCGGGGCGTTATTCGCCGGGGCGCCATAACCCGGAGCGCCATAGCCGGGCGCGCCATAACCCGGGGCGCCATAGGTCTGGGCGCCGTAACCCTGACCGTAATAATCCGGACCATAGTAGTAGCCGGGATCGGAATAATAGCCTGGATAGTAGCCCGGATAGCCGTAGTATCCGAAGCCCAGCCCAAACCCGATTCCGCCGCCGTACCCCCATCCGCCGCCGTAACCGCGGTATCCATAACCCAGGCCGTATCCATAACCTCGCCCACCGCCATAGTATCCGCCTCCGCCGCCAGCGAAGCTGCGTCCACCGCCCCCGCTGAAGCTGCGCCCGCCGCCGCCAACGCTGCGGCCACCGCCGCTAAAGCTGTGCCCACCCCCGCCGCCATGACCGCCTCGCGCCAGCGCCACCGAAGGCGAAATCGCAAGCATCATACCCATCAAAATTGCCGACGACGCAAATTTGCGAAGCATAGTCAGATCCATCCCTTCCTATTAGGGTTGGACGTATGCGCCGCCAGTGCGTTTACAGCGCTTATTTCTTCAACCCTGCGATCCAGTTAACCACAATCGTGATAGGCGCGTTGGCAGACTGTTGCAACGGCATCGGGATGAGGAACCTTCCGTCTTTCGAGACATCGTACGCCGATGGATTGGATCGAACATCGAATAGCGCCTTGGGCACGCCAGCCTCGGGATTGCCGCCCGTTCCCTTGATCTCCACCGCCATCATCTTGCCATCGCCGCTGATGAAGAATAGTTCCTTACCATCACGGCTCCAGACCGGTTCGGCGCCGCCGCTGGTGGAAATCTGCCATTTACCTCCCGGATTCGGAAACGTCATGATATAGACTTCGTTCCGTTTGGTTTCATCCGACGTATACGCTAACCACTTGCCGTTTGGCGATAGCCTGGCCCTGCCTTCGTGAAACTCGGTCCGCAGATAAGGATAAGGTTTGCGGCCGCCATCCGGAGGCATTGGCGCCACCCAAATATCATCTGAGGTCTTGGGCGTAGTCGTGGCTGTTTCCTCGAACAGGTAACGCCCATCGGCGGACCAGTCCGTGGGGCGCTTGGTCAGCTCGTCCTGGTCCACGATCTCATCCTGTCCGGTGCCGCCGGTGGCTTTCCGATACACCCTGCCGGGGCCATCCCGATTGGAGGTAAAGGCGATGTAACTGCCGTCGGGGGACCAAGTCGGAAACAGGTTGTTCTTGGAATTAAACGTAAACCGGGAATGGGTGCCGCGGGCCAGGTCGTGCAGCCAGATATCGGAACCGGTCTGCGGATCGCCGCGATTGAACGCCACGGTCTTGCCATCCGGGGAGATCGCCGGCGAGCGTATTTCGCCCGGGTCGCCGACGGTTCCCAGCGGCTTGCCGGACCCGGTCCAACCAGGTGAGCTGCGAGTTCTGGCTCAAAGCGCCCGAGGTCTAAGCCAGCACGCCATTTTGAGAAACCGAGAACTGGCCGGTGGCGCGTCCAGGCTGGGAGTCGACCTGTTCGACGATCGGGGATGCATCACCCGTGGTTTGCAACTTCCCGGCATCGAAAGGCTGCGCCATGAGTGTACGCTCGCGCAGGAACAGTAGGTAGTCAGGGGGTGTATAAACGGCGTTCGACTGCGCGAACATCACTCGCCGGCGTTGCTTGGACTCCAAGTCGCCAACGTAAATCGCGGTTTTCTCCTGATTGGTCGAAAAGGCTGTGTAGAGGAAACGACGTCCGTCCGGCAGGAACCAGGGATGCAAATAAAATACCTCGCCCGATCCTTTGTCTAGCGTAGTGACGGTGGTCGGATTCCCTCCCGCGGCCGCGACCCGGAGGATCGAACTTACGGCACTAAACAAGATGACATCGTTCCGGCTCCATGTCGCGTCGATGGCGTCCAGGGCATCGCAAACTGTCAGCGCCGGACCGCCGGAGACATCCATTTTTTTCAGCTTGCCTCCGGAGAAAAACCCGATGGAGCGTCCGTCGGGCGACCAGAACGGAGATCGGGAGTTCTCGGTAACCAAAGGCCGGGCCGCGAGCGAATCCAAGTCGCGAAGCCACAGTTCGTTCTTCCCTTCCACGATGGCAATGTAAGCGACGCGGCGTCCGTCGGGCGATACCGCAGGCAAACCATTAGCGGAGAAGGTCCCTTTTTCGGGAGGCGGCACCGTGAACCGTAGTACCTGCGGCGGCGCCTCAGTAACATGCCGATACGCCACATAGCCGAGCGCAATCGCCGCCAGAGCGAAGCCCGCAGCCACAACCCACGCCCATCCCCATGTGTCGCGGGCTTCAGGCGGGGTGCCCCCTGGGCCCGAAACTTCAGTCCCGCTCTTCGGATCCGCCAAATACCTCCCAATCGCGACCCGCGCCTCCCCAATATCCCGCAGCCGATTCTTCACATCCCGGTCCAGGCACCGCCGCAACAATTCCCGGATCGCCGCCGGCGTTTCCGGAGGCAGCCGGCTGAAGTCAATCGGATCCTTCAACACTCCCGCCAGCGTGTGCGAAACCGTCTCCCCTTCAAACATCCGCTGCCCGGTGAGCATCTCAAACAGCACCACACCAAACGACCAGATGTCGGCGCGCCGATCCACCGGCTTTCCGGCTGCCTGCTCGGGACTCATGTACGCCGCGGTTCCCATGATCACGCCAGCTTGCGTGGCCCGCATGGTGATCGTCGGCGAACTCATGGGATCGCCGGAGCCAGAGGTTGATCCCTGCAGCACCGCGGCCAATCCGAAGTCGAGAACCTTCACTACGCCCGCAGGAGTGACCATCACGTTGGCCGGCTTTAAGTCGCGATGCACGACGCCTTTTTCGTGCGCCGATTCCAGCGCATCGGCGATCTGCCTGGCGTAGTTCAGCGCCGTCTCCAGCGGCAGCGGCCCCGCAAGAGTTTGGCCCTCCACCAGTTCCATCACCAGAGCCCGCTCTTCCAGCCCATAGATCTGCGCGATATTCGGATGGTTCAGCGCGGCCAGCACCTTAGCTTCGCGCTCGAAGCGGGCCAGCCGATCCGGATCCCGCGCCAGAGCGTCGGGAAGAATCTTGATCGCCACTTCGCGATCGAGCTTGGTGTCCCGGGCGCGATAGACCTCGCCCATGCCGCCCGCGCCCAGGGGCGTGAGAATCGCGTAGGGTCCCAAACGGGTTCCGGGAGCCAGCGGCATAGAGTGTTAGCTGATTCTAACTCACCAGGATCATCTCGAAACCATTATGCCCGGCTTGCGTCTAAGAGCGCATCGGGGACCATCGAATGCGCATTCGCAGCTTGGCCGTCCGGCTTCTGACCGGTCTATCGCTGACTGCCCAGGTACCCCAGGAAAAAGAAGTCGCGCTCGGCAAGCAACTCGCCGCGGAGTTCCGTCGAAAGACCACCGCAATTGATAATCCTAAAGTTCAAAATACCTCGACCGCCTCGGACAAAAGCTATCGACCCAAATGGCCGGAAGCGCGGTTCCCGTTCACATTCAGCGCGGTGGTCGAGGACCCCTGTCGTATCACCCACCAACCCGCCGCTCTACCCGGCGGTTATGTATTCGTGCCGGCGGCTCTGTTTCTGGCGGTTCCAGATGAGGCTGAGTTCGCCGGAATGCTGGCGAAAGCAATGGGATACACATTACAGCCCCCGGCCACGCACACTATCGCCAACGTGTCGAGCATCCCGTTGATCTTCATCGGCAGTTGGAGCGGCGCCTGTTCCGACGCCCGCGCGATTCCCCGGGCATTGGTTGCCTCCGAGCGGAGCGCTGAATGGGAAGCCGGGGTTCTGGCAGTCGAGACCATGGCGCGCGCCGGCTTCGATCCTCAGGCGCTGGTGCGCTATGTCCGGAGAGTTCAGTACGCCCCATCCGTTCGCGACGAACGCGTGCCTAGCCTTACAGCGGCAATTGAGAATCTACCAGCCGCCAACTGCGCCGCCGCGCCGTCCGATGATTTCGCAACTGCCCGCCAGGAAGTGCGCCGCCTCGTGGAGCAGCCGGTGCGGCCTGAGGCTGCTCCCTCACTCGTGCGTAAGAAGCCGTATTGACGAGCGCAACCGCCTCGGTTGCACGCAGGGCCCCGGCTGGATAGACTGAGAGCCAAACCATCCTGTCTCAGGAGGCAAGGTGATGATGCGTCTGGTTCTCGCCGGGTTCGCGGTGGCCGTGGCCGCCATAGCGTCCGATCAATCCTCTCCGGTTACTTTCACGAAGGACGTCCTTCCGATTCTCGAGAAAAACTGTCAGAGCTGTCATCGGCCAGGACAGGCCGCCCCCATGTCGCTGCTGAGCTATCAGGAAACGCGTCCGTGGGCCAAGGCCATCAAGACGGCCGTGATGACCAAGAAGATGCCGCCGTGGTTTGCGGACCCAAACTATGGGCACTTCGTGAACGATCGCTCGATGAAGCCGAGCGAGGTCGCGACGCTGGTGAAGTGGGCGGACAGCGGAGCCGCCGAAGGCGATGCCAAGGACGCGCCGGCCCCGGTTCAATGGCCCACCGGCGGTTGGAATATCCAGCCGGAAGTTGTTATGAGCCTGCCGCCCCATGACGTGCCGGCCAAAGGGGTTCTGGAGTGGGAGCTGATTGCGTTCCCGGCGCCTTTCCAAACCGACACCTGGCTCACCTCGATGGAGATACTGCCGGGCGACGCCTCGGTGGTGCATCACATCTGCTTCAGCTTCGAGAAGCATAAGCCCACCACCGTGTATAACCGCTACGAGTGGGTGCAGGTACCGCGCGATCAGACCGGCAACCCCACGGCGGGCAACAGCGGATTTGCCGAATTGCCGGACATGACCACCGCCTTTCGCGACGTGGGCAGCAGCGAAGTGAAGACCCGGCCGGGGCACCCGTCCATAAAGGAAAACCTCGATTATTGCTACCTGCCCGGTGTAGCCGCTGACGACTACCGCGAATGGAACGCCGGCAAGCTGGTGCCTGCCGGATCCGACATCATTGTGAGCCTGCATTACACCACTAACGGGAACGCTGTCACCGACCGGACCAAGATCGGTTTCACCGTGGCGAAGACGCCGCCATCGAAGAAGTTCGTGGTGCAGGGCGCGGGCGAGGATACGCCCGTCATTGCGCCGACAAAGGCCAGCACCCGGGCGGCATTCGCGTCTACGTACAATCCGGATTTTGCGATTCCGCCGAATGAAGGTAACTGGTTGGCGCCTCCCATGGACATTACCTTCCTCAAGGATGTCGAGATCGTGAGCCTGCGCCCGCATGCGCATGTCCGCGGCAAGAGCGCCCAATACAAGGTGACCTATCCCGATGGACGGGAAGAAATCGTGCTCAATGTGCCGCGCTACGATTTCAACTGGCAGCTTGCGTACGGAACTTCGCTGAAGTTACCCAAGGGCACCCGCTTGCACTTCGAGTTTCGCTATGACAATTCCGCCAACAACAAATTCAATCCCGACCCCACCCGATGGGTCTATCAAGGATTCCAGAGTTGGGAAGAAATGATGGCCCCCAATCTCGGCTTCATCCTCGATCGTGACGCCGATGTGGCAGGTCTCATGACCGTGACGAACTAAAAGCACCGCTCCCTCTGGTCACGGCTCAGTGAGATACGGCCTTACGATGCGACAACGCGCTGCGATTCCGAAACGCGCCGTTATACCGCAGTTACCGAGCCGTGACCAAAGGGAGCGGTTGTCGGCACGCAGGCAACACCGCGCCTGATACAATCGACCCATTGTGCCGCCCGCCATCCGCACGTGTCCCAAGTGTGCGGGTGAGGTACGCGACGGCTGGCGCGTCTGCCCCGCCTGCGCGGCTCCTCTGGAAGCCGAAACCGAGTTCCTGTACACCGAGTCTTCCTCCTCCAGTTCCATCGAAGAAGGCCGCTTCCCCGCGGGCACGGTTCTAGCGGGGCGCTACCGCATTCTGGGATTGATCGGCAAAGGCGGGATGGGCGAAGTGTACCGCGCCTACGACCTGATCCTCAACCAGCCCGTGGCATTGAAGTTTCTGGCCGGCGCCCACATGACCGAAGCCGCGCTGGTGCGATTCCGCAATGAGGTTCGCATCGCGCGCCAGGTCTCGCATCCCAACGTATGCCGCGTCTATGACCTGGGCATGGTGGAGGGCCTCCACTTCCTTTCCATGGAGTACATCGATGGCGAAGATCTGGCATCCCTGTTGCGCCGCATCGGACGCCTTCCGCAGGATAAGGCCATCGAGTTTACGCGCAAGATTTGCGCCGGATTGTCGGCGGCGCACGAGCGCGGCGTTCTGCACCGCGACCTAAAGCCGGCCAACATCATGATCGACGGCCGCGGCCAGGTGCGCATCACCGACTTCGGACTGGCGGCGCTCGCGGCCGAGATTCCGCTGAGCGATCTGCGCAGCGGCACTCCTGCCTACATGTCTCCGGAGCAGAAGGCGGGCAAAGAAGTCACCACGCGCAGTGACATCTATTCTCTGGGCCTGGTGCTGCATGAAATGTTCACCGGCAAGAGCCGTAAGGAAACGCAGTCGACTCCGTCGGAGCTGGTGAAAGATCTCGATCCTGCCGTCGAGCGCGTGATCCTGCGCTGTCTGGAAGAAGACCCGAAGCGGCGGCCGGCTTCAGCGCTGAATGTGGCGATGGCTCTGCCGGGCGGCGACCCCATGGCCGCCGCGCTGGCGGCCGGCGAGACGCCATCGCCCGAAATGGTGGCGGCCTCGGGCGAAAAGGAGGGCTTCAGCCCGCGTACCGCCGTCGCCTGTTTCGCAGGTATCGTGCTTTGCCTGGTGGCGATCCCGCTGATCACCGGAAAGATCGGCCTGCTGAGCCGGGCTCAGCTCAAGATCCCGCCCGAGGCCCTGGCTTTTCGCGCGCAGGAGATCCTGAAGCAGCTGGGTTATACGGAGCAACCCAACAGTACCGCCTACGGATTCGACTGCTGCGATCAGGGTTACGTGCGCATTCTTCAGCAATACGACCCGGCAAAACGCGATGCGCTCTTAGCCACCGAGCAACCTCCCGTGATTCACTTCTGGTACCGCCAACACCAGGCCGAGCTCTGGTCCTACACCATCGCCTCCGGCGCTGTCACGTATGACTCTCCGGCGAACATTGAGCCTGGAATGATTCGGCTAATTCTCGACCCCAACGGCAGACTGACTGCTTTGGAGGTCCGCCCGCTAATTTCAGACGGCTCAGCTGCTTCGAGCAAGGCTCCGGACTGGGCCGGCCTCTTCGGTGCAGCAGGCCTCGATCCGGCCCGGTTCGCGCCCGCCACGCCGCGGGAAGTTCCGCCTTTGGCGTTCGACGCCCGCATGGCCTGGACCGGTACCTATGCGCAAAGCCGTTCGGAGCAGGTTCGGGTGGAAGCCGCATCGTGGCAAGGCAAGCCGGTCTTCTTCGACATTACGGGGGATTGGCGGCAGGCTGCCAACTCATCCGCTTCCGCCGCACACCTAGCCCTCTTCGGGGTCTTTACTGCCATCTTGATTCTTGGGGGAGCCGCGCTCGTAGTAGGCCGTAATCTTCGGCTCGGCCGCGGTGACCGCCGGGGCGCCATGCGAGTCGCGGGCAGCATTTTCCTTCTCTCGATGGCTGCTTCGGTGCTCGGCACCACGCATGTGACGAGCTCTGAGGAGGTTGGCCTCCTGGGCATGGCGCTCAGTCTCGCCACCCTCTCCGCGGCCGCGGCCTGGTGCCTCTATATCGCCATCGAGCCCTTCGTGAGGCGGGACTGGCCGGACGCACTGATCTCCTGGACCCGGCTCCAGGCCGGCCGGTTCCGCGATCCTCTGATCGCTTCTCACGCCCTGGTGGGGATTCTCATTGCGGTCGCACTTTTTACTTGCGCTATGGGCACGATATGGCTTTTCGATTTCGGCAAGAATGTGTTCCTGCCGGACATCTCATCCCTGAGCAGCGCACCCCACTCGGCGGCCTTCATCCTGCAGCGGGTGGGGGGCGCAATATTTGCAGCGCTCGTTGTCCTCGTCCTGGTTGTGATCTTGCGCCTGCTCACCCACCGGGTGTGGCTCGCTGACGTCCTCGTGGCAGTCCTGCTTGGAGCCGGCGCCACCGGACCGTGGCTGTATCCGAACCTGCCCGACCATTTCTGGAATGCCATGGGAGTATTGGCGCTGCTCTGGGGACTCCGGAGGTTCGGGCTGCTGGCCATGCTGACCTACTTTGCGACAAGCCTTGGCTTACTGTTCACGCCGCTTTCGCTCGACCAATCCTGGTATGCGGGCCGCTCGGTGGTGATCTTGCTGATCCCCACAGCCATGGCCGCCTGGGCACTGTGGGTGATTCTTTCCGCCCAGCCGCGGACTGCGAGCGAAACTGCTGGATGACAGTCACAGACGATCTTCTCAATAGCCTCAAGCACATACCGAAAAAGGCTTGAGGCGGCCTGCTAGCCTTACAGCAAGCAGTTCCCTTCGTGCGCACGAAGCTTTGCATTTCAGTGGTACTGAACTTCCGGAGGCCGTTAACGCCTTGCGGTGCTCCCCTACGGGCAGGACACCGACGGAAGATTTTGAGATCGATCTCATAACACCCTGCGGTCACCGGATAGCTAATGTCGCCGCCCGCGGGGCATCAGAGAGTCAAGGTTCGAAACGAGCGGAAAAAAGTAACGCCATTCAGCGATTCCAATACCATCGTAGAACCGGCTCAAACCATCGGGCGGCCGACACGCACGGCGATAAGTCCGCGGAGCAATCCGAAGCCCGGCCGTCCCGCAACGCCCACTATCGCTGCGTCCCCACGCCCGCGATACGATATTGCATGGCTCTCATTCTCGCCGCAATACTGTCCCTGCTACTTAGCTTCCCCGCCCTCGCCGCCGAAAAACCGATTCCCGTAAAAGTCGTCGTGGTCACCATGTTCGAGCGCGGCGCCGACACCGGCGATGCCCCGGGCGAGCTCCAGTATTGGGTGGAACGCAATCATCTCGATCGCATCATTCCGTTCCCCCAGGGCTTTCACGATCTGCGCATGAACCGCGACGGCGTGCTGGCCGTTCTCACTGGCGTCGGCACGGCAAAGTCCGCCGCGGCCATTATGGCGCTCGGCATGGACCCGCGCTTCGATCTGACCAAGGCCTACTGGCTGGTGGCCGGCATTGCCGGGATCAACCCAGCTCGCGGCAGCCTCGGCACCGCGGCCTGGGCCGAGTGGGTGGTCGATGGCGACCTCGCGCGCGAAATCGACGCTCGCGAGATCCCCGCGGATTGGAAGACCGGCTATCTGCCGCTGCGCGGATCCGCTCCCTACGAGGAGCCTCGAGACTCAACCGAAGGCGAGGTCTATCATCTGGATGCCAGCCTGGTCGATTGGGCATTCCACCTGACCGAGCGCGTCCCGCTGCCCGATTCGGAAGCCCTGCAGGCGTTGCGGAATCAATACGACTCCGCCAACGCGCGGCGCCCTCCTTTCGTGATGAAGGGCGACACGCTCTCCTCGGGAACCTTCTGGCACGGCAAACTGCTGAACGAGTGGGCCACCGATTGGGTCCAATACCACACCGGCGGCAAGGGCGATTTTGTCACCACCGCCATGGAGGATACGGGCACCTTGCAATCGTTGACCCTCTTGGCCAAGGCGGGACGCGCCGACCTGAACCGCGTGCTAGTTCTTCGGACGGCCAGCAACTTCGATTCCCCGCCGAACGGCGTCACCGCAGCCGCGAACCTGGCGCGTCTGAAGCTAGGACAATATAGCGCTTATCTTCCCGCGCTAGAAGCCGCGTGGCGCGTGGGGAACACAGTGGTCGAAAACTTGTTACAGAACTGGCCGAAGTACCGCGAGAAAACTCCGTAGGGTGGGGCATGCTTTAGCTTGCCCTCATTCACCGATTTATCATACACTGTTAGTGAAATATGCCAGAACCCGCTGGCCGGCACGAACAGATCATCCTTACCGCCATCCTGAGCTTGCGCGATGAGGCCTACGGCGTCACCATCCACGAAAAAGCAGTTCAACTCTCCGCGCCGAAAAGCATCTCACCCGGCGCCGTCTACATCACGCTCGACCGTCTCGAAGATAAAGGTCTGATCTCGTCCTGGCTCTCGGATCCGACGCCCGAACGTGGCGGCCGCTCGAAGCGTTTCTATCGCCTGGAAGCGCTGGGCGAGCGAGCGCTTGAGGAATCCGCCGAGACCGCCCAGCGAGTCTGGGACATGGTTACCGAAATCTGGGGAGGTTTCGCAGAAGAAGTGAGAAGGCGTCCGAAATGGAGTCCGGTCCGTCCAAAATAGGCGAGGCCGTCGCGTGGTGGCTGGTCCCGCCTGCCTGCCGCGAGGAAATTCTCGGCGACATGCGCGAACGATACCAGGGCCCGGCGCGATATTTCCTCGAAGCCGCACACGTGATCCCATGCGTGATCCATAGCCGCATCTGCCGCACTACAGACGCCGTCGTAGCGCTGATGGAGGCCGTCTCCATGTATACCGCGTTCTTGATGGCAACTTGGTGGCTCGACCGCGCAATGCTTTTGGACGCACGCACCTTCGCGCATCTCGCGATTCCTCCCGTAATCTTTCTGGCGGCGACGATTCTTGCAGATGCTTATAGCGATCCCCAGAAGCGCCGCCCGCTCAAGCCGGTCTTTGGTCCGACCATCGGATTCGCGCTCGCCTATATCGTGCAGGCGACGCTGAACCAATGGGCACTCTCGCCGTCAGTCTTCGCATGGGGAAGCGCCCTGAGTTTTCTACTAGTCTCGACTCTTCGGCTCACATTCCCTCCCATTACCGACCGGCCCCAAGCCGCCAACGCCCCGGCCTTCTGGCAGAAACTGGAACTTGCTCCGCCCTCGCTCAGTCTTAAGATCGCGCTACTGCCATGCGGGATCTTGCTGGCCGTGATTCTCTACCTTCTCGGAAAATAAGCTGACTGGGCAAGCTAAAGCATGCCCCACAGGGGGGCTGGTATTATGGAGTTTTCCCCATGCAAATTGAGAAAGTGTACGAGCCGCAGCGGTTCGAACCGCACTGGGCACAGTGGTGGATCGATACCGGCATCTTCCGTGCTTCCAATCGCGCGCCTGGCCGCGTATTCTCTCTCGTCATCCCTCCTCCCAATGTGACCGGCTCGCTGCACATCGGCCACATGCTCGAGCACACCGAAATCGATGTCACCATCCGCTGGCATCGCATGCTCGGCGACAACACGCTGTGGCTGCCGGGCACCGACCACGCCGGCATCGCCACCCAGATGGTGGTGGCCCGCAAGCTCGCCGAAGAGGGCATCAACTATCGCGACCTGGGCCGCGAGAAGTTCGAAGCAAAGGTGTGGGAATTTAAGGAGCTATACGGGGACACCATCAAGAGCCAGATGGTGCGCCTGGGCACCAGTTGCGACTGGAGCCGCGAGCGCTTCACACTCGACCCCGGACTTTCCGCCGCGGTGCGCGAAGTCTTCGTGCGCCTGTATGAAAAAGGCCTCATCTACCGCGGCGAGTACATGGTCAACTGGTGCCCCCACTGCCACACGGCCATCTCCGATCTCGAAGTTACGCACGCCGATGTGAGCGGCCACCTCTGGCACATCAGCTACCCGGTCAACGGCATGAAGGACCGCTTCCTGACGGTGGCTACCACGCGGCCCGAGACCATGCTGGGCGATACCGCCGTGGCGATCAACGCCAAGGACCAGCGCTATCTCGATCTGCACGGCCACACCGTACAGTTGCCCCTGATGGACCGCGAGATCCCCATCATCCTCGACGACCTGGCCGACCCCGAGTTCGGCAGCGGTGCAGTGAAGGTGACCCCCGCGCACGATCCCAACGATTTCGAAGCCGGCCGCCGCCACAGCCTGCCCAAGATTCAGGTGATCGACGAGAACGGCCGCATGACGCCGCATGCCGGTCGCTACGCCGGGCTCGATCGTTTCGAAGCCCGCAGAGAAGTGGTGGCCGCTCTTCAGGCCGCCGGGCTGCTGGTCAAGATCGAAGACTATCCGCTCAACGTGGGCAAGTGCGCGCGCTGCGGCACCATCGTCGAGCCGCTCATTTCCACGCAATGGTTCGTGCGCACCAAGCCGCTGGCGGAGAAAGCCATCGCGGTGGTGGAGTCTGGCCGCATCCAGTTCGTCCCCGCCAACTGGACCAAGACTTATTACGAGTGGATGTACAACATCCGTGACTGGTGCATCTCGCGCCAGCTCTGGTGGGGCCACCGCATTCCCGCCTGGCACTGCCAGGAATGCCGCGAAATTATCGTGGCGCGCGAAACTCCCACTGCCTGCCCGCGCTGCGGCGCAACGCACCTGGTGCAGGATACCGACGTGCTCGATACCTGGTTCAGTTCCGCCCTGTGGCCGTTCTCCACTCTGGGCTGGCCCGCGGCCACTGAAGATTTGGCCACGTTTTACCCCACATCGCTGCTCATTACCGGCTTCGACATCCTGTTCTTCTGGGTGGCCCGCATGGTCATGATGGGCATGGAATTCATGGGCGACGTGCCCTTTCGCCAGGTGTACATCCACGGCCTGGTGCGCGACGCCGAGCGCCAGAAAATGTCCAAGACCAAAGGCAACGTGGTGGACCCGCTGGTGGTCACGGAAAAGTTCGGCACCGACGCGGTGCGCATGGCGCTGTTGCAAGGCGCCGCGCCCGGCACCGATATCGTGCTCACCGAAGAGCGCATGGAAAGCTCGCGCGCCTTCGCCAACAAGATCTGGAACGCCGCCCGGTTCCTGTTTATGAAGATGGAGTTTTCGGGCGTGGAGCCGTGGGTTCCGGAATCGCTGGAAGAGTTTCAGCCGGAGCCCTGCACCGACACGCTGGAGGTGCCGGTGGAAGATCGCTGGATCTTCAGCCGCTTGAACAGCGCCGCCGAACAGGCCAATCGCGCCATCGAGCAATACCGCTATCATGAGGCGGCGCAGGTGCTGTGGCATTTCTTCTGGCACGAATTCTGCGATTGGTACATTGAGCTGAAGAAGCTCCGCTTCCGCGAAAACACCGGTCTTAATGCCGATTGGCGCAACACGCTGGCCGCGTTTGAAACCGCGCTGCGGCTGCTGCACCCGGCCATGCCGTTTCTTACCGAGGAACTCTGGCAGCGCCTTGCAGGCGGGCGGAAGGACCGGCCTGTCTCGATCGCGCTGGCGCCATATCCGCAGTACCGCTCGGCGAAGACCAACTACAAGGCCGAGCGCGAGATTGAGATTCTGCAGGAAGTGGTGACCCTGGCGCGCACGCTCCGCGCCGAGAGCAAGATCGATCCGAAACTGCAAATCGAAGGGGCACTCTACTCGCGCAACAGTGTGCTGGAAGTCGCGAAAAAGCACAGCGGCGCCATCCAGGAACTGGCCAAAGTGAGGCTCGACTTTCGATCGGACGAGGCTCCCAAAGCAGCCTCGATGCGGTCTACATCGCAGTTCGACCTGGTGCTCCAGTTGCCGAAAGCGCAGGAAGAGTTGCAGAACAAGCGGATCGAGAAGGAGTGCGAGCAACTCCGGAAGAACATCGATAATTCTAAGAGCAAGTTGAGCGATGAAGCGTTCTTGAGTAAAGCTCCACCGCAGGTGATCGAGACCATGCGCAAGAAGCTGGTAGATTACGAAGAACAATTTCGCAAAATAGGTTGCGCAAATTAGTGGGGCAGCGCTTCCGCGCGGCGCGCCGCCTGAAAGGCGGCGGCAGGCCGGAAGGCCTGCCCCACATAGGCCGTTATGAACCCACTGGTACGCCTCGCGCTCGAAGAAGACATCGGCTCGGGCGACGTCACCACCCAAGTCTGCGTGCCCGTCTCGCAGAAAGCCTTCGGCCGTTACCTGGCACGCGAGCCGTTAGTGGTCGCCGGCCTCGATGTGCTGTACGAAATCTACAATTGCCGTGGCGGCGTGGATGACCTCGCACTGCTGCGCCGCGACGGCGATCTCTGCGGCCCTGACGAAGAAATCGCCACCGTAAGCGGCAATGCCCGCACTCTCCTCGAATGCGAGCGCGTGGCGCTGAACTTCCTACAGCATTTGAGCGGCGTAGCGACGCTGGCGCGCAGCTTTGCGGACGCCGTCGCGGGAACCAACTGCCGCGTGCTCGATACCCGCAAGACCATGCCCGGAATGCGCTTGCTCGAAAAGCAGGCCGCGGCTGCCGGTGGCGTCGGCAACCATCGCCTCGGCCTCTTCGATGCCGTGCTGATCAAGAACAACCACATCGCTGCCGCGGGAGGCGTGGGTGCGGCCTTGGAACGCGCGCGCTCGAGCAACCTGCCCATCGAAATCGAAGTGCGCACTTGGGCTGAGCTACAGGAAGCCCTGGATGGCGGCGCGACGCATCTTTTGCTGGACAACTTGCGGCCGCAAGAAGCCGCCTTGTGGATTCGCGAGATCGACGGCCGGGCTAAGGTCGAGCTCTCCGGCGGCATCACCTTAGAGACGGTGCGCGCGTATGCCGAGACCGGCGCCGATTTCGTTTCCTCGGGCGCCATCACGCATTCGGCGCGCGCCGTGAATATCAGCTTTCAGTTGGAGCTGGAATGACGCTGCTCGATCTTGCCCTTCTCCGCGGCGCAAGCCCTGGCCGCGCGATCGATTACTACACCACCATCGGCTCCACTATGGACGCCGCCGCCGGCCGCGCCTTGGGCACCGTCGTCATCGCCGAAGAGCAGACCGCCGGGCAGGGCCGCCATGGCCATTCGTGGCATTCGGAAGCAGGCAGCGGCATCTATTTCTCCATCATGCTGAAACCCTCGCCCATGCTCACGCTCGCGCTGGGGCTGGCCACGGCCGAAGCCATCGCCAGCGCCACAAGCGTAGCTTGCGATCTCCGCTGGCCCAATGACGTGATGGTTGGTAATCGGAAAGTCGCCGGCGTCCTGGTGAAACTGGTGGAGGGAGCGGCCATCGCGGGCATCGGAATCAATGTGAATCACACCGCGTTTCCAGCCGAACTGACGGAGCTGGCCACTTCTTTGAGGCTCCACGCCGGCCGCGAGTTTGCGCGCATGGACATTCTGCTGGCGCTGATTCCTGCCATCGAGCGGTGGGCCGAAACGGACAGCGAAACCATTCTGCGCCGGTTCGAGAAGGCTTCCAGCTACGTCTCCGGCCGGCGCGTCATGGTCGACCAGTCGGACGGTTCTACCATCGAAGGAACCACTACCGGCCTCGATCCCTCGGGCTTCCTGGTGGTGCGGCGAGACGACGGAACCGATACCCTGATTCTTGCAGGAGGCGTACGTGCTGCTGGTACTTGATGCGGGCAACAGCAATATCACCATCGGCGCTTTCGAGAGCCGCCAACTGATCGCGCACTGGCGGCTGCGCACGGTCCACGAGCAGACCGCGGACGAGTGGGGCATCCTGCTCAGCAACCTGTTCGTGCCCGCCGGCCTGGATATCGATAGCGTGCACGGCATCATCATCGCCAGCGTGGTGCCGCCCATCGACAGCACGCTCGCGGCTATGACGCAGCGCTACTTCCGCACCGAGGCCCTGTTCGTTACACCGCGCACCAACCTGGGCATGAAGATTTGCTACGACAATCCCAACGAGGTGGGCGCGGACCGGCTGGTGAATGGCGTGGCCGCGTTCAATAAATATGGCGGGCCGTGCGTGGTGGTGGATTTCGGCACCACCATCAACTTCGACGTCATTTCCAAGGACGGCGAATACCTGGGCGGCGCCATCGCGGTAGGGATCAAGATCGCCATCGACGCGCTCTTCACCAAAACCGCGCGCCTGCCGCTGGTGGATTTCCGCCCGCCTAAGGACGTAGTGGGCACCAACACGGTGGCCAGCATGCAGTCGGGCCTGTACTTCGGCACGGTCGGCATGATCGACGGCATTCTGGAGCGCATCATCGATAAGCTCGGACCGGAGACGAAGGTGATCGCCACCGGCGGGCAGGCGCACCTGATCGCCACCGGCTCGCGCTATCTGAAACAGGTGGACGAGCATCTCACGCTCGAAGGCCTGCAAATGATCTGGGAACGGAACCACCCGCAGTGAGCGAGAGCCAGGACTGGGTCTACAACTACTTCAACTATTTCACGGAAACCGAGGAGCACTTCCAGCGCGCGCGCGGCACCGGCCTGTTTCTGCTGTCGCCGCTCGATTGGGCGCTGATCGAAAGCTGGAAAAACGCAGGCGTGCCGCTCGAAGCCGTGCTGCGCGGCATCGACGCGGCGTTTGAGAAATGGCGCAGCCGCAAGGTGAAGACACAGATGGTGAACTCGCTGGCCTTCTGCGCCCAGGCGGTGTTGACGGAAGCGCAGGTGATGGCGGGCGCGGCGCGGCCGGGCACTCCGCGGAAGCAGGCCGCCGCACCCTTCAGCGTGGAAGAACTGCGCGCGTATTTGAAAGCCAATGCCGCGGCACTGCCCGCCGGCTACGAGGAGATTGCCGCCGCGCTGGCGCGCGTGGCCGATGAGGTGGAACGGCACCACGAGGATTTGGAAGCTCTGGAGCAGCGGTTGACGGTGCTGGAGGAGAAGATGATCGCCGCCGCGCGCGCTTCGCAGAGTGAGGAGACGCTACTCGCGGCGCGGCAGGACCTGGACCGGCAACTGCGCCCGTATCGCGGCAAGATGACGGCGGAGCAACTGGCGATGTTGGAGAGGCAATACCTGGAGCGCAATCTGTTGGAGAAGGCGCGGCTGCCGCGGTTGAGTCTGTTTTATATGCGGTAGCGAAAACCAGACACAGGCCTCCTGGCCTGTGTTTGGTTTGTTTCCGGGGTTAGCTCGCATGGGCCATTCCGACAGCCGCCCGCATATGGTAAAAGATTAACGGACCCTGTTTGTCTATGAGACACGCGAGCTCGTTCACTCTGATCGGCGTGTTGACCGCCACATATGCCGTGGCCGCCCACATCGAAGAAGTCACCTACCTCCCCAACGATCACCCGGCCATTCAATATGTCCAGCAGCCTCCGGACGATCCGGTCGCCCGGCTGGGCAAGCGAATCGAAACGGGCGACGTGAAGCTCGACTACTCGGCCGAATTCGGATATCTACCGGCGCTGCTCAAACAGTTCGGCCTGAACATCGATTCGCAGCTCCTGGTCTTTTCCAAAACCAGTTTTCAGGCGACCAAGATCGGTCCCCGCGCTCCCCGCGCGTTGTACTTCGCCGACGACGTAATGATGGGCCACGTGCAGACCGGCGACGTGCTGGAATTCGCCGCCCTCGATCCCAAGCAGGGCTTCAACTTTTACACCCTCGATGTTGCCAAAGCCGATAAGCCCGAATTTGTCCGCCGCGATACCTGCCTGCAGTGTCACCAGGGGCTGAGCACGCTTGGCATTCCCGGCATCCTGGTCAGCTCGGTATATCCGGGGGCGGACGGCATGCCCGCCTTCCGCGGCAACGCCATGATCACTGACCATCGCACGCCGCTCGATCAGCGCTGGGGCGGTTGGTATGTGACCGGCACCCACGGTTCCCAGTCTCACATGGGAAATGCCGTGGCGCACAATTCCGCGCAGCCGCAGCTTCTGGATATCAGGGGCGCACAGAACGTCACCAGCCTGGAGAAGAGATTCGACACGTCGAAGTATCTCGCACCGACCAGTGACATCGTCGCGCTCATGACCCTGGAGCACCAGACGCGCATGACCAACCTGATGTTGCGCATCGGCTGGAATACGCGCATCGCGCAGCATGAGGGCAAGCTGGACGATGCCGTGCGCGACCGGCTCAACGGCGAGATCGAGGACATGGTCACCTATATGCTATTCGCGGATGAGACGCGGCTCTACGAACCCATCCAGGGCGTCTCGACATTCACCAAGACGTTTACGGAACGCGGTCCGCGGGATCATCAAGGCCGCTCGTTGCGCGAGTTCGACCTGGAGAAGCGCATGTTCCGCTATCCGCTTTCCTACATGATCTACAGTGCGGCCTTCGATAACATGCCCGGCCTGGTACGCGAGCGAGTCTACCAACGCCTGTACGACATCCTGACGGGCAAAGACCAAAGCCCGGCCTACGCGCGGCTCACCAGCGACGACCGCCGCGCCATCCTGGAAATCCTCCGCGACACCAAACCCAACCTTCCGGCCTACTGGGCGTCTAAGTAGCACGGGCCTCCGGCCTGTGTCTGGTTCGCGTTCTAGCTATAATCGCTAAATAAATCGACGGAGGTTGAATCATGAAGCGAGCCTTCGCGTGCATGAGCCTGGCCCTTTTCTCGGGCGCGGCATTCGGCCAATCCGCCGAGCCCGCACCCGCATTCGAAATCGCGGATGTCCACGTGAGCGCCCACAGCACGAGGACGTACATGAGCGGCGGTGTTCTGCGCGGCGGCCGGTACGACCTGCGCAACGCAACCATGGTGGATCTGATTGCAAATGCCTACGGCGTGGACGGCGACAAAGTGCAGGGAGGGCCGAGCTGGCTGGAAACAGACCGCTTCGACGTGCTCACCAAGGCCCCGTTCGGTGCGACGCCGGAAACCGTCAAGCCGATGCTCCAGGCCCTGCTGGCGGACCGCTTCAAGCTCGTGGTCCACAAAGATAACAAGCCCATGCCGGCGTTTGTGTTGTCGTTGGGGAAGGGCAAGCCGAAATTGAAAGAAGCGGAAGGCTCGGGCAACCCCGGATGCCAGCCCGTGCAACAGAATCCTCAGCCGGGCGTCATAACGAATGCCGTGATGGCGTGCCGCAACATGACCATGGAGGCATTTGCGCTGAACCTGCGCTACATGGCAGGCGCCTACATAACGACCAACGTGGTGGACTCCACGGGCCTCAAAGGCTCCTGGGATTTCGATCTCACCTGGACCGCGCGGGCGCTGCTCTCGCGAGCCGGCTCCGATGGCATCACAATCTACGACGCCGTCGATAAACAACTCGGGCTGAAGCTGGAACCTGGAAAAGCGCCGACACCCATCATCGTGGTGGACAGTGTGAATGAGAAGCCGACCGACAATCCTCCCGGCGTGACAAAGAACCTGCCGCCTCCCCCACCGGCCGAGTTTGAAGTAGCGGATGTCAAGCCGAGCATGCCGGACGCAAAGCAGATGTTTCGCATACAGAACGGCCGGGTGGATCTACAATCCGCTCCGCTAAAAATGCTGATTCAAGTTGCTTGGGATATCAATAGCGACGATATGCTGTCGGGAGCGCCGAAATGGCTGGATTCGGCCAAGTTCGATGTAATCGCCAAGGCGTCCACCACCGGGGCATCGCCCAACGTAGACTTCGATGACCTCAGGCTGATGCTGCGCGCGCTGCTGGTGGATCGCTTCCAGATGAAGACTCACATGGAAGAGCGGCCCGTGACGGCGTATACCCTGGTGGCGGCAAAGCCGAAACTCAAGCCGGCGGATCCCTCCAACCGTACGGGATGTAAGGAAGGACCTGCGCCGGGAACCAAGGACCCAAGGGACGCGAATCCGATACTGTCGAGGTTGCTGACGTGCCAGAACATGACCATGGCGCAATTTGTGGAACAGCTTCCCAGCCTGGCGTCAGGGTATATTCATAGCGCGGTTGTGGATGCCACGGGTCTAGAGGGCGCCTGGGACTTCACCCTGAGTTTCAGCGCGGCCGGACTGCTCCAGCTCGGCGGAGCCCGGGGCGGCGACACTGGTGGACAGCCGGCGGCCGGCGCACCTGCAGCATCGGACCCTAATGGCGCTCTCTCGCTCTTTGACGCCGTGAACAAGCAGCTCGGGTTGAAACTGGAAATGCAAAAGCGTCCAACGCAGGTTCTCGTGATCGATCACGTGGAAGAGAAGCCCACGGAAAATTAGGGCTGCGCCAGTTCCACCAGGATGCCGCTGGGGTCGCGCACGAAGCCGACCTTGCCGGCGCCGAGCTTGGCAATTCCACCTTGTGTGATGGAGGAGCCGCCGGCGGCTTTGACCGCGGCGATGGCGGCATCGATGTCGCGCACCTCAAGCCCGATGGCCGGCGCGCCGGGGTCGGGAATTCGCGGAGTGTAGGGCTTGGGATTGACGCCCTTAAATTCGAAGAACCCCAGGGACAGGTTGGCGCCGGGGATGGTCACTTCGGCCGAACGGACTTGGTTGCCCGACGTTCCGAAGGCGGCATTGTAATCGGAGGTCCAGGCGTGAGTCTTGACTGCGAAGGCGAAGCGATCCCGATAGAATGCGGCGGCCTTTTCCGAATCTGGCACCACCAGGGAACCAAAGGCTGCGCCGATCACCTTGCCGTCACTGAGCGGAATGCCGCGAGGTTGCGCAAGCTCCACGTAATAGCCATCGGGATCTCTTAGTATGACCACGCGACCGGCGCGGCCCACGCCCGCGACCGGTGAGCCACCCGCGGTCACCACTTCCCCGCCCGCTTTTTTCGCCGTTGCCAGCGCGGCATCCACATCGCCCACGGCCAGCGTGAGTAGAGACGCGCCGGGGTCCTGAACGCGCGGCTTCGCAGGACGCAGATCCATATTGGAAAACTCGGTCACCTCTAGGGCGAACGGCGCGTTGGGGATCTTGAGCATCATGTTGCGGAATTTCGTTCCGGACGGCACGTCCACCAGCTTCAGGAGCATGTCGGGCAGCGGGTTGGGTTTGTTCAACGCAGCCGCGTTCTCGAGGTCCAAGCCGAGCGCGTGGTAGAAGGCATAGGTCCGATCCAGATCGGCGACGCCCAGGATGTACTTGGTCAAGCGGACGGCATTGGGCGCGGTGGGTTCGGCGGCTTGGCCGAGCGTTAGGGTCGCGAAAAGCAGACAGGTAAGTGTGGCGAGTGCTCGCATAATCAGATCGAGGATAGCACTTGCTTCGCCCCGCTTCTATAATGTCAGGCAATGTTCGCTTACGACGCGCAACTGGCTGCCGCCACACAGGTGCCGCCGCAGTCGATACCCGACGTGCTGCAGCTCTTGCAGACGATCGACAACCTATGCGTTGCGGGTGACGGCCTGAAATACTTCAACGGGCTGTACCTTCAGGTGACGCAGGCGGTGGAGAACCGCGTGGCCGGCGGCGGGTTCAGCGATCCGGTATGGCTGGCGGAGCTCGATGTCCAGTTCGCGGGATTATATTTCAGCGCACTTTCGTCCGGGCTCACCGGCGGGCCGTGCCCCGGTTGTTGGGAAGCGATGTTTTCGTGCCGCGACCAGAGCAAGATCGCCCGCATCCAGTTCGCGCTGGCAGGGATGAATGCTCACATCAACCACGACCTGCCCCTGGCTGTGGTTGCGATTTGCCAGGCTGAGAATACGAAGCCGCAGCACGGAACGGCGCAGTACAACGACTACACGGCGGTCGATACGACTCTCGACGGATTGATCGATACCGCCAAGCGGGAGTTGAATGTTCGTCTTCTCGGCGACGCATTGCCGGACGTCTCTCACCTGGAAGATTTGTTCGCGGCGTGGAATTTGGGCGCTGCCCGGGGGCAGGCCTGGAATACGGCGGAGAGTCTTTGGCAGGATTCGGCGCTCGCGGCGAAGATTCGCATGGACGGTATTGACGGGCTGACCACGGTCATCGGGAAGGCGCTCCTGGTTCCGGTGCCGTAACGCACCGCTCCCTTTGGTCACGGCTCGGTAACATCGCGGCTCGGTAACGCTTGACAGGCGCGGGCGTCTGCTGCATACTCCTATCAAGCGTCTATGGGAAACGGTACGCTGGTTCAGGGCACGCTCGACATGCTGGTCCTGAAGACCCTCACGCGCGGGCCGATGCACGGATATGGCATCGCGCAATCGATCCAGCAAATCTCGGACGAGGTGTTGCGGGTGGAGGAAGGCTCTCTCTATCCGGCGCTGCACCGGCTCGAACTGGATGGCATGATCGATTCCGAATGGGGCCAATCGACGAATAACCGCCGCGCCAAATTCTACCGGCTGACGGCCAAGGGGCGCAAGCAGTTGTCGAAGGAAGCCGGCGAGTGGAAGCGCCTGGCGGAAGCCATTGCGCGCGTGCTGGAGACCGCGTGAGGCGATTCCGCAAAAAGCTGGGCGCCTTTTGGCAACGCCGCCGGCTGGATCGCGATCTCGAAGACGAATTGCGTTTCCACCTGGAGATGAAAGCGGAAGAAGGCAGCGGACCGCTGGAAGCGCGGCGCCGCTTTGGGAGCCCCTCGGCGCTGAAGGAGGCCTGCCGCGAAATGTGGACTTTCGTAACTCTCGAAACGTGGTGGCGCGATATCCGCTATGCGCTGCGAACCCTCGGCCGCAATCCGGGATTCACAACCGTCGCCGTGATCGCACTGGCCCTCGGGATCGGCGCGGACACCGCCATGTTCACTATCGTGAACGGCGCGTTTTCCTGGAATGCGGGGTTGGACCACGTCGACCGCGTGGTCTTCGTGAGCACAACGGATGCCACTCATAGCCAGGAGTTCGGCGCATCTTATCCCGACTTTCGCGATTTTCGGACGCGCGTGAAGTCGCTCACGGGCCTGGCGGCCTACTCAACGATTCCAGTGAACGTCAGCGATGGGAGCGGGCTGCCCGACCGCTACTGGTGCGTGCAGATGTCGGCCAACGGTTTCTCGGCAGTCGGTCTGAAGCCCATGCTGGGCCGCGATTTTGCGCCCGGTGATGAGCGGCCGGGTGCGCCTCCGGTTCTCATGCTGGGCCATCACGTGTGGCAGCAGCGCTATGGTGCGGACCCCGCCATCCTGGGAAAAACCGTGCGCGTGAACGAAGTGCCCATGACCGTGATCGGCGTGATGCCGACGGACCGGCGCTTCCCGGAAGACACCGACCTGTGGATGGCCCTGGTTCCGGATGCCGCTCGTGATAAGCGCGACAATCGCAGCCTGATGCTGTTCGGGCGCCTTGCGGATGGGGTCCGGATGGCTTCGGCCAGATCGGAGATGGACACGCTGGCGCGGCAACTCGCCGCCGAATATCCGGACGCCGATAAGGGCTTGACCGCCGCGGTACTCCCGGTTATCCAAATCACCGGCCTCTACAGTGTGCGGCCGCTGCTGGCTGCGCTTTTCACCGCAGTCGGATTTGTGCTGCTGATCGCGTGCGCCGATGTCGCCAACATGCTGCTGGCGCGCGGCGCAGCGAGGGCGCGGGAAATCTCCATACGGGTGGCCATCGGCGCGGGGCGGGCGCGCATCGTGCGGCAGCTTTTGGTGGAAAGCGTGATGCTGTCGGTGGCGGGTGGCTTCTTCGGATGGCTGGTGGCGCTGGCCGGGCTGCGCTGGTTTGACGCCGGCACGGGCACGATTGTGAAACCGCTGTGGCTGCATCTTTCGCTGGACCGGACGACGTTTGTCTATTTGGCCGCCATCTCCATCGCCACCGGCATTCTGTTCGGCATTGCGCCGGCGCTGAGGCTGGCCCGAATCGATATCGGCAGCTCCATCAAAGATGGCGGCAATGGCGCAGCCGGTGGAACCCGCGGCCTTCCTCTATCGAACGCGCTGGTGGTTTTGGAAATGGCTCTGTGCGTGGTGCTGATGGCGGGGGCGGGCCTGATGATTCGCAGCATGCTGAAGCTTTACAACACACCGATCGGCGTGGATAGTTCGGACGTGCTCACCATGCGGCTCAATCTTCCGAAAGCGAAGTATCCGCGGCCAGCCGACGTGGTTTCGTTTCACCACCGGCTGAAGACGCAGCTCGAATCGCTGCCCGGAGTGGAATCGGCTGCCGTTGCTTCCAACCTGCCGCGGGGTGGTTGGGAAGAATTTAACTACGAACTGGAAGGCGCCGCCCCCATTCCCGGCCGATCGCCACGAATTGGCGCGATCGTGAGCAGCGCCGGATATTTTCGCGTGATGCGTCTGACTGCGTTGCGCGGGCGCCTGTTCACGGATTCCGATGGAGCTGCCGGAATACCCGTGGTTATTGTCAATCAGAGCTTCGCATCGCGATTCTGGCCGGGCGAGGACGCGCTCGGCAAGCGCCTGCGGCTGGTGCGGGGGCGCGTGCCGCAACCGTGGCTGACGGTAGTGGGCGTGGTGCCGGATGTATTGCAAAACTTCCGGCAGCTCCTGGAACGCGATCCCTTGATTTACCTGCCCTACCAACAGGAGCCGCAGCGGCTCGTCTTCGTCGTCTCGCGGACGCGCGTGCCGCCCGCCACGCTGGCGCAGGCCTTCCGCCGCGAGGTGCAGGGCCTCGATGAAAACCTTCCGGCTTACGACGTGCGCCCGCTGGAGGACGTCATGTCGCAGGGCCTTTCGGTCCGTTTGCTGGCAGCCATGTGCTCGATTTTCGCCCTGATCGCGTTGGTACTCGCTTCGGTGGGACTATATGCGGTGATGGCACATTCGGTGAGCCGGCGTACGCAGGAGATCGGCATTCGCATGGCCATGGGTGGCACCGCGCGCGACATTCTGCAGATGGTGTTCGCGCAAGGAATGCGGCCGCTGGCGCTCGGACTGGGGATCGGACTCGTACTTGCGCTAGGTGTGACGCGAGTGCTACGCATCGTGCTGGCCGGAGTTTCGCCCTTCGACCCGGTGACATTTCTAGGGGTCGTGGTGGTGCTGGTTCTGGCGGGCGCGCTGGGCTGCGCCATTCCCGCGCGACGGGCGATTCGTGTGGACCCGGTGGCGGCCCTGCGGCGCGATTAGAACCAGACACCGGCAGGAATGCCGGTGCCACCGAATGCCGGTGCCACTAACAACTGAGTTCGTGGGACAATCGCTCGCGAGGGGGTAGTTTCTCGGTGATCCTTCGGTTTATTCGTTCCATCCTTCCCGCGGCGGCGGCTACGGCTATGCTGCTGCCGTTTTTGTGCGCGCCCGCGGCAGGCCAGTTCCCGGCGGAAAGCACCATTCCGAAAGAAAAGCGGCGGCCGCGGCCGATGGCCAAGGCGCCCACCGGCCCCACGCCGCGGACCAAGGATGGCAAGCCCGATCTCTCTGCCGCCTGGGGATACTCGGGCTACACGTCGGACATCGCCAAGGACTACGACGTCGGCCAGGTGCCCATGACTCCGATCGCCGAGAAGCTTTTCAAGGCGCGGCAGGCGAACCAGGGCATCGAAGACCCCGAGGCGCGGTGCCTGCCCACGGGCGTGCCGCGGCGCGATCCGTATCCTTCGAAGATTATCCAGACGCCCGACCTGGTGTTGATCCTGTTCGAGGGCAACATTCATAGTTACCGCCAGATCTTCCTGAACGAACACGAACACCCCAAGGATCTCGATCCGACCTGGTACGGCCATTCCATCGGCAAGTGGGAAGGCGATGAGCTGGTGGTGGATACGATCGGCTTCAACGGCAAGACCTGGCTCGATCTGGCGGGCCATCCGACCTCGGACCAGCTGCACGTGATCGAGCGATACTCTCGTCCCGACTTCGGCCATCTCAAGCTGGTGATCACCATCGAAGACCCGGTGATGTACACCAAGCCATGGGAGGTGACCGAGATCACACCGATCCTGCAGGGCGAAATCATCGAGTACATTTGCAACGAGAACAACCTCGACGTGCCGCATTTGGTCGGCAGCAAGGAGTAGGGGTGACCGCCGCGCGGGAAAATGAATTTGGCGTAGGTTAAGATAGATCCAACCTGCTATGCTACGCCGAATACTGCCACTTCTTTTGGCCCTGGCCGGCGCGGGTTTCGCTCAGAAGTATGACGGCCCGCGGCCCCCTAAGCCCGATATTCCCTACTTGAAACACGCCGACACCCTGGTTGCGACCGAAGCTGCGGACGCCAAGGAAGAGAAAAAGAAAGACGACACGCTTTACATTATGGAAGGCGCCAGTTCGACGGCCAAGACTCCGCTCTCGTCGCCGGTCTTCCTGATCCAGGCGGACAAGATCCAGCCGGAGAAGCTGGCTCTGTATAGATTAGAGGTCAAGGGCGGGCACCGCGAGATTCTGTTTTCGCCCAAGCGGAGACAGAACGCCATGCCGATCCGCATCGACGTCAACCGTGTGAGCTCGGATAACCTTTATAAGATCGAGGTGGAGGATACGCTGAGCAACGGGGAATACGCGCTGAGCCCGGAGGGGTCCAACAAGGCTTTTTGCTTCCAGATTTATTGAAAGGCGCGCTGTGGTATTCTGGATGGGTACAAAAACGAGATTAAGAGAAGACAAGGAGCTTGAACCTCTAGAATGGCACTGGCGATTGAAGCGAAGCGGCAGATTTTTACCTCAAATCAGCGCCACAAAACGGATACCGGGTCGCCGGAAGTACAGATTGCTTTGTTGAGCCAGCGCATTACCATGCTGACAGAGCATTTCAAGACGCACAAAAAGGACCATGGTTCGCGAAAAGGTTTGCTGACACTGGTTGCCAAGCGTCGCCGGCTTCTGACGTACCTGCGCGATACCGACCCAGAGCGTTATAAGACTGTTCTGCAACGCCTCGGAATCCGCCGCTAGTCCATTCCGCGGGAACACTCCCGGTTAACGGATGTTTCCCAATTCATTCCATTGCAGCCCGGGCAGCCGGCGGCGCGTGGCCGCGGTAGCCGGGCTTCCAATTCCTGTCAACTCCATTCTCCAATGGCTCCTGTAAGGGAGACCGATACATGATTGGTCGGATGTGTTCCGGCCGAGGTTGGAGGTTTATAGAAAAATGTCGCATAAAGTAGAAGTCGATCTGGGTGGGCGTACGATTACGCTCGAGACCGGAAAAATGGCCAAGCAGGCCAACGGCGCGGTTGTCGTTCGCTCCGGGGACGCGGTCGTCCTCGTGTCCGCCTGCATGTCCGAACATCCCAAAGTGGGCGCGAACTTTTTCCCGCTCACCGTGGATTACCGCGAGTACACCTACGCCGCCGGCAAGATTCCGGGCGGCTTTATCAAGCGCGAGGGCCGTCCCTCGGAAAAAGAAATTCTGACCAGCCGGCTCATCGACCGGCCGATTCGTCCTCTGTTCCCCGAGGGATTCTTGCATGAAACGCAAGTGATCGCGATGGTGCTTTCGGCCGATCCGGAACAGGATCCGAATTCGCTCGCCATCGCCGGGACGGCCGCCGCATTGGCCATTTCCGATATTCCGTTCCCGTATGTAATGGGCGGAGTGCGCGTGGGCATGAAAGACGGGCAATACATCGCCAACCCTACATATACCGAGGGCCGCGAGTCGGTGCTGAACATCGTGGTGGCCGGCACGGAAGACGGCATCGTGATGGTGGAAGCGGGAGCGCAGCAGGTTTCCGAAGCGGAAGTGCTGGGCGCCATCGAATTCGGCCATGACTGCTGCAAGAAGATTGCGGCTGGTATCCGCCAGTTGATGAAGGTGGCCGGCAAGAAGAAAATGGTGGTGGAGCCGCCGGCGCTCGACGAAAAGCTGTACGCGAAGATTGCCAAGTCGTGCCGCGAAGAGCTGACAGACGCGCTCAACACCGAGAAGTACCCTAAGCTCGAAAGCTATGCGCGGGTGGACGCTCTCAAGAAGCGCGTGGTGGAGGCCGAACCCGAAGAGCAGCAGGAAGAGGCCGCCAAGTGCTACAGCACGCTGAAGGAGCGCATTTTCCGCGACGAGATATTGAAGAACAAGCGCCGTCCGGATGGGCGGGCCTTCGATGAGATCCGGAAGATCACGATTGAGACCGAGGTGCTGCCGCGCACACACGGTTCGGCTCTGTTCACACGCGGCGAGACTCAGGCGCTGGTGACGGTGACGCTGGGCACTAAGGAAGACGAGCAGCGCATCGAGCTGCTGGAACCCGGCGAAGCTACCAAGCGCTTCATGCTGCACTACAATTTCCCGCCATTCAGCGTGGGCGAAGTGGGCTTCATGCGCGGCCCGGGGCGGCGCGAAATCGGCCACGGCGCGCTGGCAGAGCGTGCGCTCACGGCCCTCATTCCGGACGAAACGATTTTCCCGTACACCATGCGGGTGGTCAGCGACATTCTGGAATCGAACGGGTCGAGTTCGATGGCCACGGTCTGCGGAGCGTCGCTGGCGCTCATGGATGCGGGCGCCCCGCTGGCATCGCATGTGGGCGGGGTGGCGATGGGCCTGGTGATTGAAGATAAGAGCTATGCCGTTCTGACCGACATCGCCGGCGCCGAAGACCACTACGGCGATATGGATTTCAAGGTCGCGGGAACGCGCGACGGCATCACCGGCCTGCAGATGGACATTAAAGTTCCCAATGTGACAACCGCCATTATGAAAGAGGCGCTGGAGCAGGCGCGGCACGGGCGGCTGTACATTCTGGACAAGATGCAGGAGGCCGTGCCGCAAGCCAAGACCAGCATTTCGCAGTACGCACCGCGCATCTACACCATGAACATTCCGACCGACAAGATCCGCGAAGTCATCGGACCGGGCGGCAAGATGATCCGCAGCATTATCGAACAGACGGGCGTGAAGATCGACGTGGAAGACGACGGCACGATCCACATCGCATCGGCCGACGAAGCCTCGGCCAACCGGGCAATCCAGATCATCTCCGATATTACGGCGGTGGCGGAAATCGGCAAGACCTATCTGGGGAAAGTGGTACGGCTGGTGGATTTCGGCGCGTTTGTCGAGATCTTCCCTGGGACGGACGGTCTGCTGCACATCAGCGAGATCGCCGAGAACCGCATTCGCGAGGTGCGCGATGAGCTCAAGGAAGGCGACCAGATCCTGGTGAAGGTCTTGGCCATGGAAGGCAACAAGATCAAGCTGAGCCGCAGGGCCGTGCTGAAGGAGCAGCGGGAAAAGCTGAAGCAGCCAGCTCCGCACGTTCCGGCGTAAGAAGCTCAATTTGGGGCAGGACTTCCAACCTGCCCCAAGACTTTTCACTTGCCCACTCGTATTTCCAACCAGACTCGCAATACGGTCCTGGCGACCGCCGCCGACATCGCTGACACCAGCGCCAAACGGCGAACCGGCCTGCTCAAACACCAAAGCCTGGAACCGGGCGCAGGGTTGTGGATCAGCCCTTGCGAATCGGTTCACACCTTCTTCATGAAGTTTGCCATCGACCTGGTGTACCTCGACAAGCAAAAGAAAGTCCGTAAAGTACGGCATGCCGTTCCGCCCTGGAGGCTTTCAGCGTGCCTGACCGCGCATTCGGTGCTGGAGCTTCCGGCGGGCGTGGCTGCGAATACGGGAACGCAACCGGGCGATCAACTGGTGTTTGATAAGCTGGCTTAGCCTGGTGAGCGGGACGAGGGCGCCCCACGCGGACCAGGGTCCGCCCCACCGGCGTTTGCTAAGCTGGCTAGTCTGGTGAGCGACAATTTCAAAGGCCGGCTGTGGATGGCGTTGGTGCTGTTCGCAGTGGTGGCGGGATTCTATTGGAAACTCACGCTCACGCGACAGTTCGATTGGGCCTGGGGGCCGGACATGGCGACGCAGGTTCTCCCGTGGTTCCAGGAACAGGCGCGCTTTTGGGGCAAAGGCACCATCGCTCTTTGGGACCCTACCATGTGGGCGGGGCAACCTTTATTAGGTCAAGCTCAACCGGGAGCCGCGTATCCACTGAACTGGATTCTGTTCGCGTTGCCGCTACACAAGGGATACATCCGCTGGGATGCCATCGAGTGGTACTTCGTGGTGATGCGATTCATGGCGGTGGCGTTCTGCTACTGGCTGTGCCGCGACCTCGGCCGATCGCGGATCGCATCGCTGGTGGGCGGCGCGATCTTCGGGTTAGGTGGATACATCGGCGCAACCAGTTGGCCGCAAATGACGAACGGCGCTCTGTGGCTGCCGCTGGTATTCCTGTTTCTGCTGCGCGCCGTGCGCACACGGAATACGCTGGGCAACGCGGCACTTTCTGGAATGTTCCTGGGAATCGCCTGGTTGAGCGGCCACCATCAGGCTCCCCTGTTCATCACACTGGCTACGGCGGGTACGTGGATCTTTTTCATTTTCCGATCGGGCCGATGGGACTGGCATTTCGCGCGGGCGGCAGCGGTGGCGATGCTGTTCATGGGTTTGACCGGCGCTTTGCAGATCCTGCCGGCATATGAATACGGCCACCTGGCGCTACGCTGGGTGGGAGCGGCGGAAGCGATCAACTGGAACCAGCCGGTGCCGTATTCCGTGCACGAGACGTACGACCTGAAACCTTACGACCTGCCGGGCTTGGTTTTCCCGTATATCGGGACCAACTCCGATCCATTCGTGGGCGTGGCGGCGTTGGCGCTGGCATTCCTCGGACTGGCAATTGGCTGGCGGGATCCGCGTGTGCGGCTGCTGGCTGCCGTGGGGCTGGGGGGACTGGTCTACGCGCTGGGGCACTTCAGTATATTTCAGGGATTCCTCTATGGCTTGATCCCGGAGCTGGACAAAGCGCGTGCGGTCTCGGCGGCCGTCTTCATTTTCGGATTCGGCGTCGCCGTGCTGGCGGCCTTTGGTTTGGATCAGCTTGGATCGCCGGACGCCTCGCCGTGGCCCAGACGCGTAATGTGGACGGTGCTCGCGTTCGCCGTGGTGATGCTGGTGGTTTTCCAAGCGGTGTTCTTTAACAACAAGACGGTTCTGCCCGGCCCGGAGACCACGATGCTGGTACCTTTTCTGGCGCTGGGCGTGGCGGCGCTGTTATATGCCTCGATTCGCGGAAGCCTGGGCCACACGCAGGTGGGAGTGCTGATGTTCCTACTGGTTTTCATGGAACTGGGCAACCATACGGGGTCGGTGATCGCATCGCGAAGCGACCCGATGCGTAGTAAGTGGCTGGACCAGATGCGCGCCAACGCAGATGTTGCCGGGTTCTTGAAGAAACAGCCGGGATTCTTTCGGGCAACGGTAGCCAACGACGCATTCGCGGAAAACTGGGGAGAATGGCACGGCATAGAGATGTGGCAGGGTTACCTGGCCAGCCTCACCCTCAACATGCAACGCTTCGAATTCTGGAAATTTCCCGCGCGCATGCTGTTCGGCGTGGCATACACCATTGCGGACAAGCCTACCGCGGACGGAGGCGAAGATGTTTTCACCGGCACCAGCGGGATGAAGGTCTACAAGCATCCGGAGGCATTTCCGCGCGCGTGGGCAGTGCATCAACTGCGGCAAGCTCGTGACGCGGCTGAGGGGAACCAGATCATCAACACCCGTCTTGCCGAGTTGCACAACATGGCGTTCCTGCTGCAGCCGCCGCCGGCGGTGGAGACCTGCGGCTCGCCGGACGATGTGCAGCTTGGGGAGCATGCACCCAATGCGGTGCGCGTTCAGGCCAGGATGGCATGCAAAGGCATGGTGATTCTTTCGGACGTCTTTTTCCCGGGCTGGCACGCCACCATCGATGGCAACCCGGCGCCGATCTATGAGGTGAATGAGGCCATGCGCGGAGTGGTGGTGCCGGCGGGAAATCACACATTGACGTTCCGATACCGACCGTTTTCCGTGGTCGCCGGCTTCCTGCTTACGCTGGCCGGGGTGGTTGGGGCAATCGCCTTGGCGCACTTCGGGCGCGAGCCGTCGGACAAGGCCTCCACGATTTGATATATTGTCCCGCATGAGCCGGACACTTGCGCTACGCGTTTCTGCGGTAATCGTGTTTCTGGTAGGCGCCTGGATCGCTTACACCCAGCAGGGCACCGCGCCTGCCCCGTTGACCCTGAATAAGATCAAGCCCGACCTTTATGAGATCGAGGGCGATGGCGGCAACGTCGCGGTATATGTGACCGGCGAGGGCGTGATCCTGGTGGACGATAAGTTCGATCAAGACCATGACAACATCATGGCCAAGGTGAAGAGCGTTACCGACCAGCCCATCAAGTACATCTTCTCTACTCACTACCACGCCGATCACAGCGGCGGCAACGCCAAGATGCTGCCGTTTGCCGAGATCATTTCGACGGCTAACGCGCGGACCAATATCGTGGAGCACAAGCAATCCAACGCGCCTCCGGGCGTGATGCCGGCGCGGGTGGTGTTCACCGAAGAGACCTCGGTGTTTCTGGGCGGCAAGGAAGTGCGCGCGCACCACTTCGGCCGCGGGCACACCGACGGCGACGCGGTCATCTATTTCCCGGCGCTGCGCACGATCCACACCGGCGACCTGATGGCCGGCAACACTCCGCTGATCGACTATCCCGGCGGCGGCAGCGTTGTGGAATGGACCAAGACGCTCGATGCCGCGATGAAGGCGTGGGATTTCGACACCGTGATCCCGGGCCATGGACCGGTTACTACCAAGCCGGGGCTGCTCACGTATCGCAACAATGTGGACAAGCTGCGCGTCCGCGCGGCCGGACTGATCCGCGGGGGCAAGAGCTCGGATGAGGTAGCCAAGGTGATGATGGCCGAGTTCGGCTGGATGCCCAATAGTTTGCAAATGCAGTGGAGCTTGCCGGGCATGATGACGGAGCTGAAGAAGTAGGGGGCGGCGCATCGCCGGGGGCCACGGCTGCAGGTTGGACAGCGTAATGTCGTTACTGCTCGGGCTTGCGGGCCTTGGATAGTTTCTTTTTCCGCATCGCCTCGGCGAGCCGCCAGGCGACCACTTCCTTGACCGCCTGTGCTTGCGCTTCTTCGAAGATGCCCTCCTCTTTGAGGAAGTCGTCGATGCTCGAACCCATGCGCTTTTTGCTCACCGCTCAAACTCCTTCTGAGGTAACGGCGAGGGCATGTAGCCGGCGGACAATCGAGGGCACGTGATGAATGCGGCAGACGGAAATTCTCTTACCCAGTGGGACATCGCACTCTCCGCTTGGGTTATACAAGATGGGAGCTACCCGGATTTCGAAGTCGGTCAGAGGGTCGAATTCGCACTGAAGTTTTGGCTTCCGGAAGGAGCCACGGCCCGAGGTTCGAGCGGAGAAGTATCTGCCCACTACCTGGGGTACTGCTTATACGAGAGCGTAGCAGAGGTTATCTTGCAAACCGACCAAGTCACCATTCTTGACATCGGTGTACTGGTTTACCGACACGCATCATCCCAACAGCCGCGTCTTTCGGAACGATCCCGGGTTGCGATCCAACTGGGGCTTGGGGTGGACCCTTTCTCATACTTTGAGGCTCTACGTAGGAGCGGTGACGTTCTGTCACTGGTATATTCGTGGAAAATTTTGTCGATCCACAGGCAGACTGCACCTTTCATAGAGGCGGTCGCCGAAGGCAGAAAAGTTCGGTATAGAGATCGACAGCGACTTGGCTACCAGGAGATCCTCAAGACCGATGCTTGGAAGGATGATGGCGGACATGCGGAGTACGTGCTTCGTTGCGATCTCCTGCCGATTCCGCCCAAGCGTACGAGCGCGACTGCAAGGCCATAAAAAGGCAATCGGCGTCTACACTTGGAAAGAATCGAAGCAAATTCCCTGCCTTGGCAAAATAGCTACGCTCGCCTCCGGCTGAAAAAATGCCCAACAGCCTGCACGCGCGCTGGAGCCTAGAGGGATGGGCGGAGGTGAAGAAGTAGGGCGCCCGTCGCTCTAGAACGCCCTATCCAGTGATTTTCACCGGTAGGTTATGGAAGTTCTGCGTGCAATGTCCACAACGTCGATGTGCTGCCGATCGGGATAGACATCGAAGAGGATTCGATACGAGCCGACGCGGCGACGCCAGGTGGCGCGCTCGGATGTCAGACGGACAATATCCCCGCTAAAGGGGTTCTGCTGCATTTCCACCAGCGCAGCACGAAGCAATCGCTGGCTTTTAATTGGCGCTTTTGCGAATCCTTTTTGCGCTCGCTTTGCGAGGTTGAGTGTCCAGGTCATGGAGGAGGCGTTCCAGTGTCACGAACTGGCCGCGTTTGATCTCGGCTCGACCTTTGCGGATACCGGCGAGTTCTACCTTGGAAGGTGTATAGCTGCCGTAACGACTCTCAAAATATTGCCGCCAGGCCTCGCGCAATAGCTCGGAGCGCGTGCGGTGCTCCTCCTTTTGAACTTTTTCCATTTGCTTGGCCATTGCGGGCGGTAGCGAGATTGTAAGCGTTTCTGAGGTTCTCATATGAGTAGTACTTAGTGTTACTTGTTGTGACTTAATAATAGCGGTTCTATTGGAGGCCGTCAAGGGCGGCACGTCTCAATCGGCTACGACGCGTATTCCAGGCGGCGGTGATCCTTGAGAATGCAGCGGTCCATCGCCACTGCGATACCGGCTGCTTCGGCGCGGTGGGCGGCTTCTTCGTGGACTACGCCTTCCTGCATCCAGATGGCTTTGGCGCCTTTGCGGATGGCGGCTTCCACGATGTCGGGCACGAATTCGGAGCGGCGGAAAATGTCTACCACGTCAATCGCATCGGGCACGGAATCGAGGTCGGGGTAACACTTCTCTCCCAGGACTTCGGTCTCTTCGGGGTTGACGGGTATGACGCGGTATCCGGCGCGCTTCAAATACTCGGCGACACCGTAACTCGGGCGGTACCGCTTGCCGGAAAGGCCAACCACAGCAATGGTGTGGGCGGAATGCAGGATTTCCGAAATTCGCTTCATACGGCTTGGGCCAAAGTGGAGCGGCGAACTGCCCGCTTCAACTTCTCGACCTCCTCTCCGGACAGCGGACGAAATTGGCCGGGCTTCAGCGGTCCTAATTCCAGAGGACCGATGCGCACTCGCTTGAGCTTCTCGACCAGGCGTCCGAAATGTTTGAACATGGTGCGAATCTGCTGATTGCGGCCTTCGAACAGGCGCACTTCGTACCATGGGTTCTCGGCATCGTGCAGCAGTTTCAGGCCCGCCGGCAGGGTGCGAACGCCCGATAGCGGTACGCCGCGCCGGAACTGTTCCTCCTGATCGACCGTCAACCGGCCGTTGACCTTTACCAGGTAGGTCTTGGGCAAATGGGACGCAGCCGACATGATGGCGTTCGACAGGTCGCCATCGTTGGTGAGCAGGAGCAGGCCCTCGCTATGGTAATCGAGGCGGCCCACGGGGTAGACGCGCTCTTTCACGCCGCGCAGAAGATCCATCACGGTGGCGCGATGTTGCGGGTCGCTCACCGTGGTGACGGTGTTATTGGGTTTGTGAAGGGCAATGTAGACCAGGCGCTTGGGGGGGCGCACCAGGCGGCCATCGGCTTTGATGCTGTCGCGTTCGAGGTCAGCCTTGGAACCGAGTTGGCTGACGACCGCGCCATTTACAGTGACCCGGCCCTCCACGATCATTTGCTCGGCGTGGCGGCGGGAAGCGACTCCAGCTTGCGACAGGATCTTTTGGAGCCGCTCTTCAGGCATTAGCTCTCCGGGTTCTCCGGCGCCGCATCGACTGCGGCGGGGGCTGCCTGGTCGTCAAACGCCAAACGCCGGATCTCCTCGAATTCTTTGAGCGAAGGCAATTCGGCTAAATCTTTCAGGCCGAATTGAACCAGGAAATCCTTGGTGGTCTTGTAGAGAACGGGTTTGCCGATCACGTCCTTGCGGCCGGCGATGGCGATCAGCTTACGTTCCAACAGCGTTTTGAGCACGCCGTCGCCCTGCACGCCGCGGATGGCGCGGATTTCGGGGGCGGTGACGGGCTGCTTGTACGCGATCACTGAGAGCGTTTCGAGCGCCGGTAGCGAGAGCTTCAGCGGGGGTTTCAGGCTCTTGACGAAGTTGCGCACCGCCTCGTGGTGTTCGGGCTTGGTGCCCAATTTGAAACCGCCAGCCACCTCGCGCACGGCTAGGCCGTGTTCCGGTTTTTCGAATTCGGCGGACAGTTCGGCCAGAAGGGTTGCGACGCGCTCGGGCGGCTGATCGAGGGCGGCGGCGATCTGCGCGATGGTAACCGGCTCTTCGGCCACGTAGACGATGGCTTCCAGCATGGCCCTCAGTTGCGCGTCCTCAATCGAGACCGGCAACACGACGGGCTCGGGACCGGCTTCGAGCAACTCGGCCATCGAGAGCTCCGCTGGTGGCGAGAGCACCGTTTGGGATTGGGGCTGATCCGATTCCAGATCCTGCGGGGGTGTTTCTAATTCTTCCATGGCTCAGTTGTAGTCTTGTTCGATCGCGGCGATGGGCTGCTCAGAGGCGAACACGTTGTCGAAATGACTGTGGCGCACCAGCGCGATCTCTCCGAACAGATCCTTTTGAGTGACCACGGCGGCCTGCATCCGCACCAGCTCGAGCACCGCCAGGAACAGCGCAATCATGGCGCGGCGCGAGCGTTGCTGCTCGAAGATCCGGAGGATGAAGACCGGCTGATCGGGAGGCACCTCCAGAAACCGGTCGTGCATGTAGCGGATCATGTCGGAGACGGTGACGTCGGCGGCATCCACTTCGTAGATAGGGCGGTTCTTGGTGCGCTCCAGGATCTGATTGAAGGCCGTTACGAGATCGAAGAGGGTGACGGCTAAACCGGGGTCGCTATCCTCGGCGAGGAACGACTCGACCCGCGGATTGGACCACACGTTCTCTTCGATGAGCCGTTTCTGCTGGAGCATTTCGGCGGCGTTCTTGAAGCGCTCGTGCTCCAGCAGGCGGTTCACCAGCTCCTGGCGAGGGTCCTCGGCATCCTCGCCTTCCTTTGCGAGGGCGGGGTCCTGGGGCAGCAGCATTTTCGACTTGATGTGGATCAGCGTGGCCGCCATGTAGACGAATTCGGCGCCCAATTCCATGTCCATCTCGCGAGCTTTTTCCAGGTAATCCAGGTATTGGGTGGTGATGGTGGCGATGGGGATGTCTTTGATGTCGATCTGCTGTTTGCGGATGAGATCGAGCAACAGGTCGAGGGGCCCGTCGTACTGCGCCAGGTGAAAATGCAGCGGCGTTGACACTGTTTATACAACGATAACACGGGCTAGCGGGATGTTTAATGGATGTCTTGACCGCTCCCTTTGGTCACGGCTCGGTAACGCCGGCTTACCGAGCTTGGGCTTTGCGGCCCGGTTCGACGTTCGGCAGGAAGACCGTCAACAGGCCTAGGGCGGGCAGGAACGAACAGACGTGGTAGACGTAGGCGATGCTGGTGGCGTCGGCCAGTTTGCCTAAAAGCGCGGCGCCCAGGCCGCCCATGCCGAAGGCGAGTCCGAAGAAAAGTCCCGAAATCATGCCGATCCTTCCGGGCACCAGTTCCTGGGCATAGACCAGAATCGCGGAGAAAGCCGAGGCCAGGACCAGACCGATGATGACCGAGAGAATTCCCGTCCAGAAGAGGCTGGCATAGGGCAAGAGCAACGTGAAGGGGAGCACGCCGAGGATAGAACACCAGATCACATATTTGCGGCCGATGCGATCGCCGATGGGGCCGCCGATGATGGTTCCCGCAGCCACTGCGCCCAGGAAGATGAAGAGGTACAGTTGCGCGCTGCGCACGGGCAGGTGGAATTTGTTGATCAGGTAAAACGTGTAGTAGCTGCTCAGGCTGGCCATGTAGAAGAACTTGGAGAAGATCAACCCGACCAGTACCGCAATCGCCATGGCGATGCGCCGGGAAGAGAGACGGGACGCTGCGTCGGCGGCTCCGGCGCGCGCTTTCTTGAGGAGCGGACGATTGGCTTTGTACCAGGCTCCGACGCGAGTCAGTATGATAATCGCCAGCAGTGCGGCCAACGAAAACCAGCCGATGCTGCGCTGTCCGGCGGGCAGGACGATGAAGGCCGCGAGCAGTGGGCCCAGCGCCGAACCGGCATTGCCGCCGACCTGAAAGAGCGATTGCGCCAAGCCGTGCTGCCCGCCGGACGCCATGCGCGCCACGCGCGACGATTCGGGGTGAAATACCGACGAGCCGACTCCCACCAGCGCTACCGCCAACAGGATCGAGGCGTAGGTAGGCGCCGACGACAGCAGCAGCAGCCCCGCCAGCGTGAAGGCCATGCCGGCGGCGAGAGAGTACGGCATGGGGCGGCGATCCGTGAAGGATCCCACCACCGGTTGCAGTAGCGAAGCCGTGAGCTGCAGCGTCAGTGTGATCAAGCCGATCTGGCCGAAATCGAGATGGTACGAGCTTTTCAGGATCGGGTAGACGGCCGGAATGACCGACTGCATCATGTCGTTGAGGAGGTGGCAAAAGCTGATCGACGCCAGTATCCGGAAGGCGGTGCTCTCCTGCAGGTTGGCGCGCTCTTGCGCGGCGGATCGGCTTAAACTGGCGCCAGCGGACATTATTCGTAGTGTAGCGAACCAAATGGCGCGGCGTTTGCCCCGGACCGGGTGGATCTGCCACGCTAAGACGAACGGATGCGGACTCTGACCCTTATATTGATGCTGGCGGCGGTGCTGAGCTTCTTTTTGTCGCGGGTCCAAGAAGGGATCTGGAGCGCCTTCGAACGCCGGCCGGGGTTGATCTGGGCCGTACCGGTGGTACTGACGGCGGTGTTCAGCGGCGCGGCGGTGCTGGCGCGGGCGTGGAGTATGCCGCTCTGCCTGGTGGTGCTAGGTTACACGGTGGCTCCTGTGGCGTGCGCGGCGTGGCAGGGAGCGGGACCGGTGAAGCGGCCCGGCACGCTCGATTTCGTGACCATCCTGCTGCTGTGGCTGCCGCTGGAATTTGGGGCCGGGGGTGCGTTGGTGCCGGCGCCGGTCCGCGGCTACCTGCATAGCGTGGCGTATGGGATCGCGATACTTCTTGGGTTGGTGCTGTTCAGCGGCTACCGCTCGTTTCCAGATTTGAAAATCAACCTTCCCCGCACGGGCGCGGACTGGTGGTTGCCGGTGGCGGGATTCGCTGTGGCGGCGCCGGTACTAATGGTGGTGGGGATCGCGGTGGGATTTATTTCGTGGCCGCACTTGCCGGGGAGGAGCGCGGGCGCTATGTCCGCGGCGGTGGGGGTAATCTTTGTGGGGACTGCGCTGCCGGAGGAGATTCTGTTTCGCTCGCTGATCCAGAATCTGTTAATGCTGCGATTTGGGCCGGGGGTGCGAACGCTTCTGGTGGCGAGCTTCGTTTTTGGGTGCGCGCATCTGGACAATGGGCCGCAAGCGCTGCCGAACTGGAGGTATATGATTTTGGCGACGATCGCGGGGACTGCGTACGGATGGGTGTTTCAGCGCGCGTCGACGGTGCTGTCGTCAGCAGCGCTGCATATGCTGGTGGATTGGACGAAGCATTTCTTCTTTTGAGGGGCTTAAGCACCGCTCCCTTTGGTCACGGCTCGGTAACGCAACAGCACCAGCAACGTTTACCGCGCCTATTTACCGAGCCGTGACCAGAGGGAGCGGTTACTTCTTGGCGGCCATCCGTTTCTCGAGCGCCCGCATCAGGCGGTCTTCGACATCACCGGGGATGGGGTAAGGCTCCATCCCTTTATAGATTTTGATGGTTCGTCTGGTCGTGTCGGCGATGACCCAGCAGTTCGGACACTCGGTGATGTGCTGCTCCAACTTTGCCCGCAGCTCACGGTCCGTGCATTCATCCAGGTAGTCGCTCAACTCTTTCAAAAAGTCTTTACAAGTAAGCAAAGGCGTCATCTCCCTTGTGCTTAAAGTACCGAGTGAGCTTCTCGCGGAGCTGCAAACGGGCCCGCAGCAGCCGGCTTTTAACGGCCGGCACGGAAAGGCCCAGGGCTTCCGCGGTTTCTTCGGTGGAAAGCTCGTTGATATCGCGCAGCACGAAAACGGAGCGGTACGGAGCGTCCAGGCTCTGGACCGCCGAATCGAGCAGGCCGCCGAGTTCCTCACGCGAGAAGCGCTCCTCCGGATTTTCATCCCAAGCAGCAACCTCGCGCGTCACAGTGTCCTCACCGGTATCGATGGTTTCATCGAGCGAGACCGAACGGTCGGTCTTCCTGCGGCGCAGTTTCATGAGCGCCTGGTTGACGGCGATGCGCACGATCCAGGTGTAGAATTTCGAATTCCCCTGGAACTGATCGAGGTGCTCATACGCCTTCAGAAAAGTCTCCTGCAGCACGTCTTCCGCATCTTCGCGGTTTTGGGTGATGTGCTGCGCCAGCCGGAAAATTTTAGCCTCGTATCGTCTGACCAGTTCGGCGAAGGCGAGGCTATCCCCTTCGCGCGTCTGCGCAACTAGAGTGGTTTCGTCAACGCCGGCTAAGCTGGAGACAGCCATGGATCTTGTTTCATCATAGCTCACCGGCCTCAAAAGATTGCTGACGGCGTAACGCCGGCGGTCTTCGCCGCCGGTCGCAGCGCATGGCGCTGCGCCACATCTCCACTGGCTAGTAGATGATAGTCACCGCCATTTGGTCGCCGTGTTACGCTGAAAATTCCCTATGAGTAATATTGAGATCACTCTGCCCGACGGCAGTAAACAGTCGGTTGCGCCGGGCACCCGGCCCATCGATGTCGCGCAGGGGATCAGTCCGCGGCTGGCGGATGCGGCCATCGCCGCTAAAGTCAATGGCGAGATGTATGACCTGACGCGGCCGATTGAGAAGGACGCCTCGCTGCAAATTCTTACGCCGAAAGATCCCGAAGCGCTCGAAGTCTATCGGCATTCCACGGCTCACTTGCTGGCAGCGGCAGTGCTGGAGCTCTATCCGGAGACTAAGCTCGGCATCGGTCCGCCCATCGATACCGGATTCTATTACGATTTCGACCGCGCGGTTCCGTTCACGCCCGACGATCTGGAAAAAATCGAGAAGCGTATGTGGGAGATCCAGAAGCGCAACCTCCCGTATGAGCGCGTCTATACTCCCAAGGATGAGGGGCTCAAGAAGTATTCGGACGCCTGGATGAAGTGCGAGTTGATTCAGGAGCGGGCCGGCGAGATTTTCAGCGAGTACACGCTGGGGCCTCACTTCATCGATTTCTGCCGCGGCCCGCATGTGCCGAACACTTCGAAGCTGAAAGCTTTCAAGTTACTCTCCATCGCGGGCGCTTACTGGAAGGGCAACGAGCACAACAAGCAGCTGCAGCGCATCTACGGCACCGCGTTTTTCAGCCAGAAGGATCTGGAAGACTACCTCAAGCAGATTGAGGAAGCCAAGAAGCGCGACCACCGCAAGCTGGGCAAGGACCTGGAGCTCTTCAGCGTCCAGGAGTTGGCCGGGCCGGGGCTCATCTTTTTCCATCCCAAGGGCGGGATGATCCGCAAGCTGCTAGAAGATTGGATGCGCGATCAGTATTTGAAGCGCGGCTATTCATTGGTTTACACGCCGCACGTGGCGCGCTTCGATTTGTGGAAGACTTCCGGGCACGCCGGTTTCTACGCCCAGAATATGTTCTCGCGCGTGGAGCTGGATGACGCAGAGTACCAGCTCAAACCGATGAACTGCCCGTTCCACATCCTTATATATAAGGACCGGCAGCATAGCTATCGCGATTTGCCGGTGCGGCTAGGCGAACTGGGCACGGTCTACCGCTATGAACGCTCCGGCGTGCTGGCCGGGCTATTCCGCGTGCGCGGCTTCACTCAGGACGACGCTCACATCTTCTGCACTCCGGAGCAGATCGAGAATGAGGTGGTGGACTGTTTGCAGTTTGCGGTGGATACGCTGCACACCTACGGCTTCACCCAATACGAAGCCGAGCTCTCCACTTGGGACGGTGGGGCGAGCGGCAAGTACGACGGTTCGCCCGAACAATGGCAGCTCGGCGAAAACGCGCTGCGCAGCGCCACCGAACGAGTCGGCATGAAGGTTAAGGTGGTGCCCGACGAAGCGGCTTTTTACGGACCGAAGATCGACGTGAAACTGGTGGACGCCATCGGACGGCCGTGGCAGCTTTCCACCGTGCAGTTCGATTTCACGCTGCCGCGCCGCTTCGAGCTGGAGTACATCGGGGAAGACGGCAAGGCCCACCAGCCGCTGATGGTGCACCGCGCGCTATATGGGTCCATCGAGCGCTTCTTCGGTATCCTGATCGAACACTACGCGGGCGCGTTTCCGGTGTGGCTGGCGCCGGTACAGGCCATCGTGCTACCCATCACCGATCGCCAGATCGAGTTTGCGCGCGGCGTGCGCAAACAGCTGGAAGAGGCGGGGATCCGCGCCACCATTGACGATCGCAGCGAAAAGGTCAATCTGAAGATCCGGGAAGCGCAATTGCAGAAGATTCCGTACATGCTGGTGGTGGGTGACCGCGAGCAGCAGAACGGGCAGGTGGCTGTGCGCAATCGCAAGCATGGGGATCAGGGCGTGAAGACCCTGAGCGAATTTCTCACCGAGATCCGCGGATTAATCGAATCGAAAGCCGTAGCCGAGTAACCGCTCCTGAGCGGCCGACGCTCCACTATGCAGGCCACCGCCGAGGGTACCGCGCGATACGCCGACCGGCATGCTGATTTCCGCGATGCCGATTTCTACCGAACGGCTTTTGACTTGCAGGTGTCGAGCCTGGGCATCGGCACCTACCGAGGCAAGAGCGATGAGGCTTCCGACCGGGCGTACACCAGTGCGCTGATCGCGGCAGGGGAACGCGGCATCAACTTTTTCGACGCGGCCATCAACTACCGCGACCAACGCTCGGAGCGGTGTATTGGCGCGGCGCTGCGGCGGCTCCCGCGGGATGAGATGGTTATTTGCACGAAAGCCGGGTTTCTCACTCCGGGCGCCATTCCGAGCTCGTTGCGGCCGGATGATGTGGTGGGCGGCACGCACTCGATGGCCCCGCACTTCTTGGCCGACCAGATTGAGCGCAGCCGGGCGAACCTGGGGGTCGACAGCATCGATGTATTCTATCTGCACAGTCCCGAAACGCAGCTCGGCCGCGTGACGCCGGCCGAGTTTGAAAAGCGCATTCGTAGCGCGTTCGCCCTGCTGGAGCGCCAGGCCAATGAACAGAAGATTCGCTGGTACGGCGCGGCCACATGGGACGGCTTCCGAAAACCTGGCGCGCTCAACCTGGAGCGAATGGCGGAAATCGCCACTGAAGAAGGCGGGCCGAAGCACCGGTTTCGCTTCATCCAACTTCCGTTTAACCTGGCGATGGTGGAGGCCTACGGAAACGGCGGCGAGAGCGTGCTGAAACGGGCGGCCTGGCTGGGGATTACGGTGGTTGCAAGCGCCACCTTGATGCAAGGCCGCGTGCTCGGCCACATGCCGGACGAAGCGGCGGCGCTGTTGCCGGGCCTCGAGACCGATGCGCAACGCGCGATTCAGTTTACGCGGTCCACGCCGGGTATCGCGGTCGCGCTGGTGGGAATGGGCCAGGCGAAACACGTGGAAGAGAACCTGGGAGTGGCGCGCGCGCGGCCCGCCACGCTCGCAGAGTACCAGCGGCTATACCAGTGATGAGCAATGCCACCGGGCATTCCCGACAAAACCCGACACAGGCAAGAATGCCTGTGCCACTCCAGTGATGACGGAGATCGAGGTCGGGCCGGACTTGGGTCAACTCGATGCGGCCCTGGAGGCCGTACCGAACGCTCCCGCGGTCTTCCTGCTCTGGCCGAGGGAGGGCGATCCGCACGTCTCCAAAACGGCGAAGTTGCGGCGCCGTCTGCTGCGGCTACTCAAAGAACGGGAGAAACCTTCCCGGCTGCTCAATCTGCGGCACACCGTCCGGCGCATCGAATATCAACTGACGGCCTCGGGCCTGGAATCGAGCGTGCTGCACTATGAGGTGGCGCGCCGCCATTTTCCTAAGAGCTATCTCGAACTGCTCCGCCTGCGCATGCCGCCCTACGTGAAAATCATCCTCAACAACGAATTCCCGCGCAGCCAGATTACTACGCATCTCACGCGTACGGCGGGGCTATACTTCGGGCCTTTCCGCTCGCGGGCGTCCGCCGAACGCTTCGAGAGCCCGTTCCTGGACCTGTTCCAGATGCGGCGGTGCCAGGAGGATCTGGAGCCCTCGCCCGAACATCCGGGATGCATGTACGGAGAGATGGGCATGTGCCTGCGACCGTGCCAGCAGGTGGTTGGGCCGGCGGAATACGCGCATGAAGTGGACCGTGTTACGGACTTCCTGCGCACGGATGGGCGTTCGCTGGCAGATTCGATCGCCCACTCCCGCGACCGTCTTAGCGATGAGATGAATTTTGAAGAGGCCGCCCGCCAGCAGAAGCGCTTCGAAAAGGTGCAGGAGGTGCTGAAGCTGCGCGATGAGCTGGCGCGCGAAGTGGATCGTCTGCACGGCGTGGCCATAACGCGGTCGGTGGCGGCGGGTGCGGTGGAGCTCTGGCCCCTGCGCGAAGGGGACTGGCAGACACCGCTGCGGTTCAGCTTCGAGGTGCACGAGGGAAAACCGGTTTCCATGGACCACCAGTTGCGCGAGGCTTTCGCGGCGGCGGCGCCCCGCAAACTTACGGTGCGCGACCGGCAGGAGTACCTGGCGCTGCTGGCGCGCTGGTACTATTCGAGTTGGCGGGATGGTGAATGGCTGAGTTTCGAAAGCTACGACGATATTCCATATCGCAAGCTGGTGCACGCTATTTCGCGTGTGGCGCGGCAGCCGCCTCGGTCGCTGTAGCGCTTCTGGCGGCGGCCGAAGTCCAGCCTCTCATACGGGATTCGCTGCTGCACACGATTGCGGCCGAGCTTTCCGTGGAAAACTCCATGCGGCAGACGGCGGCGATTGCGGCGCATGCGCGCTATCCGAATTCGCAGGGGTTCTTCGATGCGGCCGAGTACGTGGCCGCGCGGGCGCGCGAGTATGGACTGCAGAACGTCCGCATCGAACGTTTTCCCCAGACCGCTCCTATGTGGGATGAGGTGGAGGCGGCGCTGGAAGTCACCGCGCCGGTCCAGCGCAAGATCAACGCAGTTCTGGCGCAACATAGCGCCGATGGCGATGTCACCGGCGAACTGGCAGAGGGCAAGTCAGGTCTCCATGGCAAGGTGTTTCTGACCGATAGCGAACCACAGGCGGTATGGAAGGTTGTGGGAACGATGGGGCCGGCGGCAGTGATTTCGGCTGCTTCCGGCGAGTATTTCGGGCGCCGCACGCCGCCCGAGGCGATTCTATGGAGTGAAGCGCCGCCGCAAACGCCGGCCGTGATGATCAGCCCCAATGATGCCGCAGACCTGCGATCGTTGCGGAAACGCGGGCCGGTCACGATGCACGTGCACGCGCGGGCGAAGCGCTCCACACCGGGCGCAATCGGAATGGTAATGGGAGAAATCCCCGGCGCCGAACGCGGGCAGGATATCGTTTTGGCGGCGCACCTGGACCATCAGTTCCCCGGCGCCAACGACAACGCCTCGGGTAGCGGAACCCTGCTGGAGTTGGCGCGCACAACCGAGCGGCTGGTGACTACGGGCAAGATTCCCAAGCCGCGCCGGACCTTGCGATTCTGGTGGACCACGGAGATTGTTTCCGAGGAGGCGTGGTTCCGCCAGCACCCGGAAGACGCGAAGAACATTTTGCTATCGGTGGTGCTCGACCAGGCGGGCGGCGAGCGCGGCGCGGAGAACAACTTCATCGTGATCGACAATCCGGACTGGCTCCCATCCTATACCGACGACCTGATCGAGAACCTGGCCGAATACGTGAAGGACAACTACGCTCCGGCCGAGCACGAACCGAAGCCGCTGGCAACGGCGGAGGGTGGCAGCCGTCAGTCGCTTCGAACGGTTTACTGGGACTATGATGCCATCACGGACGAAGTGGCTTTCGAGGCGCGCGGCATCGGCATTCATGGCATCGCGCTGGCCGTTCCGTCTCTCAACCTGATTCATACGAATCTCGATACGCCAGACCGGCTCGATCCCACTTGGATGAAGCGTAGCGCCCTGCTCACTCTGGCGCCGGCGCTGTATGTGGCCAATGCGGGGTCGAAGGAGGCGCGCGCTGTTTTGGAGTACACGTTCCGGCGCGCGGCCGCGCGGCTGGCGACGAGCGGCGACCCCGCGCGCGATCTGGCGTTTGAGCAAAAGCGGTTGGATTCGGTGCGGGCGCTTGACTCGCAGTTGGATACGGCGGCCCGGCGGGAGCAGCTCGAAGCTGTGGTGAGGGCCCTGCGAGGTCGCTGAGCAGTCACCGTGAGGGCGCGGCTCGCGGAGCGGTGTTGTTGATGCCACGGGCAAACTTCCAGGATCCGTCAGGCTGCCGCCTCAGGATGCTCATTCCCTTGCCTTGCATCTCGATCGGCGATCCACCGGTCATCGGAACCAGAACGAAACTCTCGGTTCCCCATGCATAAGCCAAATCACCCGCGACTTCCACTTCTTCGAGAGTTGCGGTCTGCTCAACGCTGCTGAATTGCGGAAAAAAGCTGTTGTACATGGCCTCCACTGCTTATTTCCCCCGGATGGGCGGAAAGCCGGGCGGCAGAAAAACAGCGTCTTCCGTGACCATGTCTGTCAGCCGAAGAATGTCTTTAGCTCTCACGGCCGCCGTCCAGTCTTCGGTTAGTCTTTGAATTGACCGCAGATCGTCGTGTTCTGCCATAAAGCCTCCTGTGGCAATATTTACACTACAATGCGAAGATAGTAGCATATTTTGCGGTATTGAGGGCAAAAGTGGATCGAATCGACGCTCAACTTCTCAATCTTCTCCAGGAGGACTGTTCGCGTTCGCTAGCGGAGCTCGGCGAACCGGTTGGCTTATCGGTTTCCGGGGTCAAAGAGCGTTTGAGGAAACTCCGCGCCCGCGGAGATGTTCGTGCTTACGTGGCATTGATCAACCCACGGACAGTCGGCTACACTACGTGCGCCTTCGTCCAGGTAGTGGTGGAAGGAAAGAGAAATGAGCAGGGATTCCTGGCATCCATTCTGAAGATGCCGGAGGTTCAGGAGTGCCATCACGTATCAGGCGAATTCCCCTATCTGCTCAAGATTTGGGCGCGCGACCTGCAACATCTGGAGCAGTTGCTAGAGCAGAAAATCAAATCGCGCGCGGGTGTCACTCGAGTGCAGACGTCGATCGTTTTCTCCTCCGCCAAGGACCAAGTCACGGGGCTTGCGGCGCGAGAATGATGTGATTCGCCAAACAAAGAACGGGTCCGGGGGACCCGTGCGGACCGGGGGGTCCGCCCTACCAAATCTGGGGAATGGAATGCTGCGAGCTAGACTTTGCTGGGCTCGCTGCGGAAGCTCTCGGCCGCGGCTGCTTCGTCCGGAAAATCTGCGAAAACCGTGGAGAGCTTGGTGACTTCCATCTGGTCATGGATCTTGACGGGAGTGACCAGCCTGATCTCGCCGCCGGAATTCGTCACGCTCGCGCAAGCTGCGCACATCTCGCCCAGGCCCGCGCTATCGAGGTGACTCACATCCGTGAGGTTCAACACGATTTTCTTTTCGCCCTCCAGGATCAGTGCCAGAATGGCTTCTTGCAATGTGCCCGAGGCTTCGCCCAGAACGAGCTGGCCGGATAGATCGATTACTGCGACATCGCGGTTACGACGAACTGTGGCTCGGAAACTCATTGCTTCACTCCACCGTGACGCTCTTGGCCAGGTTTCGCGGTTGATCCACGTCACAGCCGCGCCGAACGGCGATGTGATACGCGAGCAACTGCAAGGGGACGACTTCGAGGATCGGACTGAGCAGGTCCAGGGATGGCGGAACCTCGATCACGTGATCGGCGATCTTGTGAGCTTCCTGGTCTCCCTGAGTCGCCAGCACCACCACGATGCCTTCGCGCGCTTTCACTTGCTCGACATTCGAAAGCGTTTTCTCGTGCAGCAGCCGGCTCTCCGCGTTGGTGGGGTCGTAGGTAGCAATCACCACCACCGGCAGCCTCTCATTGATCAGCGCGTTCGGGCCGTGCTTCATCTCGCCGGCGGGATACCCTTCCGCGTGGATATAGGAAATCTCCTTGAGCTTCAGCGCGCCCTCCAGGGCGATGGGGAAATGGATGCCGCGCCCCAGAAACAAGGCGTCGGTGGCATGATGCAATTCGCGTCCCAATGCCTCATAGTGGGCGTCGTTGGAAAGCACGGTTTCGAGTTTGCCCGGCAGCCGCACCAGCTCCTGCACCAGACATCGCGACGTGCTGTCGTCCAAGCGCTGGTTGGCCTGCCCGAGGTGCATCGCAAGAATGAAGAGCGCCGTTAATTGCGCCGTGAACGTTTTGGTGGCCGCCACCCCGATTTCCGGTCCGGCGTGCGTGTAGATCGTTCCGGCCGCCTCGCGCGTGACCATGGAACCGACCACGTTGCAGATAGCCAGCGTTTTGGAGCCTTTCTGCTTGGCCTCGCGTTGCGCGGCCAGTGTGTCGGCGGTTTCCCCGGATTGCGAAACCACCACGGTGAGCGTGTCGTGATCGAGGATCGGATCGCGGTAGCGAAACTCGCTTCCATAATCCACTTCCACCGGAATGCGCGCCAGCTTCTCGATCATGAACTTGCCCACCAGCCCGGCGTGCCAGGCGGTGCCGCAGGCGATAATGCGCACTTGGCGGAAGCGGGCGAACTCGGCGGGCGTAATGTCCATCTCATTCAGGAAGATCTGCCCGGTCTCGAGGCCCACACGACCCAGCGTGGTGTCGCGGACGGCGCGCGGCTGCTCATAGATTTCCTTGAGCATGAAATGCTTGTAGCCGCCCTTTTCCGCCATGATGGGGTCCCACAGAATGTGCTGCACCTGGCGGTTGACGGGGCGTCCGTTGAAATCGCTGAGGCGCACGCCCTCGGGCGTGAGGATGGCAATGTCGCCATCGGCCAGGAAGAACATATCGCGCGTGTGGCTGAGAATGGCCGGGACGTCCGATGCCACGAAGTATTCGTTATCGCCTATGCCAATCACAACCGGCGGCCCGGAGCGGGCGGCGACAATCTTGTTGGGGTCGGACCGCGAAATTACCGCTATCGCAAACACGCCGGTGATTTGCTTCACCGTGGCGCGCACGGCCTCTTCCAGGTTTCCCTTGAAGTGTTTCTCCACGAGGTGGGCGATGACTTCGGTATCGGTCTCGGTCTTGAACTCGTGGCCTTCCGCCTGGAGCTGGTGCTTCAGCGTCAGGTAGTTTTCCACGATGCCGTTGTGCACTACTACGACGTCGCCTTTGCAGTCGCGGTGCGGATGGGCGTTTTCCTCGGTAGGACGCCCGTGGGTGGCCCAGCGTGTATGGCCGATGCCGAACGTGCCATCGACGGGGTTCAGCCGGATGGCATCTTCCAGATTGCGCAGCTTACCTTCAGCGCGCCGTACTTCCAATTGGTTGTCGCCACAATATACGGCCAGGCCGGCCGAATCGTATCCCCTATACTCGAGCCGCTTCAATCCTTCCAGGATGATGGGGACGGCTTTTTGCGTACCAACATAACCGACAATCCCACACATTATTCCATTATAGTTGTCAGTCCAGGATCTCGACGCGATACTCTTCGATAACCGGGTTGGCGAGCACTTCGTGGGCTATGGTTTCAATATCCTTCTGCGCCTGCTCTCGGGAAGTTCCCGCGGCGATGGCAATCTCGAAGAATTTACCTTGGCGAACGTCCGCGATAGCCGGGTAGCCAAGTCCGTGGAGGGCGGAGCAGATGGTGGCGCCTTGCGGATCGAGCACGGTGGACTTGAAGGAAACAAAAACGCGAGCTTTCATGGGGATTCTCGATTATCTCACGGCTAGTAACGTGCAAAGATAAACGTGCAACGATAAGGGAAGATGACGATGCTGTCAACTCTCCGCGGCGCCATCGGGGTCTTCGACTCGGGCGTTGGCGGGCTAACCGTGCTGCAAGCACTGCGGCGGCGCATGCCGCACCGCGATTTTATTTACCTTGGTGATACGGCCCGTGTACCCTACGGCCGCAAACCTCCGGAGATGGTTGTGGAGTTCGCCAACGGGATCACCGACTTCCTTTGCGGGATGGGCGTGGAAGGCGTGGTGGTGGCCTGCAATACTGCGTCGGCGGTGGCGCTGCCGAGCCTTGCCGAGCGCTGCCCCGTGCCGGTTTGGGGCGTGATTGACCCAGGTGTGGAGGCCGCGACACGCGTCACGCGCACCGGGAATGTGGGCGTGATCGGGACCAAGGGGACCATCGGCAGCCGCGCGTACCAACGGCGGCTGGAGGCGCGCGGTCTGAAGCCGTGGGCCCAGGCCTGCCCCATGTTGGTGCATGTGGTGGAAGAGGGCCTGGCGGAATCGCCGGAAGCGGAGTTGCTGGTGCAGCAATACCTCAGTGGACGGCCGGACATCGACACGCTGATATTGGGTTGCACGCACTATCCATTGCTGCGCAAGGTTTTGGAGCGTACGGTGGGCGAGGGCGTAACGCTGGTGGATAGCGCGGAAGTGACGGCGGAAGCGGTCAGCGCGGCTTTCGAAGCTGCGCCACACGAATTTGCGCGCGGCCGCGTGGTGCATTTTGTGACGGGCGATCCGCTGGCGTTTGCACATACGGCGAACGTCATCGGAGGGGTGGAGGGCGAGATCGTGCCGCTGGCGGTGGCGGAACTGGCGACGGTGGAGGCGGGAAAGTGAAGAACGGTTTTCGAAACCTGGGGGACAATGGAGCCATGAGCGGAATCCAGTTCGTCACCGATGAGAAGGGCCGCAAGGTGGCCGTTCAAATCGATCTGAAAAAATATGGCGCAGTGTTAGAGGATTTTTGGGACGGGCTGATTTCGGAGTCGCGCCGCAAGGAAAAGGGGATACCGCTTGGAAAGATCAAAGCGGACCTGGTGAGACGCGGTCGGTTACGTGAATAGCTACGCCGTCGAGGTAAAACCTTCCGCACGGAAGGAACTCGAAGCGTTACCGGATAAGGTGTTGTCCCGCGTCGTCCGCAAACTCGAATCTCTCGGCTACACACAGCGGCCCGCCGGATGCAAAAAGCTGAAGGGCTACAAAGATCAGTGGCGTGTCCGCGTAGGTGACTGGCGCGTGCTGTACCTCATCGACGACGCGGCGAAACTTGTCAGTGTGACGCGGATCGCACACCGTCGCGAGGTTTACGAGTAACCCAGAAACAGTTGAAACAGGTGCGACAGTTTCCCAATTCCGAGTTCCGCCCCGCGCGCTGGCCGCTTTCCCATAATATGCGAGGCGAAGAATGAATAGCGACGTGACCGGGCTCGTCGAACAAATGATTGGGAAGCTGTGTTCGCGAAAGGAAGTCGGGCGTACGAGAAGTCTCAGTTTGGGTTTTGGAGCCGAAGTTCGCAGCCCTCTAAATCTCAGTGGGAAAATCCATAGGGAGTGGGAGATCGTAACTTACTACAGTGCCTGGCGAGTTGTTCGAGATGGAATTGTGCTATGCGGAAGTCAAGACGTGGTTGACTCGATTGACGAATTGAACCTTGCCCTGGGGCGCGTTGACTTAGGTAGGTTCATGGCTTTGCGACAGTTTACTGATCTAGACGTGCGGATTGAATTCGACAACGGCGTTGCTGTTGATTTCCTGGCAACCACCAGTGACGATGATGAAAGCTTTCATATACGCTGTCCTGGAAAGCGTTTAGTGAAATTCTCTGTTCGCGGCGGGTGGATGACAGGTCCAGCCGACAAGCCGTGGACTGAGCGCAATCCGTCGATTTAGCTCGGGCCTGTGTTCCACAGTGGAATTCCAAACGCCTTCGATTCAGCCATTCGGACGACTAGCCCGCATTTCTCACGTGGGGTCTAGCAAAAAGCCGCTTCTTCTGGCATAACTGAGTTTCCACACAACAGTTAACGCCAAAAAGAAAGCGGCCTTTGCTATGACAGAGTGTAACCAATCGGAATTCGAATTTGAAGCGCA